>Ga0209499_1001995_pt1 | contig 13435 bp, 8 predicted proteins | sample C_130208_EF_Meta_FD_187306 | JGI IMG/M metagenome (GOLD analysis project Ga0209499, IMG submission 187306) | Freshwater microbial communities from Lake Croche, Canada to study carbon cycling - C_130208_EF_MetaG (SPAdes) (version 2) | ecosystem: Environmental > Aquatic > Freshwater > Lake | place...
GAGCGATCTGCAGGGCAAAACGGTGGTCCTCTACTTCTATCCCAAGGACGACACGCCCGGCTGCACGAACCAAGCCAAGGGATTCTCTGCCCTGTCGGCGGACCTGGCCAATGCCGGCGCGGTCGTGATTGGGGTATCGAAAGACAGCCTCGCCAGTCACAAGCGCTTTCGCGCCAAGCACGAGCTGACCATTGCGCTGGGTTCCGATCCCGAGGGAACCACGATCGAGGCCTATGGGGCTTGGGTTGAAAAGAGCATGTATGGCCGCAGCTATATGGGCATTGAGCGTTCAACCTTCCTCATCGACGGCACTGGTGTCGTTCGCAAGGTCTGGCGCAAGGTCAAGGTCCCCGGACATGCCGAAGCTGTTTTGGCTGAGATTAAAGCGCTCTAGATTTTCATTAATCTCAGACTTGAACGGCCATTGAAAACAAGCTGTTTCGTCGGAATACAGACGATAAGAGTCGAGAATCTATGCATATTTATGAATATTGTTTTAACGTGAGGCCACGATAGCTATAGACTCTTAGTCCTTGATCATTGCATATCGCCTAAAGCAAAAACGGCGAGTATCCGAGACCATGACCAATGGCCACGTGGCGCGTTTCAAACAGGCCCTAGAGCGCCTATTTCCCGAGCGGCATCTCTATGTTCGTTCAGAAGGCGAACTGAAGAGCTTGGTTCTGACGCCCAAACGTCAGATGGCCATAGCTTCGGCCCTGCTCGCGCTTGGCCTTTGGCTCGGCGTGGCGACGACCTCCATGGCCATCAATGCGCTGTCCTTGAGCAATAGCGACCGCGAAGTCGCCAAGACCCAAGCCAAATATGAACGTTGGATCGCGGACCGACAGGCCCGTCTCAATAGCGCTGTGGCTCAGATCAACGCCAACAATGGCTCGATAGACCAACTGGCCAACAGCGTCGAAAAACGCCATGCGGCGCTCGCCCAACTCATGGGCAACTTTAAGGGCGTTCCCGGTGCGGAGGTCGCATTGGCCCCGTCAAAATCTCTCAAGACCACGCTCGGCGTTGCCTCCCCGATCGATCGTGTTCAGGCGGTGAGCATGGATCAGGAGCGCATGATTACCCGCGCTGAGAGCTTCGCCAAGACCCGCGCCGACCGTTTGAGGCTGGCCTTTCGCCTCGCGGGCCTCAATCCGGTGAGCTATGCCGACCGCAACAGTTCGGCCAGCAGCGGCCTCGGTGGCCCCCTGATCGAGGCCAAAGATCCCCGCGCCTTGGCGGCCGTGTTAGATGTCGACGAGGATTTCGCGGAACGGATTCAGAGCGCGGCCAACAATATGGCCGACATGCGCGCCCTCAACCAAGCCGCTGAGCGCCTGCCCTTTGCCCTTCCGACGAACCGAACACTGCAGTCTAGCGGCTTTGGCGTGCGCTTTGATCCCTTTACACGGCGTCCAGCCTTTCACTCCGGGCTAGACTTCACAGGCGGGTTCCTGACCCCCATTCAATCAACAGCGCCCGGGATCGTGTCCTTTACCGGCGTGCGGTCGGGCTATGGCAACACGGTCGAGATCGATCATGGCGCTGGTTTCAAGACACGATATGCCCACCTTCAGTCTATCTCGGTCAGTACCGGGCAACGCGTCGCCGTTGGACAGCGCCTTGGGGCCATGGGCTCAACGGGGCGATCCACGGGCGTTCATTTGCACTATGAGGTCTGGGTCAATGGCCGGGCTCAAAATCCCAATCGTTTCGTAAAGGCAGGCGATTATGTTCAACAAGCGGGCTGACTCTGAAACTTCGTTCCCTGCCCTATCGGCGTCTTTAGACACCGCCGGACGAAAGTCTCTCAAGGTTGCGTCAGTGATCGGGGATGATGTGACCATTGATGGCAGCATCTCGGGCCAAGGTGAACTTCACCTGGACGGCACGGTTCGCGGTGAAATTACGGTTGAACGTCTGTCGATCGGTGAAACCGGACAGGTTGAAGGCACCGTGACGGCTGAGACGGTCGATATTCGTGGCAAACTGACCGGAACCATCTCGGCCAAGCAGGTCAAGCTCTATGGTACGGCCCATGTCGACGGCGACATCACCCATGAGCAACTGTCAATGGAACCGGGCGCCTACTTCCAAGGCCGCAGCCTAAAGTTCCAGCGTCAAATCACAGCCCCTGCCCACACGCCAACTGCCAGCGTCGGCCTAGACGGCTTCGCAGAGGACTAGGCCCATCGGCTAGCCTTCCCGGGTTACGCCCACACGCTGGGCCAATGACGCACCCATAAAGCTGTCGAGATCCCCATCCAAAACGCCTTGCGTATCAGAGGTTTCGACCTCGGTACGCAGGTCCTTGACCATCTGATAGGGCTGCAGAACGTAGGATCGGATCTGGTGGCCCCAACCAATATCGGTCTTCTGATCTTCCAAGGCCTGCGCCGCCGCCTCACGGCGCTGCAGTTCCAACTCATAGAGACGGGCGCGAAGCATTTTCCATGCCTCTTCCCGGTTCTGGTGCTGTGAGCGTCCCGACTGACAGGCAACCGCCACACCGGTCGGAATGTGGGTCAGACGAACCGCGGAATCGGTCTTGTTGATATGCTGGCCGCCCGCGCCTGATGCGCGATAGGTATCGGTGCGCACGTCCGAAGGGTTGATGTCAATCTCGATCGTATCGTCGACGACGGGATAGACCCAGACCGAGGCAAAGCTGGTATGGCGCTTGGCGGCGGAGTCAAAGGGCGAGATGCGCACCAGACGGTGGACGCCCGCCTCGGTCTTCAGCCAGCCATAGGCATTGTGGCCCTTGATCTGCAGGGTCACGGACTTGATCCCGGCCTGCTCACCTTGGGTTTCTTCGATCACCTCGAAGCTCATGCTGTGGGCCGTGGCCCAGCGGGTGTACATCCGCAGCAGCATCCCAGCCCAGTCGTTGGACTCTGTCCCCCCTGCGCCAGAATTGATTTCGAGATAGGCGTCGTTGCTGTCGGCTTCACCCGACAACAGGGCCTCAAGCTCGGCACGGGCGGCCTGTTCCTTGATCGCCGCCAACTGCGCGCAGGCCTCGTCTAGCGAAGCCTCGTCACCTTCCGCATCGGCCATTTCGGCATAGCCGACCGCATCCTCAAGCTCACGCTCAAGGGTCAGCACCGCGTTGATCTGACCGGACAGTTGGGTGCGCTCACGCATCACCGCTTGGGCTTCGGTCGGACGATCCCATAGGGTGGGGTCTTCTACCTTGGCATTGAGCTCGTCGAGCTTGCGCAGCGCTGGATCCCAGTCAAAGTCTCCTCCTGAGCAGTCCGATGGACTGCTCGATGTCGGCAGCAGCTGCCTCGACATCCGCTCTCATGATTGGCTCCTCGCTATTGAAGGGGCGGCTTACCGTGCGCGGCGTCATAAGACAATGGACCCGTGCGATCAGTACAGGCCCGACAGGTCATCTGGCACCTTTTGCACCTGGGGCGGCGGCGGCGGGGGCGGCACAGCAGGTCCACCGCCCCAAGCCTCACCATAAGGAACCGGGCCCTCGGGCGTTAGCTGAGCCTTGGGCTCGGTTCCGGGCCGAAAGGCTTCTCGGATACCGTTGACCAGAACGAACTTGGCGTTCTTAGGCGGCTGGAAATCGCGATAGGGACTGCCGCGCAAGGCGGTCTGCATGAATTCGATAAAGATCGGCACAGCCGCCTGGCCGCCGGTCTCATTGTTACCGAGCGAGCGATTATCGTCAAAGCCGACAAAGACGCCAACCACGATCTCAGGCGAATAGCCGACGAACCAGGCGCTACGATATTCGTTGGTGGTTCCGGTCTTACCCGCCAAGGGGCGACCCAAGGAACTGACCTGCGCCGCCGTGCCCCGCTGAACCACGCCCTGAAGCATGGAGGTGATCTGATAGGCGGTAATGGGGTCCAGAACCTCGGTTCCGGCTGCAGGCAGATGCGGCGACTCCTCGCCCAAGAAGCCGACATTGCAGCGATCACAGTCGCGGCCATCACCCTTGAGCAAGGGCTTGCCTTCGCGGTCTTGGACCAGCTCGATCAGATGCGGTTCGATCCGGCGGCCACCATTGACGAACGGGGCATAGGCGGCGGTAAGCTTAAAGGGCGTTGTCTCACCAGACCCAAGCGACATGGCCAATACGGGAGCCATATCCTTGACGACCCCCATGCGGATCGCGGTCTCGCGGACCTTGTCCATACCAATTGACTGGGCCAAGCGCACGGTCATTGCATTACGGGAAAGTTCCAGTCCCTTTCGCAAAACCAGATTGCCGTAATAGTCCTTGCTGTAGTTCTCAGGCGTCCAGTCCTTGTCCGCAGTTTCACCCTTGATGGTAATCGGGGCATCGGCCACGATGCTGGCAGGCGTATAGCCATTGTCCAAAGCCGTCGCATAGACGAAGGGCTTAAAGGCCGAGCCTGGCTGACGCTGGGCCTGGGTCGCGCGATTGAACTTCGAGAGTGAGAAACTGTAGCCACCAACCATGGCCAGTACCCGGCCTGAATAGGGGTCCATGGCGACGAGCGCCCCATTGACCGTCGGAATCTGCTTGAGGGCAAACTGTCCGGGCGATTTGCCTGGCGCGACAAAGATCAGGTCGCCAATATTAAAGCCCTTGGTCGCCCGTGCCCAGACCACATCCTCTTCGACAATAAACCCCGTCTTGCCGTCCGTGAGTTGAACCTTGACCGGCCCTTTTGCGGCCTCGACAACCGCAATGACCCAGTCGCGGCGCTCAAAGGGCGGGGTCAAGGCCTTGGCCTTCTTTTGCCAGCCCTCTTGACCAAGCTCGACGTGGCCAACGGCGCCGCGCCAGCCGTGGCGGCGATCATAGAGCTCCAACCCCTGCATGAGAGCAACGCGGGCAGCGGTCTGCAACCGAATGTCTAAGGTGGTACGAAGATAGTAGCCCCCCTCATTGACCTTGTCGCCGAGGGTCAAGATCGCGCGCTGTCGAACCTCTTCGATAAAATAGTCCGCATCGCGATAGCGCGCTCGGGTAGGTTCGGCCTGAACCTTGAGATCCGCCGCCATGGCAATCTTAGCCTCTTGCGGCGTGACCCATCCTAGATCGGCCATCTCTCCTATGATCCAGTTGCGGCGGCGGATGGCGTTAGCCTTGTTACGCACCGGCTGATAGTTCTGCGGCCCCTTCGGCAAGGCGGCCAGATAGGCAGTTTCCGCCAAGGTCAGGTCCGACAGGGGCTTGCCAAAATAGTTATAGGCCGCAGCCCCCACACCGAACGAGCGATAGCCGAGCCAAATTTCGTTGAGATAGAGCTCCAAAATCTTGGGCTTGCTCAGGACCTGCTCCAGGCGGTTGGCAAGGATCGCCTCTTTGAACTTACGGCCAAAGGTGACGTCGCTGTTGAGCAGCACGTTCTTGGCCACCTGCTGGGTGATGGTCGATCCCCCCTCCAGGCGGCGGCCACGGCTGACATTCAAGACATTTTTCAGAACCGCGCGGCTCAGACCCTGATAGTCGATGCCGCCATGTTCATAGAAGTTGCGATCCTCTGCGGCCATAAAAGCCTTCACCACCCGAGGCGGTATCTGGTCATAGGGGACAAAGATCCGGCGTTCGCGCGAAAACTCACCGATTAGGGTGCCGTCCCAAGCATAGACCCGCGTCGCCGTCGGGGGACGGTAGTTCACCAGGTCGGCCGCATCGGGCATGTCGTGAAACAGCCAGGCGGAATAGACTGCCAAACAGATGCCCGCCGCAGCAATCAGGCTGAGGATGGCAACGCCTGCAATCGATACCCAACGCTCAAACCGCTGCAAGACCCAGAACCTCCACGGGGCACCTCGACGGATACCGAACCCGCACAGACCTCGGTCTATCCCGTGTCGCAGTCACACGTAAAGCTCAAGAGCTTGAAAATTGAAGGTGGAGCCGCCTTGTCGTTAGGCTAGCGCCGATTATCGAGATGCGATGCGCAACTCTTCGTCGAAATAGGCGTCAATGGAGTCGCCCACCGAATCCATAAAGTCCTGTCGAGACTCGCGCTCAGCCAAGAGCGCTTCATCGTCAACATTGGTGATGAAGCCCATTTCAAGTAGCACGGCGGGGACATCCGGTGCCAACAAAACCACGAAACCCGCATCCCGATGGCTGCGCGCCAGCAGTTGTACATGCTCATCGATCCGAGCCAGCAGCAGTTGGGCGAAGGTTGCCGAGCGGTTTTTGGTCGCGCGCTGGGTGAGGTCGAGCAGGATCTGCTTCACGGCCTTGTCTTGAGCCGGAAGGTTCACATCGTAGAACCAGTTGTTCTTCTCAAGCGCATTGCGAGCGGCCCGATCAGAGCCCTTGTCCGACAGGGTATAGACGCTCGCGCCCCGGGTCTGATTGTTCGAGCCTGAATCCGAATGGAGCGAGATGAACAGGTCGGCATTGGCATGACGCGCGATCTGCACGCGATTTTCCAAGGGGATGAAAACATCGGTGTCGCGGGTCAGGATCACCTTGTAACGGCCAGACCGGTCCAACCTTTCTTTTAGCGACAGGGCCGCTGCTAGGTTGATGTCTTTCTCATTGGTCTCAGACCCCTTGGCCCCAGGATCGTGGCCGCCGTGGCCTGCGTCGATGACAATAACCTTCTTCAGACGCAGAGGCGCAACATAGGGGCGCGGCGTAGATATGGCCTTCTGCACGGCCACAGGCACAGCGCGAACCGCAGGAGCAGGGGGCAACAGAACCGGTGACGGGACTTTGACGGACACAGGCGTCAATACCGCTGGCTTGGCCACAGCGACTTGCGCGACCGTAGAAACTGGCGCGACCGTAGAAACTGGCGTGATCGTGGAGACCGGCGCGGTCGCAGAAACTGAACTGGAGGACACAATATCGACGACATAGCGATAGGCGCTAGAGCCCTCGCTCGGCGGCAACAAGAACCGGCGCTTAACACTGGCCGGCCCGGCAAGATCGAGGCGAAGTCGAGCCGCTCCACCCGCCTGATCCATCATCCAACCCTTGACCAACCCTTGGCCAGAACCTTGTAAATCGCCAGCCACCTGAAGGTCGGCAAGGGTCAATATGATCCGTTGATCCGCATCAGGGCTGGTTTCCAAGCGCCCAACCGTGGCCTTGTCCAATTCGATGACGATGCGGGTTTCGGCCTGAGTGCCACCGAAGCGAACCTTGGTCACACTGGGACCGGCCGCTGCCGCCCCATGGGACAATGCCGCCGCCACAAGGCAAAGTCCCGCTGCGCCCGCGAGCGTCCAACGCCCACCCGGTACATTTGCCAGCCTTGCCAAACGATCAAACATGCGTGGCCCTAGATAGCCCCAACTACAGTTAAGGGCCGCTAACTTAGGCAAACCTTATCACCCCATGTCCGTAGACAAATGGTTAAGCACATGACTTTTCCGCAGAAAGCTTTCTTTTTTTTGGAAATGCTGCAAAATGGCGATCACGTTTCGGTCGCCCTGCCCTGCATGGCGCGATCGGCGTGTCCCGAGTTAACGCTCAGCCCCTATCGGCGGCACTGACTCATTCTCCGATCCGCGCCCAACGGCGCGTCAAGGAACCAAAAACCTCATGGGCAGCGTCGCAAACGCCCCTTACTGGCCAGAGCCCCTCTCATCCGCCCTTCGGGGTGGCGGGGCTCCCTGTGTCGCCTCTTCTGGCGACAAGGCTCGTGGTGCGCGCGCCCCCCTTCAAATCCGGCCCCGGGACCTAAGGTCCTGCGCGCGCCGTGGAGATAATTTAAATGTCGAAGAAAATGTTAATCGACGCCGCCCACGCCGAAGAGACGCGGGTGGTGGTTGTAGATGGTTCACGAATTGAAGAATTTGATTTTGAGAGCCGGTCTAAAAAGCAACTCCGTGGAAATATCTATCTAGCCAAGGTCACTCGGGTCGAACCGAGCCTTCAGGCTGCGTTCGTGGAATATGGCGGCAATCGCCATGGCTTCTTGGCCTTCAACGAAATCCATCCGGACTATTACCAGATTCCGATGGCCGACCGCGAAGCGCTGATGCGCGACATGATGGAGGATGATGACGAGCCTCATCATACCCCGGCCCATAGCGACTCCGAAGAGGGTGACCACGACAGTGACCATGGCGACCATGACGAAGGCGATGTCATGGAAGAAGAGGTTGCGCGCCGCCGTCGCCGCCTGATGCGCAAATATAAGATCCAAGAGGTGATCAAGCGTCGGCAGATCATGCTGATCCAGGTCGTCAAGGAAGAGCGCGGCAATAAGGGCGCGGCCCTAACCACCTATCTGTCGCTCGCTGGCCGTTACGGCGTCCTGATGCCCAATACCGCGCGGGGCGGCGGCATCAGCCGCAAGATCACGACCGTCACCGACCGCAAGCGCCTGAAGTCCGTGGTTCAGAGCCTAGAGGTGCCGCAGGGCATGGGCCTGATCGTGCGCACGGCCGGTGCCAAGCGCACCAAGGCCGAGATCAAGCGCGACTATGAATATCTCCTGCGCCTGTGGGAAAATATCCGCGATGTGACGCTGCATTCGATCGCACCGGCCCTGATCTACGAGGAAGAAGATCTGGTCAAACGCGCCATTCGCGACATGTACGACAAGGAGCTTGAGGGTATCTGGGTCGAGGGCGAAGCGGGCTACCGCGAGGCCAAAGAGTTCATGCGGATGCTGATGCCGTCGCAGGCCAAGAAGGTCATGCCGTACCGCGAAGCCACGCCCCTGTTCGTCAAGCACAAGGTCGAGGATCAACTGGCGGCCATCTATACGCCCGTCGTTCCCCTGAAGTCGGGCGGCTATCTGGTCATCAACCAGACCGAAGCTCTGGTGGCTGTGGACGTCAATTCCGGCAAGTCGACCCGCGAGCGCAATATCGAGGCGACGGCCCTCAAGACCAATATGGAAGCCGCCGAAGAGGCTGCACGCCAGTTGCGTCTGCGCGACCTTGCCGGTCTGGTGGTCATCGACTTCATCGATATGGACGAGTCCAAGAACAATCGGGCCGTCGAAAAGAAGCTGAAAGATTGCCTGAAGGATGACCGCGCCCGTATCCAGATGGGCAAGATCTCCTCGTTCGGTCTGATGGAAATTTCTCGCCAGCGTCGCCGATCCGGCGTGCTGGAGGGCACGACCCACATCTGCGAACATTGCGCCGGTGTTGGCCGTGTTCGCTCGGTCGAGTCCAGCGCCCTTGCCGCCCTGCGCAGCATCGAGATGGAAGCGGTCCGCGACGGTGCCGGATCCATCACCCTCAAGGTCCCGCAATCGGTCGGCCTCTATATCCTCAATGAAAAGCGCGTCTATCTCGAGCGCGTACGTCTGGCCCAAGGCCTGTTCGTCACCATTCAGATTGACGATGCCCTGTCTCATGCTGAGCACGATATTGAGCGCACCGAGACCCGGGAATTTGAACCGCGTCCAGAGGACTTCGCCCTGCTCGGCGGCCCCCTCGCCCTGCCCTTCGACGACAGCGCCGACGATGACATTGTCGATGATGACGAGGAAGACGAAGACGAGATCATTTCCTCAGACGATGAGGATGACGAGGAGGACGCTTCAGAAGCCCCTGCCCGTTCAGCATCGCGCGGTTCTGCCGAGCGCAGCGAAGAGGCCGGAGACGACAGTGAAGCCGGTCGCCGTCGTCGTCGCCGTCGTCGTCGTGGACGCCGTGGTGACGAGCCCGCCGATAGCGCGGCATCGACCGAAGCCGATGGTGAAGGCAACAGCGCCGAAGGTGATGATGAAGACGGCGCTGAAGGCAGCGAAGCGCGCGAGGGTGAAAGCAGCGAAGCCGAAGCTGCCCGCCGCCGCCGCCGCCGCGGACGCCGTGGTGGTCGCCGGATGCGCGAAGATGTGCGCACTGACGAGCCCTATGGCTGGACTCGCCCCCGGGCCCCGGATGGCGACCCCTATATCTGGTTTGATCCCCTGCAGCCGCGCCCACGTCCAGCGCAGTCCGAAGATCTGGCAACGCCGGTGGTCGCGGACCAAGCGTCTGTGCCAGCCCCAACCCCTTCTGATGAGGTTGTGGCCAGCACCGAGGCCGCAAAGCCCGCCAAGCCTGCCCGCCGCCGCCGTCCGACCAAGGCAGAGCTCTTAGCTCAAGCTGAGGCCGATGACGTGACCGCGGAAGCGCCTGAAGCCGTCGTCGAAGCACAAGCCCCCGCGCCTATCGCTGCCGAACCAACGGTTGAGGCGGACATCTGGGTCGAACTTCCAGCCGTTGATGAGGTCAAGGCCAAACCGGCTCGCGCTCGCCGCAGTCGTGCGAAGGCCCAGCCTGAAGCAGAGGCGCAAGCTGAAGTGGTGGCCCAAGCCCCTGTTGAAGCGGCCACCGTGGCGGTTGAACCCATCGCAGTAACGGCTGAACCGGTGCCTGTTGCGGTCGCAGAACCCGCACCTGAGCCGACGCCCGATCCAGCGGCCATCATTGCGCCTCCATCCCAGCCTAAGAAGGGCTGGTGGCGGCGCTGATAAGGCGTTAACCTCCTTCTTGGGGCACTATCCCCCGCGTCCTCACCGGCGCGGGGGTTCAATTTTGGAGCGGTAAGTTTGGCCCCTCGGATGTCTTCAAGCCCAGTTCTAAGCGTGCCAAAGAGCGGCTCGCCTCGGTCTTTGACTCAGAAACTCAAAGCCTTTGTTGGGGTCAGTACTCTGGCCCTCTCCTTGATCATCGCCCCCAATATGGTGAGCGCTCAGGAGGCTACCTCCCTCATACGCGATACTGAAATCGAAGAGATTTTGCGTGCCGATGCAGACCCGGCGTTCATTGCTGCCGGGCTCGATCCCAAAGACATCAAACTGCATCTCGTCGGCGACAAGCAGATCAACGCCTTCGTCTCCGGCGGCCAGCAGATGTTTATCAATACCGGGCTGATCATCCAGACCCGCAACCCCAATGAGTTGATTGGGGTCATGGCGCACGAAACGGGCCACATCTCTGGCGGACATTTGGCGCGCTCGGGCGATATCAGCAAGGCCGCGACCGGCACCTTTGTTATGACCCTTGGGCTAGGGCTCTTGGCCGCCTTGGCCGGAGCGCCCGACGCAGCGGCCATGCTGATCGGCAACAGCGGCTATTTCGCCACCCTCTCAGTCCTTGGCTACACCCGGGTGCAGGAATCCTCCGCCGACCAAGCCGCAGCCGGGTTCTTGGACAAGAGCGGGCAGACCGGCAAAGGGCTTGTCGAGTTCTTCGACAATTTCCGATACCAAGAGGTGTTCTCGGACGCCAAGCGCTACCCCTTCTTCCGCAGTCACCCCCTGTCGTCTGACCGGATCGAGGCCTTGCGGGTCAGGGTTGAGGCCATGCCGAACTATGGCAAGACCGACAGCGCCGAAGCTCAGGCCACCCATATGATTATGGTGGCCAAGCTCAAGGCCTTCATGAACCCACCACAACAGACCTTCATTGAGTTCAAAGAGAGCGATAAATCCTATCCGGCGCGCTATGCGAGGGCCATTGCCTATTACCGAGCGCTCGAAACCGACAAGGCGCTGAAGGCCATCGACGCCCTACTCAAGGATTACCCAAACAATCCTTATCTGTGGGAGTTACGCGGTCAGGCCCTGTTTGAATCCGCCCGAGCGGCGGAAGCTGAGCCCGCCTATCGTCGGTGCGTCGAGTTGAAGCCAGACGCCGCCCTGTTCCACCTGGCCCTCGGTCAAACCCTGCTGGCGCTCGACAATGACAAGCGCGTCGATGAGGCCATGGCCCATATCTACAAGGCTTTGGAACTGGAACAGGACAACCCCTTTGGCTGGCGCATGCTGTCAGAGGCCTATGACCGTCGCCATCAACCGGGCATGGCGCGGCTGGCGACGGCGGAACAATATTTTGCGATCGGCATCCCCAGTGAAGCGCGAATCTTTGCCATGAGAGCCCGGGCTGAACTGGTCAAGGGATCACCGGAATGGCGCCGTGCAACCGACATTGTGCTGGCCTCTGAGCCGACCGATGACGATTTGAAAGATCTGGCCAAGGAAGGCAGCGCTGCGCCCCGTAAGCGCTGATAGACCCTCATAAAGCTCACCTTAACCCCGACGGGCCGATGGTGGGACAAACACAACCCAAGCGGAACATCACCATGCGCCTTCCCACCCTCTTGCTGACGGCCGTTAGCTGCCTTGCCCTGACCGGCTGCGGCATGGTTCAGAATGAAAAGGCCTTTGGCGACCGTGTCCGAGCCTATCTGATCACCCATCCCGAAGTGATCGAAGAGGCCATCAATAAGCTTCAAGAAAAGCAGGCTGCCGAGGCCTCGCAGTTGGCACAAAGCAAGATTGCTGAGAACCGAAAGGCCCTTGAGCAAGATGCGCGCGACTATGTCGGTGGAAACCCCAAGGGTACCGTCACCGTGGTTGAGTTCTTCGACTATCGCTGCGGCTACTGTAAGGCCGCCCAGCCACAGGTGATTGAGTTGCTAAAAGCCAATCCGGATGTTCGTTTCGTGTTCAAAGAATTCCCGATCCTGCCAGACCGTGACGGCAAGCTTGGGCTGTCCTTGCGTGCGGCTCGCGCAGCGCTGGCAGCCGGGGCTCAAGGCAAATACGGCGCGGTGCACGAGGACCTGATGGCCGAAAAGGCGCTGGATGACGGGGCGATTGCCAAGATCCTCACCGCCAATGGCATTGATCCAGCCGCCGCCAAGAGCGCCGGCGAGGCTGATAAGGTCACCGAGCACCTGACCGCCGTGCATAATCTCGGTCTCGCCATCGGCATCCAAGGCACGCCCGCCTTCATTGTCGGCGATCAACTGATCCCCGGCGCGGACATGGAAGCCCTAAAGCGCGCCATAGAGATCGCACGCGCCAAACAGATCAAGCCTGCCGCCTAGATCAATCCGGCCAAGGGAGAGGATGGATCGGCATACATCCGCCGTGGCATCCGGCCCGCCCGGTAGGATAGCCGCCCGGCAATAACGGCGTGCTTCATGGCTTCGGCCATCAAGATCGGGTCCTTGGCTTCGGCGATGGCGGTGTTCATCAACACGCCGTCGCAGCCGAGCTCCATAGCGATGGTGGCATCAGACGCTGTACCCACGCCAGCATCGACCAAAACCGGCACCTTGGCCTGCTCGACGATCAGGCGAATATTGACGCGGTTCTGTATGCCCAAACCTGAGCCAATCGGCGCGCCGAGCGGCATGATGGCCGCAGCGCCTGCCTCTTCGAGCTTACGGGCATAGACCGGATCGTCGGTGCAATAGACCATGACGTCAAAGCCCTCCTTGACCAGCAGCTTCAGCGCCCGAAGGGTCTCTTCCATATCGGGATAAAGGGTCTTGGTGTCCGAGAGGACCTCCAGCTTGACCAGGCTCCAATCGCCTGCCTCCCTCGCCAGCCGCAAGGTGCGCACGGCATCCTCGCCGGTAAAACATCCCGCGGTATTGGGCAGGTAGGTGAAACGGTCTGGCCGCACGAAATCGACCAGCATGGGCTGACTGGGGTCGGACAGGTTCACGCGCCGTACAGCCACGGTAACGATCTCCGCGCCCGCCGCCTCTGCCGCCGCCGCATTG
>Ga0209499_1001996_pt1 | contig 13433 bp, 8 predicted proteins | sample C_130208_EF_Meta_FD_187306 | JGI IMG/M metagenome (GOLD analysis project Ga0209499, IMG submission 187306) | Freshwater microbial communities from Lake Croche, Canada to study carbon cycling - C_130208_EF_MetaG (SPAdes) (version 2) | ecosystem: Environmental > Aquatic > Freshwater > Lake | place...
TAGAATTATTGAAGATATGGAAAGAGCTGGACTAGTTTCAGCTATGCAAAGCAATGGCAATAGAGACATATTAGCGCCAAACTAAGATGAATAAACTGTTCGCTGCGTTTTTAATTCTCTCATTCAATGTATTTGCGGATGGCATTTCAGATCTTAATGCTTTTGCAAATAACATCTCAAGTATGTCTTCTGAATTTAGCCAGGTTGTATTAGATAAAAAAGGCTTAAAACTTCAAGATGTTCAAGGCGTCATGCTCTTTAAAAGACCTAATAAGTTTCGCTGGGATTATTTAAAGCCTTATCAAAATCAAATTATTAGCGATGGTGACCGTCTCTATATGTACGATCAAGATCTAAGGCAGGTATCTATTAATCCTATTGCTAAAGTAGCTGGCTCAACACCACTTTTAATTATTGCAGGTAAGAATATTGAAAAATATTTTATACTCAAAAATATAGATGACCAATCTCACAATGAAGAGAGTCAAAATATTAAATGGGTCGAAGCCATACCGAAAGAGGAGGGTGCTGGATTTAGTAAGATCATTTTAGGCTTAAGTAATAATAAATTATTGGTAATGAAAATTGTGGATGCATTTGAACATACTACAACTATTAGTTTTAAAAATGCAAAATATAACATTAGCTTAGTTGATAATGATTTTTTATTTAAATCGCCAGATGGTGTTGATGTTGTGCAATCAGGAGTACCAACTAACACAAAAGCCTCGTCAAGTAGCATTAAAAACCAAGATGCAGAAATCTTAACTTTCATCAATGATTGGTCAAGTGCTTGGTCATCTAAAGATACCGATCTATATTTAAGTAAATATGCTGAAGACTTTAAAGTTCCCAATGGTGATTCATTTTCCTCTTGGCAAAATTCAAGAAAACAAAAAATTGCTTCACAAGTAAAAATTACGATAGAAATTGAAGAGGCGAAAGTCATTATGAATAATGAAAATTCCGCTCGTATACAATTTAAGCAAAAATACACTTCAGATAAACTTACTGAGATTTCTAATAAATCTTTGATCATTAAGAAGGTCGATAGTAAATGGTTAATTCAAGAAGAGATTTCAGGTAAATAATTTCTATGAATCAGATGTTTGAACCTAATCAATCTCAATTGCCTTTAGCTGAATATTTAAGGCCTAAATCTGTGAGCGAGATTGCAGGACAAAAACATATTTTAGGCGAAGGAAAGTCTTTACGCGTTGCCATTGAGTCTGGAAATTTACCATCAATGATTTTGTGGGGCCCGCCAGGAGTTGGTAAGACTACCATTGCTCGTGTGATTGCAAATTCTATCGATGCGGAATTTATTTCTGTGTCCGCAGTTCTTTCTGGGGTTAAAGATATCCGTGAGGCAATAGAACAGGCTCAACTCAATCTGCAGCAATTTAATAAAAAGACAATTTTATTTGTTGATGAAGTTCATCGTTTCAATAAAAGCCAGCAAGATGCTTTTTTGCCACATGTTGAATCGGGGTTGATTACTTTTATTGGCGCCACTACTGAAAATCCTTCTTTTGAAGTTAATTCAGCGCTATTAAGCAGATCTCAAGTCTATGTTTTGAAAATGCTTGATGATGAAGATCTCTTAGTTATATATGAAAAGGCTAAAAATCATATTGCGCCAATTATAGAGGTCGATGAAGAGGCTAAACAAGAAATTATTTCTCATATCAATGGGGACGCTAGAAGACTTCTCAATTTCTTAGAATTACTATTTAACACAGCCGTTTCTTTAAAAGCTAAAAAAATTGATCAAGATTTCTTAAAAAAAACTATTACGAGCAAAGTAAGACGGTTTGATAAGGGAGGAGATCAATTTTATGATCAAATTTCAGCATTGCATAAATCCGTTAGAGGATCTGACCCCAATGCTGCTCTATATTGGTTGCATCGAATGCTAGATGGCGGTGCTGACCCTCTTTATTTGGCGAGAAGGATAGTGCGTATTGCCATTGAAGATATAGGGCTGGCTGATCCAAAAGCTCAAACTATGGCCCTAGAAGCCTACCAAATATATGAGCGCCTTGGCTCACCTGAAGGAGAGCTGGCTCTTTCGAATGCAGTCTTATATTTATCGATTGCAGCTAAAAGCAATGCGGCATATATGGCTTTTAATGATGTAAAGGCATTTGTAAGTGAAGGAGATAATAGTGATGTTCCCGTGCACCTAAGAAACGCCCCAACTAAACTTATGAAAGAATTAGATTACGGGAAAAATTATCGCTATGCCCACAACGAGCCTGAAGGGTATGCGGCAGGTGAAAAATATTTTCCTGATAATTTAGATCCAATTGAATTTTATAAGCCTACAACACGAGGATTAGAGAGTAAAATTCTCGAAAAAATGAATTATTTAAAATCTCAGGATAAGCAAAAGAAATAGGTTATTTATGATTGATATTCAATTATTAAGAAGCGATATAGAGACTACTAAAGAAAAGCTTGCTAGCCGAGGTTTTGATCTCGATGCTGCTACCTTTCAATTGCTTGAAAATACAAGAAAAGCGCTTCAAGTTAAGACTCAGGATCTACAAGAGAAAAGAAATTCCATCTCTAAAGAGATCGGTATTGCGAAGTCTAAAAATGAGAACACTGATGCACTTATGGCTAACGTTAATGCTATCTCAGATGATTTGAAAATGGGTGAGTCTGACTTGGCTGAGTTACAAGAAAAGATTAATCAATTTATGCTTAATATTCCAAATATTCCGCATGAATCAGTCCCTGTAGGAAAATCCGAAGCTGATAATAAAATTGTGAAGGCCGTTGGGGAGCCAAGAAAGTTTAATTTTAAAATTAAAGACCATGTAGACGTAGGTGCACAACATGGACTTAATTTTGATCTAGGTGCTAAGCTCGCGGGCGCTCGTTTTGTTGTCATGGAAGGAAAAATTGCGAAATTACATCGTGCCATTGCGCAATATATGCTCGATACTCAAACAGATAAGCACGGATATAAAGAATGCTATACGCCATATTTAGTGAATAGCGAGACATTAATCGGCACAGGACAACTTCCTAAATTTGAAGCTGATCTTTTCAGTCTCGCACATAATGAAAGTAAGCTTTATTTAATTCCAACTTCTGAAGTAACTTTGACAAACTTTGTTCGAGATGAAGTTGTTAAGCAGTCTGATTTACCTATTAAATTAACTGCACATACGCCTTGCTTTAGATCTGAGGCGGGATCTTACGGAAAAGATACAAGAGGCATGATTAGACAGCATCAATTTGATAAGGTTGAAATGGTGCAAATTGTTCACCCTGATAAAAGTTACGATGCATTGGATGAAATGGTTTCGCACGCTGAATTTATACTTACCTCATTAGAGCTTCCTTATAGATTATTATCTTTATGTTCAGGTGATATGGGATTTGGTGCTGCAAAAACTTTTGATCTAGAAGTATGGCTTCCATCACAAGATACATATCGAGAGATCTCATCTATTTCAAATTGTGAATCTTTCCAAGCGAGACGCTTAAAAGCAAGATTTAAGAGTGAAGATGGAAAGAATTTATTTGTTCATACCCTAAATGGTTCTGGACTTGCAGTTGGTAGAGCTTTAGTCGCGATTATTGAAAATTATCAGAATGAAGATGGCAGTATTTCGGTACCTAAAGCCTTAGTTCGTTATATGGGTGGCGCTGAAAAGATTTAGTTTTTCCAAATCTCACGTATTTTTCCATTGTTACTAATTAAGGCACCATGAGCTAGATTGTAAAAAATACCATGCTCTACTATGCCAGGTGTTTGTGAGAGAAAAGCATTTAATTTTTCAACATCTTTTTCAGCGTAATTAAAATCGAGCACAAAATTACCACACGAAGTAATTGCGTAACCATCTTTAGCTGCATTGATTCTAATATCGCCTGTACCTTTCTTTATTAAAACATTTTTAATAAGATCCCATGCAAACGGATGTACTTCTGAAGGAATTGGAAAGTTATCACCAATGTTTTTAACAATTTTGGATTCATCCGCTATGACAATGAATTTTTTTGCAGAGCGTGCAAGTAATTTTTCTCTCACGAGATCATAACCTCGCCCTTTGAGTAAAGTGAGATCTGACGTAATTTCATCTGCACCATCTACATAAAGATCTATTTCTTTAATTTGCTCTATAGCCAAAAGAGGTAGACCAGCTTCTTTGGCTTTAATCATACTCACAACAGAGCTCGACACTGCGCGAACGTTAAGTTTTTCCTCTTTATTACGTTTTGCTAGAGCATCAATAAAATAATTAGCTGTTGATCCTGTGCCTAAACCTACGATCATATTTTCACTAACATATTGTAAGGCTTGGTGCGCGACTAATTCTTTATCGTTCATGTCATTCCCTCTCAATGAATACAAGCTTTAAAGCTTATAATATTGGTAATTATTTATACATGCAATATATGCCACAACAAGAAAATAATCAAAGCAAAGAATCGCTATCCATAATCGAAATCGATGGTTCAGATAGCCACTCGCTCGTTCAATATATTCAAAGCGAAATTGTTCCCTATAAAAAATCTTTAGCTATCTTTACTGAGACTGCTTTTGAAGCAAGGCGCCTTATGGAGGAAATGCTTTGGTTCAGCCCAGATTTAAAAATTAATCTGTTACCTGACTGGGAGACTCTACCATACGATCATTTTTCACCTCACCCAGATCTTATTTCTGAGCGACTTCTTACGCTTTATCAAGTCACCCAGAAAAGTTTTGATGTTGTCATTATTCCTGTAACTACTGCACTTCACTTACTACCGCCAAAGAGCTATATACAACAATTTAGTTTTCATTTTTCTAAAGGGCAAAAAGTTGATATTGAAGGCTTCAAAAATCAACTCACATTAAATGGTTACATGAATGTTGTCCGTGTCATGGCTCCAGGAGAATTTTCTGTAAGAGGAAGTCTGATTGACCTTTTCCCCATGGGAAGCATTATTCCTTATCGCTTAGATTTCTTTGATGATGAGATTGATTCTATTCGTACATTTGATGTTGACTCTCAAAGGACACTTTACCCAGTTAATGAAATTAAGTTGCTTCCTGCACGTGAGTGCCCGTTAGATGAGATATCGATTAGTACATTTAGACAAAACTACCGAGAGCGTTTTGAAGGAGATCCTTCACGGTCCTCTATCTATAAAGACATCAGTAAAGGCATACCTATAGGCGGTATTGAATGGTATATGCCTTTATTTTTTGATGAGATGAGCGATATTTTTAGCTATTTTTCAGACAATACCATCATTTATAAACATGGCGATTTGGATAATGCATGCAATCACTTTTGGCATGAAACCGAAAAGCGCTTTCGTTTATTTGCATACGATGCTGAGCGGCCAATCTTAGAGCCTCAGAGTCTTCTAATTAAGCCAGATCAATTTTTTAAATCGATTAATACGTACAAAAAATTTGAATTAAAACGTCAGGAACTTGCCGAAAAAATTCCAGACATATCTATTGATCGTAAGAATATTCAACCCCTAGCAAAGCTTCAAAAATTTATTACAGAAAATTCTAAAAGATTTTTTATCTTAACTGATAGTTTAGGTAGGCGAGAGACTGTTTCTGAGCTTTTAAAATTAGGCGGTATTAAGTTTAAATCGACAGATGATTGGATTTCGGCAGCAGATGGCGATGATCATGTCATATTGACTGTGAGTCCATTGCATCAAGGGTATATTTCATCTAAGTATATTGTGATAACAGAATCCGAACTTTATGTGAATACAGTTCGACAGACGAGACGTCGTCACCGGGACAAAAATTTCTCGACCGATGCGATGATTCGAGATTTGTCAGAGTTAAAAGATGGTGATCCTATTGTGCATGAGCAATACGGCGTTGGTAGATTCAAAGGTTTATTTAATTTAGACTTTGGCGAAGGGGAAAGTGAATTTTTACTTTTAGAATATTTTGGCGACGACAAGCTTTATGTCCCTGTTTCAAATTTAGACCTTATCTCACGTTATTCTGGCGGCCCAGCTGAGACTGCGCCATTACATAAATTAGGATCAGATCAATGGGATAAGGCTAAGAAAAAAGCACTTAAACAAATACACGATACTGCAGCAGACCTTCTAAATATATATTCCCAGCGCTCCGTAAAAAAAGGCTACGCTTTTAAGATTAGCCTTCAAGATTACGAAAGATTTACAGATGGTTTTCCATTTGAAGAAACAGACGATCAATTGGCAGCTATTAATGCCGTAATTCTCGATATGGAGTCTGCTAAACCGATGGATCGTCTTATTTGTGGCGATGTTGGTTTTGGTAAAACAGAAGTGGCATTAAGGGCAGCATTTATTGCAGCTAATGATGGTAAGCAAGTAGCTATATTAGTACCTACTACACTTTTAGCTGAGCAACATTACAATAATTTTATGGATCGTTTTTCTGATTCTCCTATCAAAATTGCAGAAATTTCTCGCTTCAAATCAAAAAAAGAACAAGCTGAATCTCTGGTGAAGTTAGCTAATGGTGAAATTGATATCATTATTGGTACACATAGACTTATTCAAAATGATATTAAGTTTAAAAATTTAGGATTGATTGTTATCGATGAAGAGCATCGTTTTGGTGTTCGACAGAAAGAATTGCTTAAGTCGATGCGTGCAGAAGTAGATGTTTTAACCCTCACAGCAACACCAATACCTCGAACCCTATCTATGGCCATGGAAGGGTTGCGAGAGTTTTCAATTATTTCGACTCCACCTCAAAAGCGATTGTCGATCAAAACTTTCGTAAATAACTATTCGGAAGGCATCATTCGAGAAGCGGTATTAAGGGAATTTAATCGAGGGGGACAGGTATATTTTCTTCATAACGACGTAGATACGATCGTTTCAATGAAGGATAAATTGGAAAAATTGATTCCAGAAGCGCACATCGAAATTGCACACGGACAAATGCGTGAACGGGAGCTTGAAAGAGTGATGCACGATTTTTACCAGCAAAAAGCCAATATTTTGCTTTGTACAACTATTATTGAAACTGGTATTGATATTCCAACAGCTAATACGATCATTATGAATCGTGCAGATATGTTTGGACTAGCTCAACTTCATCAATTAAGGGGAAGAGTGGGTAGGTCCCATCATCAAGCATATGCATATTTACTTATCGATCCTGATAGGAAGATAAGTAGCCACGCTCAAAAACGCTTAGAGGCAATCCAGCTTCTTGAAGATTTAGGTGCAGGATACTATCTTGCTATTCATGACTTAGAAATTCGAGGCGCAGGAGAGCTCCTAGGCGACAACCAAAGCGGACAAATGCATGAGATCGGATTTAATCTTTATATTGAGATGCTTAATTACGCTGTTAAACAGCTCAAAATAGGCAAAAAATTGAGCCTTGATACTCCGCTTCAAAAGAATACAGAAATTAATCTTCATACCCCAGCTATTATTACCAATAGTTATTGTGGAGATATTAATGAAAGACTTGTGCTTTATAAGCGCTTATCAGGACTTAATAATCTCGAAGATCTTACGGAGATGAAAGAGGAGTTGATTGATCGCTTTGGTGTGATGCCAGAACAAACTCAATCACTTATTTCTTTTCATGATTTGAGAATCTTTATTCAGCTTTTAGATATTAAGAAAATTGACGCAAGCGATGTTTCGATTCAAATTAGTTTTGCTAGTGATTGTAAAATAGATCCATTAAAGCTAATTAAGTTGCTAAGTGAAGATAAGCGTTGTCGCATGAATGGACCAGATAAGATTAAAATATCTGTTACGCTTTCTGATGTTCTAGAAAGAGTTAAATTTATTAAAGATTTTTTAAATAAGATATTTTTAGTATGAGAAAAATATTAATCGTTTGCTATTTTTTTAGCCTATGTAATTGCTCTTCAATTTCGTCGTTTGATACAAAAAGAGAGCCTGTACTAGGTGATTCATCAGAATTTATTATGAATCATTCAACATGGGGCAAACCAAAGGATAAGAAAATTATTGTCAGAAGTAATGGCACTGACGAAGAGTGGATTTATGAAAGAGGTATTCTATACATCAAGGGTGGTGAACTCACTTCTATTCAAGAGTTTAAACCTAAATAAAGTACATATCTTTAAAGCTTCAATCGTAAAAGTTTTGGAACGAAGTCTTCAATTTTAGAGATTAATCCATCCATTTCAATAGTTTCAATAGCTTTAGATTTATCAAAGTGATGCCCATAAATATCCCACAACATAGATAAAAATGAATTTGAGGCAGGCCTTATATCATCCTTAAATCGGATTGAGCCCACTAGATGAAGATTCTGTTTTGCCCTTGTCATAGCAACATAAAGTAATCTCTTCAATTCATTGTCTTCCCTATCTTTTTCTATTCCATAAATTAAATCATATAAATGGGGTGATTTATTATCAGGCTCACTAAATGCTGTGACATCAGATATGTAATTACCTTTCAGAAACTGATCAAAAATAATCATTTTTTTATCGGACGCTCGCGTGGTTGAATTCAATGAAGGAATGATCACTGTATCAAATTCAAGACCTTTGGCCTTATGAATTGTAAAAAATTGGATTCGCTCTTCAGCTGATGGAATATCAGATAAATATGTTTTAGTAATTTGATACTCAACTAATTCAAAATCGATAGCTATAGGAGAGCTTGATGTTTGTAAAATATCGAAAAATTTGTTTATATCTACAATATCATTAGGGTTGTGAAGGCATAATTCACCACCCAAATTCATCCATACCGATTCAATTAGCCTCCTAATGTGTGTTTTATTTCTATGTTCAAATGCATTTTTTAAAATATCTACAAGACGTTGAATTCTCATCTGGCCGTCTGGTGAAATTTTGCCCATTTTATTTGGATTATTAATAATTTCCCAAACGGTTGTTATATGATCATCTTGGAATAAAAGGGCGAGGTCATTTAATGTAATGCCGCACCAAGGCGCCCTTAAAATTGCAAGCCAATGAATTCTGTCGCTTAAATCGAGTATTGCATAACTTAACGAAAGAATATCTTGAATTGACTGGTGCTGATCTAAAGCATCAATTTCTACAGCATTAAATTTTAAAGCCGGTTTAAATTTTCGTATGTAGTTAATCAGTTCAGAGAGATGGCTTCTTGATCTTGTGAGGATGGCAATTTTTTCATTCCCAGAAAGCGTGTCAATCAGATTACATACGTACTTTGCTTCCTCGATATCAATATCTTCAGTGCTATCTGAAAATGTTAATGCATGAAATTTAAATTCACTCATTCCTAGATTACAATCTTTTTTTGCTGAAATAAAAGGCTTGTAGCTCATAGCGCCTGCTTGAATAGAATCTTCCTTAGGTAGTATTTTCTCAAACACTTGATTTATTTCATTTACGATAAGTGAAGAGGAGCGCCAATTATCTTTTAGTCTTATAGTTTCTAGTGGGATTGTATTAAAGCCCTGTTTTTTCGCTTCAATAAATATACTGACATCAGCTTCTCTGAATTTGTAAATTGACTGCATAGGATCACCTACGCAGAAGATAGTTTTCTGTGCTTCTGGCGTCCAACCATCGACAATTTTTTTTAAAAAATTAAAATGACTTCTGCTTGTATCTTGAAATTCATCAATCAGAATGTGTGATATTTTATAATCCAGAGATAATAAGAGTTCGCTCGCTGATTGATTTTTACCCAGCGCCTCATTTGCAATCTCAATGATTTCGATAAAATCTACAGTATTTCTCTGCCTAAATAGGAGTTTTAATGTTTTTTCACAGCGCAGAAGAAGGCCTGCAATAGCTTTTAGTTTGATTACATATGCTTCATCGATCAGAGGTGGAATATCTCTTATTGCAGTTAAGAAGTTGATTTCAGGTAGTTCGCGACATATATGCTTATAAACTTCACTTTCTTTGTCATTCTTAAAACCCTCTCGCTTTGTTAATAGTTCTCGCCTAGTATCTTTCTCTGTGAACAAAATTTCCGTAATTGTTTGCCATAAAGGAACTTCATCCATATCAAAATTAAAGCTATTTTTGTCTGTAATCTTTAAATCTTCTCTTAGACTTGTATCTTTAAGGTAGTGAAGCACTTGCATAAGGCCATTAAGAGCTTCTTGATTGAGTGTTTCTTTTATTTTCTGATAAATAGGCTTAACTAAATCTTCAAGGTAAGCATTGCTTTCAATAATAATTTGCTCATTTGTTTTTTGAATAAGTTTGTTGTAGCGATTTTTCCATTGATCTCGGGTCGACATCATCGCTATTAAACGACGATTAATCTTTTCATATTCATTATCGTAGTGAGTGAAAACGATATTAATATCATTAACACTCTCTTTAGATTGCAAAACTTTTTTGACGCATTCTTCATAGAATTTTTCAGGTGTATCGGTGATATTAGGTTTGTCGCCCATCTGATTTAAAACAGGAATTTGACCCACAATTTGATGACAAAACTTATCGATAGTCATTACTTTAATTCGTGACAAGTTGTGTTCGATGTCCCAGCCTTTTTCTTTTGAGCGTTCTAAAATGGTTTTTGCAAACGGACCATCACCTTTTTTAATACGCTCTAGAATTCTAGCTTTCATTTCTGAAGCGGCTTTTTTGGTGAAAGTAATAGCTAAAATTTCTTCAGGGGCATCAACTATCGTAAGAAGTTTTAAGTATCGGCCAGTGAGCAGGCTTGTTTTCCCCGAGCCTGCGGGAGCTTCTACGATAAATGAGCTTAAATTAAGCGCTTTTTCTCTTAATACATTGTCACTCATTGTTTGCTTTGCTCAAATTGGAGCGTTCGTTCAGGAAGTCTTAGGATAGGCTTAACATGACAATAAGCCATATCTTTATCTCGCGCATACTGAACAGCAGCATTGCCTTCCCTGTAGCTTTCGATGGTGTCCTGGATACGGCATTTCCAGAAACCCAGCAATTCCTCCCATGACTGAAAAGAAGTGGAAGAGGGAATATCCTTAATGCCTTTAAGAAGATCTTTATCTTGCCCTATACCAATCCATTGGGGTTTTGCTGCATTAATTACGCCAACTGCGATGGCATCGATAGGCTTATCTGAGGCAAAAAGGGCATAAAAGGGTATTTGAAGTTCGCCATAACTATTTAAGAACCACTCATTTAGGGTCTTGGTTATTCCAGATTTGTAATCAATCACTATGTTGTTTTCATTCACTCTATCAATGCGATCAATTTTTATATTGAAATTGAGACAGCCTACATGGACAGGTATGTTTTTCTCAGTCTCTATAACTTCAAAATCGCCTCGTTTTAATTCATATTGAATCCATTTCTTCACATAACTGATCATGCGTATTTCTTCGATATTAAAAAATGTAGGCATGATTCTAGGGTACTTTTTCTTTTCAATTGAAATTGCTTTATGTGTAATATCTTCTATTTTTTTTGAGAGTTCTTTTTCAGTTAAGGCGCTTACAAGCGATGCTGATTTATGCTCTGTCCAAAATTCCTCTAAGATTTTATGGAAAAGATTTCCACGTAATCTAGTGGTTAAATTTTCTTCATCTTCATCCTCTAATTTCTTTGCGCCAAGTCTAAACTCATAAAATGCCCAAGCAGGGCAGATGGATTGTGCTTCCAGCAGTTTAATACCTGATTTTACGGCTTGTTGAATACTAATCATAATTGAAGTGTTATCTTCAATATATTCTATAACATCTTGTTTTAGTGTATTTTTTTTATATTCAAAATTTGTATCTTCAAGTAATTTCGAAGATATTACAGTATGCAATGTGGGTGAGGGAAATATCTCTTCTTCACCCATTTTTTTAGCATAAGAGAGCACTACAGTAGGCGAAGTATTGGTGAATTTTTCTAAGATTTTTGTGGCATGTTGCTGATGTTTTTCGTGTGTGAAAATATGGCTATCTTGCTGAATTTTGACTGGAATAAATGGATTGTATTGGTGAGGTGTAGGCCAGTGATGCTCATTTAAATTCATAATCCAAGTAGCATCGTAAGCTTCAAAAGTGCTTTCATGAAAACCTAAAATATCAATCTTAAAGTTACCCTGGTGTTCATGTTGATGCGTAGTTTTTTTAAGATAATACTGAAATATGTCAAACATATCCTGAATAGATATTTCACCCATAAGGCTGTCCAGCGAAGATAAGGCGTCAGTAACTTTCTTCCAGGCCTCATAGATACTTTCCTCATAGGCATCTTTAGGTTTCAGAAGGCTTGATTCGATAACTATTAAATATGTTTCAAATGCTTTAATCCATTCGGAAGGGTTCCTTTTGATTCGCCATTCGTTATGAGTGCTTTGTATATGGCCTAAATGTATCTTTAAGAAAGGTGTGAGATCACTTAATCCATTTTCTGATTCATATATTTCAATTAATTCCTTTAATGAAATGTTTCCCTTTCGTTTTCTTTCTAATGCGTTAATAAGCCTATATCGCTGAGGGAGTTCTTGACTGTTTGACCATCCACTATGACCTAAGACACTCTTAAGATTTTTGATGTCAGCAAAACCTCGCATGCTTAATTCTATTAAACTTAGATTTAGGTAAATGATAGATAAATGAAATAAGGGCGTATTGAGAGAAAACTGATAAATTCTTTTTTCTTGCGCTAAGCTTGGCGTAAATGTCTCAGGATGGAATGTTTTGTCAAGAAGGCTTGAGAGTCGATCGATGATTTGATCAAGCTGCGGCGTGATAATAAGTATTTTTTTATTATGCTCAATTTGAGTTTTGCACCATTCGACTACTCGCATACATTCATGTTCTTCGTTAAGAAATGCGCGCGTTTCAATATAGGGTTCTATTTTGGGTTCTTTAAAAAATGCCACATCAACTTGAGATTTGCATGCTTCAATAAACAATTCTTCAGTTGGTGTTGTAAATTCGAAACCTACAAGGATGATAGGTTGATCAATAGAAATAGTGCGACTTTTAATAAGCCCTATCACTATTTTGATCAGAGCATGAAAAGTAGTTACGTCTTTATCATGGCAGTATTTGTTGAAAATTAAACGCCAAGCATTAAAAAATGTATGCTCTTCGCTGCGCTCTTCGCTCTTAAGAGTATTTTCAGTGATATTAAATTGATCTATAAGTCGGTTTGCTTGGCTCGCAGTTTCACTTAAACTATTTATGTTAGATAAATCGAATGATGATTGTTTAAATTGTTTGATGCTACTTTCCCATAATAACTTCTCTTCGATACCATTCAGAATTCGATGCGGCACCCTGATCTCCTGATGCTTTTCAAGCAAGCTTTCAATAAAATCATGAAATGTTTGCACTTTTATAGCTAAGCTAAAGTGCTGGCTTAATTTAAAAGCTTCTTTTGAATTGCGGCAGAGATAGACGGTGTTTTGCTCAGAATGCATGCTTCTATTGTAAACTTATCCCCGTTAATTATTATTAAAAAATATGACTGATCGTAAAAATTACATTACAAAGCAAGGGTATCAGCGCCTAAAAGATGAAC
>Ga0209499_1001999_pt1 | contig 13429 bp, 23 predicted proteins | sample C_130208_EF_Meta_FD_187306 | JGI IMG/M metagenome (GOLD analysis project Ga0209499, IMG submission 187306) | Freshwater microbial communities from Lake Croche, Canada to study carbon cycling - C_130208_EF_MetaG (SPAdes) (version 2) | ecosystem: Environmental > Aquatic > Freshwater > Lake...
CCTGTTACGGAAGCATTGCCAACCAGTATGGTTCCTGCTACTCCTGTAACAGAAACTCCAGTGCCTTGTTGAACAGTTACTGAACCAACGCTACCTGTAGCAGTTACACCTGTAACTGAAACATCTTTACCTATTGAAACCGTTGCTGCACCAACAGAAGCTGTAGCAGAAACTCCAGTTAAATTAACTATAAGAGCACTACTAACCGTTACACTGCCAATTGCTCCAGAACCGCTAACACCTGTTACAGAGACATTGGCACTAGCCGTTACGGTAACAGAACCAACACTTCCTGTACTGGATAGACCAGAAACTGAAACATCAGCCCCAGCTTGTGCTACAACAGACCCTACAGAAACTGTTCCTAATACGCCTGTAACACTAACATTTGCTACGCCAGTAACAGTTACGCTACCAACTTGTCCCGTACCAGAAAGCCCTGTTGCATTAACAACTGCCGTTCCAGCTATCGTTACACTACCTAACTGCCCAGTAGCAGAAACCCCTGTTAGGTTTACTACTGCATTTTGTTCTGCCTGTACGGTTACTGAACCTACTTGTCCTGTACCTGTTACTCCTGCACTACCTTGTCCCCACGGGCTTTCGCCCCACCCGCCATAACCCCACCCGCCTAATGGAACCTCTACGTCAGTGTAGTCACTTCCCCAAGGACCGCCACTCCACGCACCGCTTCCCCAGCCCGAATAAGTTGGCACTTAGCCATCCCTAGGCTATGCGGATAATAGCGTTGCTTGCGTCTGCCGTTGGGAACACAATCGTAAATGTACCTGATGTGGAGGTTTTAGCACCGCCAAAATCTAAAATACATACAGCTGGATTACCCGCAGCGCTACTGTTATAAATCATTGCGCCATAAGAAGTAATGGTTGCAGTAGTAAATGACAAGTCATTAAAGTCAGTAAACGCAGTAGTGCCAGAAGAGGTTGGGGTAATATTCGTTAATGAACCGCCACCCGCAGTATATGAACCAGAAGCAGCTACTTCGTTAGTCGCTGTATAAGCCGTTGTAGCAGCTGTAAACGATGCTGAGTTATCGTATAGAGCCAGTTTAAACGTGTTACCTGTGCTGGCTGTAAAGTTGTGCGTAGCCGTCATTAGCTGCGTTTTGAAGCTGGTGCACATAAAATTGCCTGTAAAAGCCATGATGGACTCCTATAAAAGTTTAATTAATTCGGGATGACCAGCTTCTCTTAGCTTGTGGGCTAGTGTTACTCGATCAAATTTTACCGCTTCATTCATGTAAAAAACTAGCACTTCCCGAATATGATTACGAAAGGCAACTGCTTGCTCTCTAACCAAGGGATGAGACTGATCCCCCACCTGAATAATTTTATCTAATGCCCGTTCAGCAACTTCTTCGGTGGTAAATCCGCCAAAGTCTTTGGTTGCCACGTGAATCCCGTTGGATTCGCCTAATCCTTGTACGCTAATCATTTAACTGGGTACCTTACTTGTCCACTTCTGTATGCGTCTTGACGGTTCTTGCCATCGCCCAACTGCTTGAGTTCTGCCATTGCATCGTCATAACGAGCCTTGTAAACATTCATTGTATCAGCGTCTGACTTCATAAACAAAGCCGCTTCCAGCAAAGACCCATAAAGCAATGCAGAGTCAAAGTTTGTTCCAAGCCATGTTGTACCTGCAGTCACAATAGACTGCGGATAGTAGAAATAATGCAGTTCTGTAGCGTAGTTAGCGTCTGGGGTAGGTCCAACAATAAAGGTGTTATCGTCAAAAACAGCGTAATACTCTGGTTTACCGTAAAAAGTTGCGTCTGTATCAGGAAAAGACTCACGGATAAAGTTAACATCTTTATTTAGTAGGTAACTAGTCTCATTTGCAGTGTTAATTACTGCCAAACTAAAGGTTGATAACCAGTCTGATGGAGTTGCTAAGAATCTATTTCCTGAAGTAAAGTTACCCGTCACATTCTTGCGAATGGCAGGTAATTGCACCATATTGTAAATGCGCTGCTCCGCCAGCTGCACAAAACGAGCAATCTGGTCAGCAGACGTAAACGACCCTACGGTAGCTGGGAAGTCGTTCTCAGCAAACCCTTTAATCGCAGAAGTTAACTGCGTGTAATTCATGCCATTGGGCCTCTGGAGGTAAACCCTTTGGTGGCACAGCCAGAACCACGTTGTTTTATGCCAGTAGTTTTAACATCATTACGATCTGGATTACCTGCGCTAACACGCATAGCACCGCTTTTAGGCGTTACTTCGCTAGCTGACAGTGTATTTGGATCACGAGTTACTTTACTTGGTTCTTTAGCATTCATAGTTTTACCGTCCATAGTGTGTGGTTTGGCATAGACTTGGGCATTGCCAACTTCTTTACCCATAACCTTTTGAGAAAATTTAGCCATTATCTGCCTCTTCCAGCTTTCTTCTGGTTTGCTACACGAGCCAAGTTACGGCCCATATCTTTCATAGCCATAGAGCTAACACCCATTTTCTTGCTAGCACCCTTCAAACCCATTACTGTCGGACCGCTATCGCCTAAATTTTTACCAACGGTTTTACCCTTGGATTCAATACCGTTTGCGCCTTTTTTGAATGACATAATAAACTCCTAAGTTATTGTTACTGTTACGCTACCTACCAAACAAGATGGGGCAAGATCATTGGGTGTTAATCCGTCATCTCTAGCACCGCCAACAGGGTTCCATCCCCATTGAAACACTCTACTACCACCCTGTGGGACCCCAGCAGCATTTGGGTTAACGCTATTTGTTAATATTACCTGTAAACCGTTGTTTCCAGAAACTGTATAACTTATATCTGGTCTTGGATCCCTTACTGCTTGTGGATCATTTACTGGGTACATACCTAATTGCAACTGCGGATGATCTGGATCCCAACAAGCAGGACAAACTTTAATTTTAAAAGGTTTTGTTTTTACCGTCTGCGTCTTAAGTACCTTTAGCTTATATCTAAAATTACATCTATCACATTGAGCAATCGAGTTTTTGCCAGAGGCATACTGGCTAGGCATAGAATAAGTTCCTTGGAACAAATCTCACGGGCGCCTTATCTCTATCCTCATCTGCTGCTAGTTGGAATTGCTGCTCATAATCAGTTTTTAACATCATTATTCTATTTGGATCTACACCTGGCAATTTAACGCTTAATTGGTATGCTAAACCAGCTACCATGCAAGGAATAAAGCGGAAAGGAATGTCTTGTTCTCTAACGCCAGTTCCAGCGTCTTGAATCCTACGCATACGGTAATAAACAAACGTATATTGGTCACCTGGAGAATTAGGGGTAGGCCATATATTTATACATGGCAAATATTGAACAGTTACTTCTGCGCCATTAGTATGGGAGGCTGCGGTAGTTCCATTTTGACCACGGGCGCAATTAGTTAGAACATTTCCTACAATATTGGGATAGCTTATTGTTTCATTATCAATTTTTACAAAGCCAGATGAAGGAAGATCAACTACAGAAGCTACTGTAATAGAAGTAGCTGAAGAGCTAATTGTTCCACCAGTATTATTTGCTAGTGTAGTTGTAGCTATTGCATCGGTATTACCTGACTGGCGATTAATCCATACCTGAATAGGGCGTCCTTGTGCCAATTTATTAGGCAAAGACATGTATGTAGGCTCTGCAATACGGCTAATATTAATGTCAATTTGATTAGCAAAATTGCCGTTGTTTTGACGAATAACCATATCCATTAAATCTATTGTGTCTACTGGAATAGGGTACATAGCCTGTCCAGTAACCAGAGCAATCTGCCCTTGATCTACTGTCCATAGGTTAATACCACGATTAGCCCATTCAATAGTAAGCAAGTTTAGAGACCGTCTAGCAGTTCTAAAATCATAACCAGTACGCAACTCTAAACCACAACGCTCAAACGCTTCCTCAATGAGGTCGTTCATGTTTAGGTTAAACGAGGTGGTTCCTGTAGTTGTCATTATTTTTTCTTCGCTGTTTTAGCAGATTTAATAAAGTCCGCTTTAGTAGGCGCACCTTTTGATCCAACTTTACGCATTGTTTCACCAGAACCCGCAGCTATACGTGCTTGCTTTTTATGAATATTTTCATATAAACCAACTTTTCCACCAGCTGCATATTGAGTAAAATCGGTGTTATCACGCCTAGCTTTTTTCTTACCGCCAGGCATTTTGCTAGGCATAATATCGCCCATTCCTCTACTTGGTCTCATACCATACGTCCTTTAGTTTTACCTTTAATACAACAGCCATCTGCACGTTTAGATGCAGAACTAACTTTACCGCCTGATTTGTATGCTTTTGTTAAATCACGGTTACTTAATTTATTACCACCCATACCGCCACCGCCACCGCCACCACTTGGGCGGAAAACTGACTTACCATCTTTAACAAACTCACGAGCTTTATCAATTGCTTGATCTCGTTTCATTTCTTTTAAAACTCTGCTGGCCTCTTTTTCAGTTTCTAATGCTTCTCTGAACTGCGCGGCTTTGTCAGGATTTAATTTAGGATTATTGTCCATAGAACGTTTCTTAAATTCAGGCTCGTTACCGTAGCCCAAATTTAATTGGTTCATCATTTCCATGGCATTAATCGGATCAGGCACGAGTCTTACCTCTTACTGCACAACCGTCAGCGCGAGAAGAAGCAGATTTAACAGAACCACCTTTAGCCATTTTTTTAATAGCGCCACCGTTTTTGCGGTCCTCAATATCACGACCAGAATAACGCTTGCCTTTTGAATCAAAATTAGCAAGTGGATCTGGTAAGCTAATATTCATAGAAGGCATACTAGCTATAGATTTTTTAGTTTTTGTATTGCCACCAGATTCTTTAAAAGACTTTGGCATTGATGACAGACTTGTTACTTTTCTCATATCTTCAAGAGATGTTTTTTTAGGAGTTGATGCAGATTTATCGGTTGTATTGGTTGTATCAAAATCTCTTGATGGAGAAACTTTAGTTTTAACTACAGTTTTTTCTACGGATTTTGGTTCACTTAAATTAGTAGTAAATTCACCCATAGACTCATCTTTATAGTCTTGAGGGTTTGACTTCTTTGTAAGATCATTGCCTTTAGCGTCAATCATGCCCATACGGTATTTAACAATTTCATCGTCACCCGTGTAGCCACCTTCTTCAAACTTTTTCATTTTCTTTTTCATGTTAGCAAGCCTTTCCACCATTATTCATTCTAACTTCTTTACCTTTTGTAAGGCCTTTTTTAGCAATACCATTAGCTGATTTATGACCAACAGAAAGACCACCAGTAGCCATCTTTTTCATAGCCATGCCGCCTTTTTTCAAAGCAAGCTTAGTACCTTTGCCACCTTTGTGTTCTTGAGCGTCATGCTGTTTAAAAGCTTTCTTAATCATGGCTTTGTCTTGCCCTTTGTCCATTTTCATGTCTTCTTTGGCATCAGTCATACCGCCTTTTTTCATAAAACCCATTTTATTACGTACAGCTGTAGGCAACTTAGCCATGCCTGGATTCTTTTTTGTATCTACTGGTTTCATAGCTCCACCTTCTTTAAATTTTTTGCCTTTATCGGCAGCGGCAAAATCTTTGCCAACGGATTGAGGAACTCCTGCTTTTTTAGCCATTTTGGGGCTGTGGGCAATCATTTCCATAAAATTATGTTGTTTTTTAGATACACTTGGCATTATTTACTTCCGAATAAGCTCATCAATTTTAATTTCAAGTTTGTTAAACCTTGAATCAATGTGTTCCATAATGCGATCAACTTCTGCTTTAGTAACGTTATCACGAGCCACCTCTTCTCTTGTTTTGTTTAATAAAATATCAATGCGTTTTAAGTCGTTAAACTTTTCGTGCATCATATATCCAATTAGGGCTACAAATATAGTTAGCCCACCCGTCCAAAGTTCCATCATATCTAACATTTCCACCTCGCAAGGGAGGCAGCCTTTCTGGTTGGTCTGCCTTTTTCATCTTTCATTGGACCTGGCATCCCAGACATACGGGCGCAAAATGATTTTTTACGAGCGCCACCTTCAGGCTGTGGAGCCTTTAGATTCGAGCCAGTAGCCGCATTATATTTAGCACGGCCTTTGGCGGTAAGCCCAGCACCCTTAGATACAGGCAACTTTTCACCACGACCAATCGCAAGAGAGGGACCTTTTTTCTTTTTGGTAGCCATTACGCAGCATCCTTTTTGGACTCAATAGATTTCATTAGTGGGTATAGGTAGTCTTCACCAAAAGCTCCAGCAAATTCTTCCATGCCCATATGACCCAACTTAATTGTAGGGTCAATCCATACTTCATAGCCTAGTTCTCTTGCACGGTCACAGAACAAAAAGTCTTCGCCAATGTACTGACCATCTTTAAGAGCAAAGTCAAAGAAAGCAATTACTTCGTCCCCAACTTTCTTTTCATCATGGTAAACCCATTCTGGATGGGCATCACGTAGTTTCTCGAACACTTCTCTACGGATCATCATAAAGGCAGTAGCTACACGCTTAGCTTTAACCAAACCCATGTAATTCATAAGAATGTTTTCTTCTTCGTCGGTATCTAGTGTAGAGATATAGACCTTGCCTTTTTTACGGGCTACTGGAATTCCAGCTACGATACCCTTTTTAGGGTCACTATTCCACGCCATCAGGCGAAAAATGTCTTCAGCATCAAAGTTAATGTCTGAGTCAATAAACATGAGGTCAGTGCAGTCTGAGTCTAAGAAGTCTTTAGCAATTAAGTTTCGTACACGAGACACCACGGAGCACCCAGAAATATTGCAGATCTGAATATCTACCCCATGTTGCGTTGCACGAACGCAAAAAGAAGCTAGCGATATGGCTAGCTTTGCAGTTACTTTAAAGTCGTAAGTTGGAAGACCTAACATAATCTTCCGCCCTACTAAATCATATGAACCCTGCGCTTGAGTCGTTTCTGACATTTGTTATCCGTAATAAATATTTACTGCGACTAAGTTACTGATATACGCATAAACACCAGTTACAGCTTTTACACCCTCACCAGGAATAAACAAAGCATTATTGTAAGTATCGCTGGCGGCAACATCATAAGACATTAACCAATTGCCTGTGGAATAAACCATTGCAGCACCCGCAGTAATTGTTCCGCTATTAATATCTGTAACGGTAAAGGAGTTGGCATTTACAACGGTTACAACGTAATTACCATTAGTAGCCGTTCCTTCTGAACCAGCAGCAAAATCTATCCCAATTACTTGTCCAGTGGTTAACCCATGAGTTGTTTTTGTAACAGTAATAAGGGTTCCAGCACGACCATAAGTAGCCGTTACAGGAGCAGTCACGGTATCAAATAAAGCTACATAACCCGCAGAAGTGCTTCCAGTAAAAGAAATACCTTTAATGCGTGTACCGTAAGGCACCATAATGCCACTGCCATTTATATGCGCTTGTTTTACGTCATATTGCATCGTCATAATTAATCTCCTAAGTTGAAAGAAAGGTAGGGTAAACCCCTACCTAACCAGATTAATTTTGTTGACCAGTAGGACGTTGGCTGCCATCAGAGTTACGAACAGCATAGGTAACAATAATTGTTGCTGCACCTGTAGTTAATGAAGTGCCTGTTAGTGTGTATGCAATCAACACGTCAGAAGAACCAACATTTAACCAGCCGCCAGGAGTAGTAGCATTAGCACCCAAAGCTACGGAGCCTACGTTAGTAATGGTACCAGTGGTAGTAAAGTCAGTACCGCCAATGTTTAATTTGCAAGTAGCAGCTGCATCAAAAACAGTTGTAGTAACAACTTTAACGTCCACGATTTGTGAACCAGCTGGAACAGCAATCAAGTTGCCAGTTAATGTGCCAAATACAACATTACCAGATTGAGAAACAACAGTGCAACCTGTGTTAGCTAAAGTTGTTGCAGTCGTGCCAGTTGTGTAGCGATTTGTGCCTAATAGCCAAGGGCCTAGGTGAGTAGCGAATCCCATGAGGATCTCCTATATACAAGTTAAGCCTATAAGTCGGTATATCGTCTGCTGGGGCAGTCAAATAGGCTGGATTTACCCAGATGTTTTAATAATACTACTTTTTTAACTTTGTGCAACATTTATAAAGAAAAAACCCCGCTTTTTGGGCGGGGTCTTAGCTTATTTACTTTCGCTTATAAACTTATTCATTTCCGCAGCTCGATCAAGAATATCTTGGAAGGAGGGAAACTTAGGGGGATCGCCAACTTTACCCATTAAATCCCAAAGGTGCATTGTGGCGTGAAACTGCCCCTCTAGCATGCTTTTAGCGGACTCAAGTAACTGATAGCGTAGTTCAAATGGATTCATAATAAAACTCCTGTGTGTTGTGTGTATGAGCAAAAGCGCTCAGAAGTAGTATATCACAAGTAAAAACCCCGCTTTTTGGGCGGGGTCTTAGTAAAGCCCAAATGCTAATTAAGCACCTGGTGATCCCCACATTCCGAGTGGATCAGACCAACCGAATGAATAACGCTCACGAGACTTGTAACGAACGTTACCAGTATCGAAATCACCATCCATACCAGTGCTCAAAGGAGTACGAACAAAATGTTTCATACCATTTGGAACATCAGTTGTTAAGAAGTAACCATTGGTATCGGTCAGGTAGTTATTAACTGTATAACCATCTGGAATCGAACCATTGTTTACGATAGCATTGATGTCATTATCGGTTGTACCAACACGCAATTGAGTTTCAAGCAAACGAGTTGCAACGAACTGTAGTGCAGGTGGAACTACCAATTTCTTAGGTTTAGCAGCAATTAACAAACCACGCTCATCAGTCCAAGCAGCGATCTGAATAACGGCAGCTTCCAAAGAAGTCTCGTTTAAGTCAGCAGCTGTAGCCTGAGTGTTGCTGTTTGTACCGCCAGATACCAATGGGTGAGCAGTGCTGAACAAAGGAACGCCATCACCACCGTAATAAGCGGCAGAGTTAGTAAATCCATTGTTTAATACAGCAGCGGCTTTAACCTGTTTGGTATAAGCCATAGCACGAGCCAAAGCCTTTGTATAGCGAGCTGATAAAGAATCGTAGAGGTTATCTTCGATTGCTTCTTCAGTCAAGCTAAAGCCAAGGGCAATAGTTTCGTGGTTGTAACGTGCTGTGAAAGCCTCTTGAGCATTGTCGTAACGAATAGCGGAGCCTTCGTTTTTGACAGGTGCAGCGGAGAAGCCAGACAGTTTTGTTTCTTCTTCAAACGAACGTTCAGAGGTCTCAGTATTGTAGATCTCTTTGTGTTGTTCACCATACGTTGCATACTCAAGTCCGAACAAAGCGTTCAATCCTGGGAGCAACTCTTTCAGTAGTTGTGCGCGTGAAATAGCCATTTATAGCTCCTATTAAGCTGCAGTAGCTACACCAGTAGCGCTGTAGTAAGTATGGATACCAAAGTTAAATTTAACAATAACTTCAGTATAAGAACCCGATGCATTAACTGTCTCTGGAATTACGTCAACAATACGCATTGGTAATGTTGAAGTACTAGCTGTAGTAGCTGAAACAGATGCTAAAGAGTCGCCTGTGGTTGTGCTACCAGTGGTCAAAATTAAAGCTGTATTTAGACCAACTGCTGCGCGTGTTACGCCAGACATTGTTGATGTGCCAGCAGCGGTAACCGCAACTTTGAACAATGCATCTGGATCATCCAATACAAAAGCTTGGATGTCAGTAGCGTTTGTGCTAGCTGGGTAATACTGTTGTTGCAACAATTGTTTAGTTGTTGGGTTTGTGAACTGACAACCCAAGAAAATACCAACTGCGTCGGTTGCGGTAGCTGTGGTTGAAACTTTGCTTAGAGTGCCACCAGTGTTTAAACGCACGACATCACCGTAAAAAATTGATGTGCCAGAGTTTTGAGCAATGGGGATTAAGCGAGTTGAACCAGCAAATACCTGACCACCGATCAAATTGATCGGTTGAAACCCGTAAGGGCCTGAAACGGTAGGATAAGCCATTTATAACTCCTAATTAAATTTAATTACCTTTGCCAAAACTTACCGTGGATTTTTTCTCGTTAAAGAGAGGCATCCTTGGGTCATTTTGGCGCATAAGATTATTGTCTACAGCATCCATCTGATTTTCGGCTTGAACTTGATAATGGTTATTACGTTGTTCAACGAATTCTTCTGGAGTTTTGCAAAGCAACAATCCGCCAATCTCAATGTTGTCTTTAAAACGACTATTGGGGTCAATTAATAGTTGAAACTTAGGTTGTTCCTCAGCCCTAACAGGTTCCCATCCTTCTCTGAGTTTGGCAGAGAGATTGCGGGGATCCGCACTATTCAAAGTAGATACTCTAATCCAACGATATGCAAAACCTGCTTGCTTATCTGGTTCTGGCAACAACTCTGGTGGTTTCCATGCCTCTGGACGCACTGATTGTTGACGAGTTTCTATTTCACGAGGTTTTCTATTTTCAGCCATTTTTGGACTCCAATTTTGTAAGTTCACGAGCGTATTGCTCTGGGGTTAGATTGAATTTCTTTGCCAGTTGTAACTGCGTTGGCGTAAGTCTGACTTTTTTTGGAGAGGTAGACCTAGTGGCTGGCGCAACTACTGTGCTCGGTTTACTAGTTTTCGCAGAGGGTTTGGCCTCTACCTCGAAAGAGTCTTTGGTCTCTTCGGAAATCCCAAATTTCTCTGGGAATCTTTGACGTATTTCTTTGTCAATAACGCCATAATAATGATCGGAGCCTATTGCAACTCCTTCACGCTCAAGGCGTCTATGAATTCCCATAGCTAGGAAACTCATATCATCATCACTCCCATACCAGCTGTTTTTGTCCAGCCACGCTTGGGTTTTTGAGTCCAAACGTTGGGGTTGTTGTATTTGTACCTCATTTTCCTGAGATTGTAAAGCTTCTTGTGAAAATTCAGGCCTATACCTTTCTAATTCCTGAGATTTAATTTTAGCTTCAGTTAACTTTTCTTGAGCATTTACTAAAAGCTCAGAATCGCCAGAGTCATAAGCTTCTCTGTAAGACCGTTTAGCATCCTCTAGTTCGCGGCTTATATTTTGTTTATAGCTTGAAACTAAACTTTGCTCACCAGTGGTTAACCTGTTCTTAAGTTTTTTGTTTTCTTCAAGGATTTTAGTAGCAAAATCAATAGCTTCTTGACGTTCCTTATCTGCAGCGTCTTTAGCTCTACGTTCATCGTGGTAGACCTTTTTCATCTGGATTAACTTCTTTTTTACCTCTCCAGAAAACTCTTCTAGGTCATCGTTATCGAGTTCTTCAACAATTTCCTTGGGCATAGGTTCTGCATTTACCTTGTCCTCTACTGGTGTATCGTCTATAACCTCAATTTCAATAGGCTCTAACTCCTCTACTTCTGGAGCTTTATTTTCTAATTCATCTGGGAATTTATATTCCGTCATTTCCATATCTGGCATTATTTTCTCCTTATGCTCTGGTTATGCCACGGGGATCTTGGACTATTCCTTCTACAGAATCGTCATTAATGATCCTAAATTCTCGTCCGTGGATCTTTAATCGTGTGCCAGAGTTTGGTCTGGCTAGAATAAAGTCACCTTCTTTACACCATGGGCCAGTTGGGAACCTTGTGCTGTCTTTATAACAGTCAGGACCCATCTTTACCACAAAGAATACGGTAGAAAGTAGCTCTTCCGTGTGCATAACGGAATCAGCTTTGATGATTCCGCTTTCATATTCCTTCTCTTGCTCTGGAATAGCTACCAAAATACGGTATCCAGAAGGCTCAGGAAGGACTTTTGCCTTTTCTTCGTTACTTGCACTAATGTTTACTGCGCCTACAACTTGTGGCTGATTGGGATTTGAGCCAATCAGTATCGTTGTATCACTCATCCGAGTTCTCCATTCTTTTTTTGAGGTCTGTAATGGTTAAACATGCAGACTCAAGACCTCTAATTTGTCCACATGCGTACTTATATTCCTCAAAATTGGTGCAATTTCCCGCTGAAACAGCTTTTTGGAGCATGTCTATGCGTTCTTTGTACTCTCTTAAGAGGTAATCTAAATTTTGATCCACTATCTTTTCCCTGTTTGAGGTTTATTGGCGGCTACAACTGCTTGCATAGTCTTAAGTTCTAGCTCTTGCTGGTCTTTTTGTTGTTTGGACATCAGACTGGCTTGGGCTATACGCTCTTGTGAAGCGATTCTTTCCCGTTCTACCTCCAATCGAGCAGCGGCTTCTGCTGCATCGGATTGGTCTTTCAATGCTTTACGCTGTTCTTCCTGCTCTTTAAGCTGAAGTTCTTTAGCTTGCATTTGAATCACTGGATCTTGGGATGCTTGCTGGGCTTGCTGTGCAGCCACTTCAGTTTTGTTGCGATTTAGCAACATATCAGAAGCTTGGGCTGCCAACTGAGATATTTGTACTTCCATATCTTTTGGCATACCTTCTTCGCTTTCTTCTTCTCCAGTAGGCAATGGAACACCCATCATTTCTTCCATCTGTTTGCGGTATTCAAATGCTAAATGCTGTTGAATATGTGCCATAGCTGCTGCACTAATGGCTTGAGCTTGTGGGTTTTGCCCAACTAAAGCCGCCAGTTTTGGATCTTGCATGGCGTTCATGTGCACTTTAATGTGTGATTCATGGTCTTGGTATATAAAAGCCTTGACGGGTTTCATATTCAAGATGTTCATATTTTCCGTTACAGGATCTTCTGGCATCTGGTCATCTTCAATCTTTACCAGCTTCTTAGCGTTCTTAATACCCAATACTTCTAACATTTGGCGGTGCAATTGCCCCATGTCATACAGTTGCGGAGCTTGTTGAGCCAACTGAAGAACGGCTTGATATTGGATAATCTTTTGTGCCATGGTTGCAGCATTTGGATCACTAACAGGAATTACGTCACAGTTGTCGTAATCTTCTTGTTTAGCAAAACGAGTGCCACTGTCAGGTGTGTAACTGTACTGGTCAGGCGTGTAGTCACGAATGATGTCTTTTAAGAGCTTTAACTCTTGTTTCATCGAATAGTGAACACGAGCCTGAACCGCGGACATCACTTTGAGGGTACGCTCTAAGATTGCCAGAGTAGTACCTACTGGAGTATTTGCTGACATATCAGCAATCTTCATATCTGATGCCGAGGCAAATCTACGTCCTTCTTCTACGATTGTGCCAAGCAAGCTATAGAGGACTTGTGAGGGTTCCTTATATGGTAATGGCAGAATGTTGTCTTTTAGAACCCCACTTGGTACATCAACATCTCTAAATTCTCCAGGACTGATCGGGGTGTCATCGCCCTTGATTCGCAGTCCACGGGCTTTAAAGCCACCTGGCAAGTTGCTAAGTGTTCCAGCATCAACGAGCTGTCTAATAATAGAAGTTCCAGACTTTGCAAAGGCGCCCACAAGATGAATGAGGCCAAAACAATAAAAGCCAAAGCCAGGCACATAGCCGTAATGAACGAAATGATTGCGTTTTTGTTTAGTTTCATCTTCAGGTCTCCAG
>Ga0209499_1002000_pt1 | contig 13425 bp, 15 predicted proteins | sample C_130208_EF_Meta_FD_187306 | JGI IMG/M metagenome (GOLD analysis project Ga0209499, IMG submission 187306) | Freshwater microbial communities from Lake Croche, Canada to study carbon cycling - C_130208_EF_MetaG (SPAdes) (version 2) | ecosystem: Environmental > Aquatic > Freshwater > Lake...
CGCATCATCTACAGTAGGAATTGTCGCACCTGTTAAATGCTCTCGGCTACTACGGCTTAGCAGAAGTATAAAAATTACAAAAGCAGCAACTAACAAAATTGTCACTGGCTTTATCTTCATTTATCTGAAGTTACGTAAAATGTTTTAGCCTCGGCAGTTTGTGATTTAAACAGGTTAGGAGGATAGAGAGTATACCAATACGCGTTAGAAATGTCCGCCTCAAAGTCCACCGTTAATGCAAACACGATGTCTACCGATAAGAAGACCACCAAGAAGCCCGCTGCCGAGCCCGTAGCTGCTGCCACTCCTGCCCCTGCCAAGACGCCTCGCAAGGCTGCTGCGAAGGCTGAGGTCACTGTACCTGTTGTTGCACCCGTTGTTGCACCTGTGGAGGTAGCTGCTGGTGTTGTCGCAGTTCCTGAGACCCGCTCGGCTCCCGAGATTCTAGCTGCTCTTCAGGAGACTCTCAAGACGCTATCGTCTGAGCTAACGTCTCGTGTTCGTGCCGCTGTTCATGATGCACAGGAGGCTGTGAAGGCGATCAAGCGTGACGCTCGTGAGGGAAAGCGTCGTCGCAAGGTTGATCCCGCGGATATGACTCCTGAGCAGCGTACGGTTTGGGAGGCTCGTCGCGCGAACAATGCGTTCCTAAAGATGCGCCCTCTCACGGATGAGCTCTGCACCTTTATGGGCCTACCTGCCAAGAGCCAGAAGAGCCAGACGGATGTCACCAAGTTTGTCGCCCAGTATGTGAAGAGCCACAACTGCTTTGACCCGAACTTCAAGCGTCGCATTATCCCTGACGCCAAGCTCGGTAAGCTTCTTCGTGTCAAGGATGGCCAGGAGGTGACCTATCTCAATCTCCAGAGCTTCCTCAAGGTGCACTTCATCAAGCCCCCTACGGCGTAAACAAAAAACAATGATAGATAATAAATGTTTGGATATATTCTACTTGCTATAGGAGTCGTAAATGTGATATATCAACTATATAGTCTCTTTTCAAGTGGTCCAAAGAGCTATCTATATATATTTATTGGTCTTGCTGTTGGAGCGGCATTCATATATTTTGGATATAGCATGGAGTTCTCGGCTGCTCCTGTAGTCGGTGGAAAAAGAAGAGGGTATTAAATAAATGTGGTATCACTACTTACTTGTACTTGTCGGGTTGTTCCTGATTGGTGTATCGATATACAACATTGTTATGACTGATAACAGAAATGGATGGATTGTGAATGGAATTATCGTTGCAATTGGGGGAGGTATGACATTTTGGGCATATAATGGAATTACTACAGGTATCACCGCCACTGCTGCAGCGAAATCAGCTGCCGCTAGTGCTGCTGCAAATCTTGCAAAGGAATTTAAAGAATTTCAACAAAGAAAAGCACAACAGGGACAGCAACAAGGACAAAAACCACAAGCCGTTCAACAGGCTGTTCAACAGGCAGTAGCACAGGCGGGAGGATTTATGAAGGGACTTGCAAAGAAATTACATAAATTTTTAGGGTAAAAACGGATTTTATGATGTTTTGTAATCCTTCTTGTAAGTAAAGATGCCACCGCAAAAGAATTCAGGTAATAAGGGTGCAAAGCGAGAGACAGGTGTGTCTACAAAAAATAAAAATTTTATTCGTTCTTTTCTAGATGAGGTTCGGGATGAAGGCAATGTTACAAACGTATATGTTGCCAGAATTCTTAAAAAGATGGGAAACGGACGTGTCCAGGCGTTCTTTGTTGATGCTGATACAAGGCCACATAGTGTACAGGCTGTAATCCGTGGAAGCTTTCGTGGTAAAGGAAAGCGATCTGTTTGGATTGAAGATAATTCAATTGTGATTCTTTCAGATTCTGGAATTGGAGGTTCTGCAGAATTTGAGATTATGGCATTGCTCAGCAATGACGAAGTGCGCGACCTTCGCAAAGTTACAACCATTGATCCTCGTGTTCTTGCAACAAGCATCACGGATTCAGATCAGCTGATGTCCAATAAAATTGTGATTCCAGATGCTGGGTTTGAGTTTGAGGAAGAGAAAGAGATTAGCGATATGGATATTGCAGCAATTTAGGTAGGCAAGTCATTATCTGTAACAATCCGCTCATGCGGTAATTCTAAATATAATATAGTACTGAAAAAAGGTGTTGTGCGTCCATCTAGAACCATAGCACGGATTTTTGAGTTTTCAAGAAGAGTGGTTAATAACTGATGAAAAAGTTTTTCCTTTTTCAATACGGAATTAATATTTACTTTGCAGACATCACCATTCCACCCACAAAGTTCTCCATCACATGTATCATTACATGGTTTGCGGATCTTAGATAAAAATTGTTTTGGTTCTTTTATATTTGTAAAATGAGTCGTTTCTTGAAACCAGATTTCTAGTAATGGACGCACTTCTGCTAGTTTAGGACTTACTACTTTTAATGCATTCTTTAATTCTCCATATTCGGTTTCTATATCTGATGTTAATTGAAAAAGTAAAAATTCATATATTTCTGCAGAATACGAAATTTCACGTTGATCTTTTTTCAGCTCTTTCGAATCTTCTCCAAATACGAGTGTAGATTCTCCTATTTCACGAACGGTTTCTATAACTTCACCCGATTCATGTTGTTCTGCTTGAGTAGGTTGTACAGGAATACGTAATCCACTTTCAAGAAGTATTTCAACCTTTTGACGATTATTATTGAAAAGATCTTCTTTATATGCAAATCCTTGTGAGATTTTAGAAGCTGTTTCTAATAACGTTTTCATAGCCGAATATTCAGGTAGTTTCTCAGTAGGAATTTCTTTGTATCCATTTATTTTTGTTTGTAATACGTCGGGTAAAGATGTACTTTGAAATGGTAAAATCACTTTTGCAGGAACGTATAAAGCTTGTCCTCTTTCAAATGGATCTAAAATAATCTCAAAATCATTTGCATCAATCATAGGCAATATCTGTTGTATTACTGTTAGCGCTTCATTGTAGGAAGGTATACTTAATTTACACGATTCATTACGTAATTTTTCAAGTTCAACATATGTTTCTTTTGTAAAAGGAGTTTCATAGATATTGCACCGAAATTCAAATCCACGAACTCTGCGTTCCGTATAGGCTACTACATCCAATTCATTATCATTTTGCAAAACAATAATTGCTCGTGATCTAGGGCGTATTATAGGAGAATAAAACATACATCCTAATGTAGCAGTATTACTATATATACGAAATACATCACATTGCAATACCAATGCGGAATACTCAAGTTCTTCTAAACTTGTTAACTCTTTTGTATGAAATGCTTCATCAATGCCTGAAATGATTTTTGCAAGTCCGTCTTGAACAAGTATATCTTTGTTTATCTTTTTAAGATCATTTGTAATAGATTCTATATGTTGTGTTCCCACACGTTTCCATGTATGCAAAAAAGAACATTTCAAGACAGTAGAAATAGATTCACGAGGAGATGGAATTTTTAGTTTGAGACCTAATAATCCAGATAATGTCTCCGAAGAATTTCCTAATCCTGTTCGAAAGTATCCTTTGTTAGGACTCATTAAACGACGCATAGTTCCTGTTTTAAACGACTCATATGTTTCACGAATGTGTAATGACTGAATGATGTTATCAGCTAAAAACGCAATACGATCGGGTTTGGATGTCTTGTCAACACTTAAAATATAATATTTATCTTCAGTTGCCTTTTCCACTTGTTCGTTCTTTTTAGCTCTTGATTTCTTAAAACAACATGGCATAGGTTTTTTATTGCGTGGCGATTTGTAATCTACAAATCCTGGATATATAAATCCTGTTTCACGTTTAATAAGTGGAAATTCCCGAGGATTGTCTGTACTTCTTGTTTGCAATTTTCCACGACATACGGGACACTTCAATTCACCATCCTCTGTATGTAGTTGACTTTCGCTCAATGCAATTTGATCACGCATACACCAAAATTCAGGACATACAACTTTTCCATCAGGATTTTCAATCGTTACAACTTGATCTTCGGGAAGATCTATATTATATTGTGTACCTTCAACTCGTTTCAAATCTGAATCGGATAAAATAATAGGTTGATGTTTTTGTTCACATTTTTTTGGATATAGAGAACCTACGGGATCAAATGTAATAGGATCAAACTTCTGTAAACGCGATTTGAAATAATTATACGTTGTATTTTTAGATTGATTTGTTGAAATACGTTTCTCTGTTTCAACGGTTTCTGCTACACTTTCTTCATCGACAACTTCCTCTTCTTGTTCTAAAGCTGAAAACAAGTCCGAATATTCTTCTGCAAGTGCCGCATCTACTTCAAGAGTTTCAGTTGAAACTAAAGCCGATTCTGCAGCAACTCGTTCAGCGCGCTTGGGACATATCGTATCCAATGTATTCGATACAGGATTTGAAAGAACGTAGCGAAGAATATTTGAATACTGTAGAGACTTTTCTAGATCAGTTACAGATGATACAATGACGGAATCAGTACCTATACGCAGAGTTGGATATCCTCTTAATGATTTTTCGGCAATACGAGGATCTTCTTCTACTTTTGTTTGAACATATCCTATCAACTCTCGTGCGTTTTCTAGCGGAATGGATAACTCAGTAGATACAGCTTCAGCTTTCAAATTTCCACCTGCATCTTTCATCATCTGCAAAATTTTCACTTCAACAGCTGATAACCCGTTATTCGAATGATCTGTTCGCATCAAGCTAAATTGTGATTTGGTTTTATCTGCAATATCAAAAATACTTGAAATACAATTGAATCTTAATAAATCAAAGTCTTCTAGTTTTGTAGAGTATTTGGCTAAAAAAGACATATCTTGCAATTCCCAACGTCCTACATGAAGATCGTTCTTATCTAGAAATGGAATGATAGCATCTAGATTTGTAATCCACTCTATGCATTGACGTTGCAATTGTTCAATAGTTTCTGTATTGCCTTCGGGACGATATGTTGATATAATCATATCGCCAGCTGTAATCGTAATACGGTCATAATAATGCTTTGACTTACCACGAAAAAGAACTAATGCAGGAATATTACGTGCGGGTTTCACAGACCACCAAGAACTCCAAAATGACATATCCACAAAAGGTTTTTTTGTTTTGGAATCTTCTGTAAAGAATTTATGACGACTTGTTTGCTCTTTGGATGTAAATAGAGTTATACATGGTACATCTTTTGAAACAGTTAAGCCGTAAAAAATTTGTTCGAATCGTGTTCGTATTGCGGAACCAAAATCAGTTTCTACCCATGGGATGTAGAATCTCGTTCGAATAATAGTGACTTCTTCAGGTATGGGAACATCCATTCTAAGAAGATTGTCCAATACATTAGCATTCTTATCTAAAAGACGAATGGATTCTTCTGTTAATTTAGAGGGTGTTGTAGATCGTAGAAAAGGATAGTAAATAGCAGAGTTGGATTCTGCAAGTTCATCATAAGGTCTCACAAGAAAGCGTACGAACTGTTTAGGGCTGTATAAGCTAGCGAACAATTTCATGTTTTCGGGTATAGGGTACTTGACGGCTGGAATGCGGCTGACAAGGGTATTGGATATGTTTGAAAAGGGGAGTATGTAGGATCTAGTTTCATTCACTCCTAAAATACGATACTCTACAAACTCAGAAGAAGATTCCAGCAAAGAAGATAATTCTTCAGGTTTTGACATCCATTCTGCTTTATCGTAAGGTTTGAAAGCAATAGAGGTTGTTGGAGTTCGGTATTGCAATTGATACTCTGTGAAAATATCGGTTTCAAGAGGATCATTATTAAACGAAAGACGTTCAAAAAGAGCTTCCCAATGTCTAGGATCTTCCTTATAGTAATCTGCAGGTAGCTTTAGTCCTACTAAAATATGCAATCTATCGGGATGTATATCTATAGATGCACCTATTTTCTGTCTTACAGTATCTATTGAATCATCATCAAAGAAGGAGACATTGTACTTCGTCTTTGATGAAAGGTCGATAATTTCTCCCTTCAACATCTTGTTTATTAGATAGGAGAATCGGTAATCTGCATACCGCAATATGCAACGGGATTTTTTGAATAGTTTACGGATGTATAGATACCACATTGAACTGCATCATGCAGAATACGTTTAAAATTTGCCCAAAATTCAGGCGTGTGTCCTACTGTAGTGCTCATTAAATGAGCTAGTTCATGTAACAATACAAACATCACCGTATTATCATCTACAAATTTGTACGGAGGTGCTTTATCGCGAATACACACAACGATCTTTTCGCCTTTGTTTTCGGAATAGGATGTACTGGACGCATCCAAATCATTCTCTGTAAAGTTTTCAGGATTGTATCGTGATACTAAAATCTTAATGCGTGGATCTCCCATTGCAGATGGATCGTTTTTGTAGGTATCTATAAGTTTGTCTAGTTTCTCGCGTATTCCTGCAATACGTTCACATGCTTCTTGTTTATCATGTAAATTTTGAACACGGTATGTTTTTCCATCTGTTCTGCTTTGAACTTCTACTGTATTTTTCACGCCTCGTACAGATGTAAGTGCCAAAGCAACTCCTGCTGTTAATAAAGCAGCAGGTATCATCGTTATCTTAAAGTAAAAATTTTATATTTTTGGGCTATACTGCACTCAAAATTTCATGTAATACACTACGTTTTTAATCTTAAATGTCATATCAGGAAGTTTTGGCGGATTTGATTCCAGTGCGTAGTCAATAAGACCCGTACCTTCGTCTCCGCCAAATCCTGTCTGCCATACGTTCTTACCCAAATTATATTTGGGAAAGTGTTTCTTTACATGTTTTTGTAGTTTGTCAGCAATGCTGTTCCAATATTTAATTTCATTATCGTCGAGTGCATAAAAGTAGTCATCTGCGTTTGCAAGAAAACTGCCATCTTTTGTGTACACTCGTCCGTAAATCAATCCAGTTGAATTGTAAGGCATTTTGTTACTGTTTATAAGCATGATTTACATAAATCCGTTTTTAATCATCAAGGCCACGCTTGAACGGGTTTGCCTCAATGGTCGTGTTCAGGAAAGGACCCACCTTGGCCTGAGGATTGGGCGTCTCCGAACGAACGTCCCACGAAGAGTTTCTGTTGGTCTGCGAAACACCCGCAATCGCCGTATTGGTGTGATAACCCGCATCTAGAAAGTTCTGGCCCTTTAGATCACCCATAGACGCAGGGTTTACCGCAGCCCAAGATGCACCTAATCCACCCTTGGGTAGAAGTTCATCGCTCGCTAGATGTGTCTCCGTGTACTGAGACTGTCCCGCAGCTTTGCGAGACTGAAGTCCCTCCGAAGGCTGAGCATTTCCACCCTTGGAGTGTCTAGGCTCTCCCTGAGGTGCACCATCTGCTAGCGGACCCCGAACACCTAACGAATCTTTTAGTTGTTCCATACCCTCACCAACAACACTCTTTGCCGATGAATAATTGGATAGTAAATATGCAACGACGAGGACGCCACCAAGGACAAGCGCTAAACGAGTGGTCTGCGAATGTTTCATCTGTATGTTTATATCCAAACGAAGACAAAATTCAGCATGAAAAAATCATCCATTGATATACTGGGCATTTTTTCATCTCCTGAGTTTCATGTTTATTTTGAAAAGAACATACTTAGACCTCTTTTACTCAATATTTTTCAATACTTGTACCCTTACTTGATCGCTCTCACCCTTTTGTGGGTGATCATGTTTCTGTCTATTATTGTTATCTTGATCATTCTGCTTCGTGCTAGGATATAAGAGCTCTACCAATTCTGATCGTCGTAACTTCCAAATATTTGGCAAATTACGATCTTGAGCTTCTTTACGTAACTCTGCAATCGTCTTCTTCTCAACAATCATTTCAACTGTAAACTCGGTCATATTAAGAATCTTAATGAGATCTATACGAGACTTAATGTAATACTGCTTAATTTTAGGAACATGATTCTTTGCTGCTTGCTTTAGTTCTGTCAAACTCATAGAATGATAATCCATATTGATAGTATCTATTTTTTTGATCTACATGAATCCGTTTTAAACATATTCTCAACCTCATGGAACTTTTATTTGCTTTAAATACACGAATAACTAGTAATGGATACTATAATATTTGCAGTCGCTACAGTGGTTGCATTCGGAGCATCCGCTTACTTATTTGCACTTACCCAAGTGGATCACCTCAAACGTAATTGGGTACAGTACCGATGCAATCCAATTTATATGCCTTTTGCAAATTTAGTAGGTGATGATGTATTTACGAATTTCACGAAATGTACGATGAAGGGGTTTCATGATTATGCAGGTTTCGTTATGGATCCTATTATGGCAGAGTTTGATACCGTTGGAACAACCGTTGGAGAAATCGGAGGTGCTTTAGCAGATATGAGAAGTATTATGTCCAGTATGCGAGGAGGCTTTTTAGGTATTGTTGGAACTGTATTTGGAAAAATACAAAATTTGATGAGCAGTATTCAATATATCATTATTCGCATGCGAACTCTTCTGAGCCGTATTATGGGTGTCATGATGTCATTTATGCTAATATTCTATACGGGTATGAATACAGGAGAGTCTGTGTTGAACGGTCCGATTATGAAGGCAGTTGACCTATTATAAGTTTCCCATAGAAAGAGTAGTGAAATGTGGTTGTTTTATTTGATGCCATTGTTGGCATTTTTTCTTATGGGTGTCGTACATGCGAGCGCATCTTTAGATAAAGTCAGGCAGAATTGGAATGAATATAGATGTAATCCAATATATATTCCTTTTGCAGGAGCTATTCGGCCTGATATAGGTGTGGAGGAGAACTTTCAACATTGTATGAACATGTTTGGTCAAAGCATTTTTCGGTTTGCAATTGATGCGATTATGGCTATGTTTAAAGATTTAGTAGGAGGATTATCAGAAGTAACAGGTCCCTTAGGAAACATTCGAACTATTTTTAGTAAAATTCGTAGTTCTATGCTTGCATTTGCAGCTCAAACATTTGGAAAAATTGCAAACTCAACAAGTTCCATGACATTTATTCTTATTAAGATTCGTGATGTATTGAGTCGGTTTGCAGGTCAAGGTTGGATTTCTGTGTTTTTATCTCAAACACTTATTGATTCCGCCATATCATTTATTATGATGTGTATTTCAATTATAAAAGCCTTCGTTATTGCTATGCTTGCAATATCCGTTATGTTGGCACTGTTTCAGCCTGAAGTATTACTTATAGCGACTGTACTTTCTGGCCTCTTAGCAGCTTCTGGATTTATGTGAAAAAATCATGAGCATATGATAATAAAGAATGAGTAAAACAAATCTAGTCTTTGCGTTTTTAGTTGCGGCTGTTTTAGCAGGTTTGTTTGTTCATTTTGGTTCTATGCACCCCCCAGCCCCCTCCTCAAAGGAAAACTTCATGCAGAAATCTGTAGGTGCTCCTACAAGTGGTAGCGGCATGGGTCCTTATGATGGCGTTTCAGTAGAAGGTATTTCGGGATGGGCATCCACAGAACCCCATTCTGCAGCACCCATTGGAGCATCAAGTCTACCTTCTGATTCTGCAAATAATAATTTAATGTTTTTAGTGGGTAACAAAACCGATTCGGAATGCTGTCCTGCGGCTTTCAATACTGATTCAGGCTGTGTATGTTTGACAGAGGAGAACAAAAAGCTAATGGCGTCTCGCGCTGGAAATCGTGCTTAAACATACTGAAATATACATAATACAAATGAATATTTCAGAACTCTTTGGGCAATTTTGCAAGGAAGTGTTTCCAAATGAAACTATTGAAATACATGTAGAAACCAATGTAGAAGAATTTGAACGCTTGTATCCCTCTATCGTTCAAATTATTCGAAAAGACAATGAATTTTTCAAAGAACAGCGAATTGTATTTGGAAGAAATCTTTCATCTCTTGAAGAGTCTTTTCACGAAAATATATGGAAGAATTTGGTCCCTTGTATGATCGCTTCGTTTTTGCATGGCGATATTAAAACTAAAGTATCCAAAATCTCGGATCTTATCAAGAACATTTGGAATGCAAGTGGACAAGAAAATGAAGAGGTTACACGTATTTTAAACGATGAGAAATCTAGCGGACACTTTCAAGAAATTATTGATTTCGTCTTGAATTCACGTCTTGCTAAAATTTTTAAGAGTATTGTAGAGTCTTTCAATATGGCCGATTTTGAACTAAATATTAAAGATCCAGCGGAACTTATTGAACTATTAAAAGACTTCGATAATCCAATCATAAAAAAGATCATGGACAAAATTCATACCAAAATCAAAGAAAAAATGCAGCATGGTGAATTTACACAGCAAATTCTTGTTGCAGAAATTGAAGCGATTAAAGCAAAATGTATGGGGTTGTTTGGCAATATCTTTAACGAGGCATTGGGTGGCCGAAGAGGTGATACTCCTGCAAGTACATTAATGGGTAATTCTCCCGAAGCTCGTAGACAAAGAATGTTGGCACGTATGCAACGAAAGGTTCGCGATAAAAACTCAAAGTAAGAAGGTAATATGTCGGATCCAATATGGTTTAAGAATCCAACGGTTCTCTTTGATAGAGATAGTTGGAGTAAATTTGTACCTACGAAAGATATGACAACAGCGGAAGCTTTAAACTCTGTTGTCCGTTTTGCAACCTACTTCTCTCTAATTCTCTTTATGGCAACGGGTGTTGGTGCGTATGTCATGTCAATTCCTGTTGTGATGATTGCAACTATGTTGTTACACAATCTGTTTCCAAATGGCAAAACAATTGAATCTTTTATTGCAAAAGAAGAGAGAGTTGGACCAAAGTACACAATGCCATCAAAAGAAAATCCGTTTATGAATGTTCTTTTAACAGAGATTCAAGATAACCCAAATCGTGAAGATGCGGCTCCTACCAATCGCAGAGATGTAAAGGCAGAAGTATACAAAAGTTTCCAAGCTACTTCGGATCTGCATATGGACACAACAGATTTATTTGATCAGGCTCAATCTATGCGAACGTTTCATACACTTCAATCTGCAAAAGTTCCCAATGATCTAGATGGATTCAAAAAATGGTTATCGAAAGATCTAGATGCTCCCGATTATTCGTCTACAGCTCCTTCACGACATGCAAAAATATTAAATGAGGGACATGTTGCGGCGAAAGGTTCTATGCGTAGTCTTCCTAACACGATTACGAAACCTGCGGGTACCGATCCTCTTCCCGCCAAGAGATCGGTAAAGTAAAGCGTTTTCAAGATCTTTTATTGTTCGTCCACCTTCGTACTTTTTTGACGTTCCTTTTTTTACGATACGCATATCAGGATATCCTTGAATATCTTTGTCTGTATAGTTTGATGCTTCAATGACATATACCTTTGCTTTTGGATTGACTTTATTTGAAAGTTTACGCCATGTTTCAAACATAGATTGACAATGTCCACACCATTTTGCATACACAACCAACAATAGTGGCCCAGCAGAAGTAAGAAGCTTTCTTGCCTCTTCTGTGTCTTTTACACGAATAAGATTAGTTCCATCTGTGGAAAGGTCCTCCTCTTCCATTTATAAATGAGCGATATGAAAACACATTGGAGCGGATTTCTAACGGCCTTGAATAAAACACCTACACCGAAATCTTCAAGTTCGTTTGAAACAACTAGTACACAAATAGGTGTATCTGGATTTCTAGATTTGAAACCTACAAAGCCCGAAATGCAGAAATATGATGCTATGTCTGGATCTTGGGAAGGCGTAGAAGCTTCCGAAAAAGCTTTTTTGAAATCAAAATCTGATAAAACTGAATTTCTAAGTTGGAAATCGTAATTCTACATATCTAAACTATTATGGTCCTACACTCGTTGTGGTGGTTGTAGGTGGCAGGGTTGTTGTAGGAGGTACGGTTGTTGTGGTGGTTGTAGGAGGTACGGTTGTTGTAGTTGTTGTAGGTGGTACAGTCGTTGTGGTGGTTGTAGGTGGTACAGTCGTTGTGGTGGTTGTAGGTGGTACACTTGTTGTGGTGGTTGTAGGAGGTATTCCCTCTAAAATTGTTAGCGTTGCACCATAAGCTAGATTTACCACATCATTAATCATCAAGTAAAAGTCAACAGACAAAGGAGCAGGACCCACATAGGTTCCAGTTAAGACCATATAGCCCGTCGCGGTAGAAACGGTTACTCCATTAAGTAAAATCTCAGTACCATCGTCATAATATATACTATCGGGATCTATAATGTTGCCGCCCACATCAGTAATTTCAGCTATTATAACACTATTGCTAATACCATCATTAATAACTTGATTTGAATATATAGTTCGGTCAAACATTGTTATAACGAGTGTTCCTGCAGTCGTTGTCGTGGTTGTAGGCGGTGCAGTAGTTGTAGTCGTTGTAGGAGGAGGAACCGCATTCGCATACAGAATCTTATTCGTTACTCGTCCAACAGCTACCCATGTTCCCGAAGGTCCTACATCTACACCCAATCCACTATTAGAAAATTTAGTTCCTGTTGTTCCTGTCCAGGTAATACCGTCGTCAAAACTTTGTAGAGTATTTTTCGTTGTGTCTCCACCGTCAAACCCTACAGCTACCCAGGTTCCCGAAGGTCCTGCGGCTACATCAAATCCTTCACCAGGAAATCTTTCTTCCACTGTTCCTGTCCAGGTAATACCATCATCAGTACTACGAAGAATATTTACCGCTCCTTGTCCAACAGCTACCCATGTTCCCAAAGGTCCGTATCCTACACCCTGTCCAACACCATCTGAAAATGGAGATCCCGTTGTTCCTGTCCAGGTAATACCATCATCAGTACTACGTAGAATCTTATCAGTTCCCGATCCAACAGCTACCCATGTTCCTGAAGGTCCTGCAGCTACACCCCACCCATAAGTAGTAAAGTTAGATCCTGTTGTTCCTGTCCAGGTAATACCATCATCAGTACTACGAAGAATACTATCAACTCCTTCTCCAACAGCTATCCATGTTCCCGAAGGTCCGCATGCTACACCTTGTCCAAGAACAGTAAATCTTGATCCTGTTGTTCCTGTCCAGGTAATACCGTCATCAATACTACGAAGAATACTATTATTCGTGGATACAGGATCATACCCAACAACTATCCATGTTCCTGTAGGTCCATGTGCTACATCTTCTCCATAAGCATAAAACATAGTTCCTGTTGTTCCTGTCCAGGATACACCATCTTCACTACGGAGAGTGGTTATTCCACCTCCTCCAGTATTTCTACCTACAGCTAGCCAGGTTCCCGAAGGTCCTGCAGCTACGCCACGTCCACTATTAGAAAACGTAGCTTCATTTACAGGAAACCACTCTAATACCATTGGTCCCACAGTCGTTGTCGTGGTTGTAGGCGGTGCAGTGGTCGTAGTGGTTGTAGGCGGTAGTGTTGTGGTGGTGGTTGTAGGCGGTACAGTTGTGGTGGTTGTAGGTCCTGCAGTTGTTGTGGTGGTTGTAGGTCCTGC
>Ga0209499_1002004_pt1 | contig 13419 bp, 6 predicted proteins | sample C_130208_EF_Meta_FD_187306 | JGI IMG/M metagenome (GOLD analysis project Ga0209499, IMG submission 187306) | Freshwater microbial communities from Lake Croche, Canada to study carbon cycling - C_130208_EF_MetaG (SPAdes) (version 2) | ecosystem: Environmental > Aquatic > Freshwater > Lake | place...
CAACATCACATTTGATTGCTCGATAGCGCATCGCAAATATTATAGATATTACAATAATCTTATTGGTACCACACATGGTGATGGCGCAAAGAATGCTGACCTGCCATTATTAATGGCTCATGAGGATCCTCAAGGTTGGGCTATTTGCAAGCATAGATATATTTACACTCACCACGTACACCATAAAACATCTAAAGACTATATTGGTGTCACTGTAGAGAGTTTACGCTCTCCGTCAGGTACAGACAGCTGGCACAGCCGTAATGGCTACACAGGAGCCCCCAAGGCTATTGAGGGCTTCCTGCATTGCAAACGCAATGGCCAAATAGCGAGAATCACTCACTTATTTTAAGTAGTCTGGCAAAGGAGCATTTGAGGATTTGTAAAGATCTCTTGTTTTATTCTTTGACTCACTCAACGCTCTTTTCTTGGCAATCTTAACAGATGAGCGCACCATTGATCCTATTTCAGATGGCAACAACCCTAAGTTAGTTCCAAGAGAAAGAAGGCCTAATCCTGCTAACGCTTCCTTATCTCTGTCTCTTAGATATTTTGTTGTACGTTTACCTAGTATAAACTCTTGTTCAAACTCTCCTGTAGATGCCATTGTAAACATATTAATAGTTTCTTTAAGTCTTTCAAAGCTTATACCGGCAGCTCCAAGGTTATCATAAATGCTAGATTCTCTATCTTCAAATAATCTAAATCTATCTCCTTCTTCATCTCCTTCATCTCCTTTTGTTATTTTATAATACTGATCTAACGCTTCATTTAATGCCCCAACAACAATTGCATCTGTGAATGGGATTGGAGATAAGAAGTCTTTTGAGATATTTGTAGCAACAAGTTCATATCTTGATTTTCTTCTTTTTGCTTTTTGCTCTTCGGTTTCATCTTCTCCCATTATAGCAGCTGAAGCATAACGAATTAATTCCGCAAAAACTCCTCCAATAACTGAATAAACAGACATCTCTACAGAAAGTGCGGCTAAAGATCTTCTAGCCATTTTTTTATCTTCTTCAGTAGAGTCTTTAGATTTTAATGTAATAACATCAGAATACATCCTTGCCTTTTGGTTTAAAACAAAGTTCATGAATGTTAATGTTGTCTTTCTTATCACTTGCTTCCAAGGATCTTTAGATGTCATTAAATCACCCATCAAAGCGGCATCGGATACGTTTTGTTGTCTGTCAACCATGTCTTGAGCATACTGAGCTGCTGCTTTGTCTACCTTGTGTGTTGCCCAGTCTATATTGGATACGTCAACTCCTTTTTTCTTTAATTGTTTTTTGTAATAAGAAATAAATGAAGCTCTTGCGATGAATACGTCAGGTTTTTTTAAGAAAAAATCAAGATATACTTCACTTGCCTTTTTAATAAAATCTAAAGATTTTTGTCCTTTATGTTTTGATGCTTGTTCTAAGTATTTATTAGCTGTGTTTATGGTTAATAATGACTCCATGCCCCTATTTGCAATAGGCATACCTAGTTCATTTATCCAATTATTTACATCTTTATTAAAAGCTAACTTAACATCTAACATTTCACCTGTATTAATTAATGTATTGAAAGCAACTGGAGCAATTTGTTTCACAGGTTGAGTAACCCCACCAAGAGTTAATGCTGCTCCAATAGACCCAATAGCGTCTAATGTTTTATTGATTTCTTGTATTGATGTTTTTGAAACATAGTTCTTGCCTCTAATTTCTCCAATGTATCCATTAATTCTGCGTTTAATCAATTTAACATCGTCAGACTTTCCTAATTTATTAAATTCTTTTGAATTCATAAATCCATCAATTCTTCTTATTGGAGCTGCTGTTTCAAGATCTACCATTGCTGCTTCATATGCTCTGGCATTATTAGTGTCAAAATCAAAACTAACAACTCTATTGCTGTTTAATTTAGCTGGCTTAACTGCCTCCATAAGGACTCCTGTCTTTTTCTTTACAGTGTAATCCTTCGTGGTCATCATGAACGCTGACTTTCTTAAATTGTCAACATCTTCTTGTGCCTCATCTGTTTTGTCATAAACATCAGGGGTATAGTTTTGATCTTTTCCAAGGTCAGCATTATATATGTTAAGGGATAAATCCTTAAGGCGATCATAATCATTACTCCAATTATTAATCCACCAATCAACAGCGTCTCTATTATCTTTACTGGCAGCATCAATAACGTCTTGAACTGTTTTTGCATCCTTGCCAATTCTGTCATATGTTTCTTGTATTATTTTAGCTTTGGCAACTTCTTTTTCATTGCCATTCATCATTTTCTCTATGCTTTGCTCAATAAGGCCTTTTCTTCTTTCTAATTCTTCTTTAGTTTCGTTTGTTCTAATCAAGAAAGAAAGAACGCCTCTTTCAATATTATTCTCAACGGTAAAGAAATCTTTTACACCTTTGAACTGTTCAACGTATTGAATTAGTTTTTGATTTGCAATTTTCCTTGCTTTTGCATTACCATTTACAATATCATTAAAACCACTCAACGATCTAAAAATAGCAGATCTATCTTGGCCATTTAATGCTTGTTCTAATAAAATATTTAAGTTTGTTATATTCTCTCCAATCGCTCTACCTATTTTGCTTGAGAAAAATAATTTCAAGTCTCTAAATTTAGCTCCTGTCTTTTTAAATTTCTTAAAGTTTTCTGATCCGGCATAAGACTGAACAAGTCCACCCATTCCGTCTGTTATGCCATTTGTGATAAAATTAGACAAATACTCTAATGCTAATTTAGCATCTTGTATAGACATATTTTCTATGTCCATATTTAAGAATTGTTTAAGAACTAATTTTTGATCATCACTTAAATCAACCGGCAATCCAGTAACAGGGTCAACTCCTTCTGATAATATTTCTTTTCCTATAGCAGACAAAGAGTTAAACATCTTAACAAGATACTGTCTTACGTCTTCACCTTTGTCAATTGCTTCTTGGGTAGCATTGTCTTCAATGCCATCGATGACCTCGATGATATCTTCATAGCTCATAGAGTCATCTAATATGCCAGCATCAACTAGATACTGATATTCAAGAAGAAGATCATTCTTTATTTTATCTGCTTGTTCTTTTGCTGCGGCTTCTATATATTTATTGACATCTTTAATAACAGCTGGTTGCGTGCGCATAACAGCTTGTAATACTTGATTAGAAATAGATAAGTATTGATCAATGTCAGACAATTTCTTAGGATTTAATGTCAAGAAATTCTTAGCCATTGTGCTAATAGTTGCCTGAACATTGTTTCCTTTATAAAGTCTTTTTATCTTATTTTTATTTTCATTTGCTATTCTAATCTTGTCAGCATATTCAGCATCATTAAAGACTTTTGTCATATAATCAACAAACCTATTAACAACAACAGGGTTTTGAAGATTAATCTTGCCAAGCCTATTTGTAATAGTTTTTGCTTGTCTTGCTGAAATCTTACCTCCTTTTTCAAGGGCAGCTATCTCAGATGATAAATTTTTTCTTAATTCATTGATATATTTAACAGCATCTTTAGCAGCTTTTACTTCAAGTTTTATTTGTTCTTTTAATGCAGTTGCTTCATTTACTGTTACTTTGACAATATTCTTAATCTTACCAAGAATTTTGTTTACAGATGGCGCTTTCTTGAGTTTCTCTCCAAGTTCTGTGCGTAGCTCACGCTCCATTTCATTTCTTTGAACATCGTCAGCTCTCTCGTATGCAAATGTTTTCTTTAATGTACTGATAGCATTTTCTCTTGCTTCTGCAAATGTTTTTTGACCACGCTTTCTTGTCTTCTCAAAAGTGTCAAGAGACTTTTGTTTAGCCTCAACACCACCTTCAACCTGATCAAACGCTGATTTCTTTTTGGCTTCTTCTTCAATCGTAGGTTCGCCTCTTACTCCTTCAGCTTTTTGTTCTGGCAATCTTGTGCCTTCTTCTTGTATTGATGGCGCTTTAGCTTCCTGTACCCTAGGCTTCTCAGCTAACAAAGGAGTGATTAATTCATCATACTTGTTATAAATATCACTATACTTTGCTTGCTCCTTAGGAGTCATAAGATTCTTGTCTATCTCACCATTTACTCTAAATGTTTCTATGTTAGGGATAGCTTCTTCGTACTCTACTTGTTCTTTAGCTCTTAAGTCTTTTACTTCTTGGCTGACTTCTTCGCCTTGCTCGGCAACGACTTGAGGTTTTGCTTCGGGTTTTCCTTGCTCCACTTCTTGGCTAACTCCGGTTTCTGGCTGTACAGGTACTTGACCTGAGCCTTGCTCTTGAATGGCATAATCTTTTGCTTCTTTTCCTGTTAATGTATAAGAATAGCCGTCATTAACGGTTTCTTTTGTTGTTTTTCCATATGGAATACCAAGTATAGACTTTCTTGTTTCTACTTGCATCCCTTCGCTTTTCTTTGCTCTATCTCTAAATTGCTCTGGTATTTCTTCTAAAGTTGGCGCACCACGAACTATTATTTCATCATCTTTCAATGACGCTATTTCATTTGGGATAACTTCAACTTCTATAGGTTTTTCGTTTTCATTTGATTCTCCTTTTTTTAGTAATGATAATCTTTCTGTAACTGCGTTATTATACTCTTCATTTAAAGTTTCTATTGCAGATTTTTTTTGTTCCTCAGACAAATTTGCATCGTTTTTAATATTTAAGTATTGTTTCTTTACATCTTTTATTTTGTCGTAAAGCTCAACACTTCTTCTTATCTCAGACGGAGTTAATCCATCCATAATTTTTATACCTCCATTTATAAGAGATACATTCTCTTTGCTAAGTCTATCTATGGATGCTTGAATAGTAGGTTTGTTTACATCTTCAGCGTCAGCAAGAGCTGTTTCTAATTGCTTTAACTTTTCCGAGTTTGATTTTATTTTCTTTTCTGGATCATTAACAAACGGAGCAATAGCTTGCGCTGCTAATGCCGGAGCAACAGTAATAAGACCGCCAATAGTAGCTCCACCTACAAATGCATCCTCAACTCCATCAAATATACCAACATTCTTTTTACCTAAAACATATTTATCAGCAAGGTTGCCGCCTATTTGAGAAAAGGCTTCAGCAGAACCCTCTTTAAATTGATTTGACCCAACTTCTTTACCAAGTGATATTGCGCCTTTGATTCCTTTTTTAAATTCATCACGCATCATATTTAACTCAAGATCAGTAGCTCCCCTTTTTGCAGCCTCAGATAATCTCCATGATGGTAAAGCTTTCTTCCATACTTTAATCTCTGCTTTTTCTGTAATAACTTCTAATCCACCTATCAAAAGAGACGTTAATAGCTTTTGACCAGTGCTATATAATTCTTTACCTGCTTGTTGTTCTTCTTTTTCTAACTCTTTATATTTTTGACCAGTAGCAGATAATCCTATAATATATGGAGCCATTCCTCCTGTATTTGCAGCTAACGCAAAATTTGCAGCTTGGTCAGCAATCAATGATCCAGAGTATCTAAAAAAATCATATGGGTTTTCTACATCTTTATAAGACATAGGTTTTGATAATGTACTTCTTAATTTCTCAGCAGATTCAATGCCTTTGCCTTCAAATCCACTTATCTTATTTCCTCCTGTAATAGCGCTTAAAACTAATCCAGTTATTTTAGATCCTCCTCCAAGAATACTTAAAGCACCAGCTTCAGCTTTTCCAACTGCATTTGAAAGTATTCCGTAATTTCTTTTTAATAAATCGGCCTCTTGTTTAAAGTCTTGTATATTGTCATTACTATTATTCCATGCATCAAATTTATTATACAAATCCTTTGACAATAAGTTTAACTCCTGTTGCTTTGCGATAAAAGATCTCTTGTCTTCATCTGGCATAGCATTGAATTCTTCTTGAGAAATATCCGCAATCTCGCTTTTAAGAATATCGAATTTCTCCATGTTTTTATCAAATCTTGCTTTTTCAAGTACAACTTTATTTTTCATTGACTCGATATCTTTAAGCATATTTGATTGATTGCCAGAAACTAATGGATCTGTTATGATTTCTTTACCTGGATCTACTAAATTTATTAATGTATTTGCAAGATCTGTAGTAAACGGAGTGTCACTTGTTAGTATATTATCAATTTCTTTGTCTATACTACCTTGTAATTTCTTTTCAGATAATATATCTTTTGCTCTTGAAATAATTTCATCGTTCGTGGCCTGTTGTTTATTCTTTTGAAACTCTAATATTGATTGAGTGATTGCATCGTCAATAGGCCTTGAACTTGTTGACGGCAAATGAAACTTTAATCTATTATTGATTGCAGAAATTAATCTATCTGGGTCTTCTATTTTAGAAAAAGCATCTTCAGCATATTGGTTTGATTCCTCTTTAAATCCAGCAGTTTCTTTTGCCAGACCAGATTCAAGCATTGTTAGTTTAAATGAGGTATTTAACTCTTCTGGAGTAGGCTCACCTAAAACAGCAAGTTTTTTATTTAACTCAGTTACCTTTTGCTCTTCTTGAGCTCTTTGCTTTGTTGGTATTGGTGCTTTTTCTTTAATACCCAATGCAACCTCAGCAATTGGTTTAGCCGCAGGCTGAACAGGAGCTGCTTTAATAAACTTATTTGCAGTCTGTAGGTCTTCGTTAAGTAATGGATCAGAGGCTATATTGGGGTTGCTGGCACGTAACTGCTCAAGTTGTGATTGAGCATTCTTTATCGCTACTGCGTCATTCTTTTGCGCAGCCTCTTGTAGAGAACGTGTTAAGGCTTGGTGTGCTTGCCAGTCCCTAGACTCAATACCTTTATTATACGCTGATGGATTCCTTGGAGATGCCGACAAACCAATTGGTTGACCCGAAGATGAAACAGATACCCCAACGTCTTTTTTTTTTACGTCAGAGAAATACTTACTTTTAAAAGTATTTATGTCGTTTGTATATAATTCTTGCTCACTGAGTTTTTTATACAATTCATTTTGACCTTCTTCAGATCCATATTTAGCAACAAAATCATTGTAGCTATTTGTATATAATTGTTCGCTATATAGCTTGTCGTATAATTCTTTTGATCCTGGCATTTTAATTTAATATTCCTTTTTTACTTGAAGACACTGGTATTGGTTGTGATGATTCTGAATATTTTTCAATATCTGGGAATGCAAATTTAGTTCCCCATTTTTGATTTATCAAAGCATTCATAACATTTTTATATTCACGCGGATCATTTGATAATTCTATATTGTATTCTTGATCACCAATAAGCTCTTTAGTGTCTGGATCGTATTTAGGTTTTGCTACTCTTATATATTTTTTTCCTTTATTACTAGGCTTGTTTCCAACCATTAAACCAATAACCCTTCCCTCATATTTAGGCATAGCAAAACTAATGTCTGCATTTTTTACAAGTCCAGCATATTTAGAGCTAGCCTTATTTGTATATATGTCGTTTAGTTGTTTAATTCTTTGAGATATATCATATACTTCCTTTTCCTCTTTTGCAATATCTTTTCGCTCAGTATAAGTAAGTTGTTGAGTTTCTTTTTCAGGCTTCTCTACTTTGTAGTCAATCTGAGATTCAATAACATCGTCTACAATTGACTTAGCCTTCTTCATTTGCTCTTCACTTAACTTCGGTGTAAAGATACCATTTTCATCTCTTACAAGCAAAATTGTTTTGTCACGCTGAGAAGATAAAGAGTTTATTTCTTTTTGTATTGCCTTCTTATCTGCGTCAGATTTCACAGATTGTCTTTGTGCAGCAAGCTTGTCAATCTGGCTATTAATCGCCTGAATTTCTTTAGCATTATTTGTGAAAGAATATTTTTCGTCAGTATTGTCAGCCAATACACTTGCAGCTTTTCTTGGGTTGTTTGTGATGGCATCAATAATCTCTGGTTTAGTTTTGCTATTGAACTTACCCCTAATTGACTGAGAAATAACATATCTACCGTTAACCATTCTTGCCTCTGATCCTAAGTTCTTCACATAGTTATTTACCTCGTTGGAAATATTAAGCTTATCTACGTTCTGATTCAATCCGGCATTTATAGTTTGAACATCATATAAATCAGCGTCACCTACAACCTTTCCAGTTTCTGGGTCAACCTTAGCAATATACATTCTGCCATCCTTAGGGTTGATAAATGTAGTCTTGCCTTTTAAGTTAAGCAAGTCAGCTGTCATTTGTCTTTGATATAGTTCTTGACCGGCAGCTTTACCTTCCTCAATTCTTTTTAATCCTTCCTCATAGTTTGCATCGTACTGCTTAGTCAAGTCAGCAAGCCTTGACCAGCCATCTCTCGTGGTTGATACAATTCTTGAGTACTCGCTTGGAGTAATCATTCCTCTTTTAAGCAATTGGTTTTGCTCATACAAAGAATTCCTTACATTGTTTGCGCCATCCATTACAAACTGGTTGAACGTAGGAGACTTAGATCCTTGATACTTATCTACAATAGATACTACGTCAGAGTATTGTTTGTCTAGCTCAACTCTTTTCGCTTCTCTATCTTCTTCTACTTTGCCAAGTTTCTCTAATATGTTCTGCGTTATATTACCCCAATCAATTGGGTTCGTGGCTTGATACTGTGAATATTCTGCCATAATTATTTTACGAATGGATTATATGCGCCAAACAAATCATTATCATATGTGCTTTGAAATGGGCTAACTGATTGACCAATATTTGGGTTTCTTTGAAATGTAGCCAAAGGATTGTATTGTGAATTCTCCCAATATTTTGCTTGAAGTCTTGGAGCAGGAGCAGACAATCCAGCTTCTGTAGCCGTAACTAAACCACTCTCCGGACCTGTTAAAATACCTGGATTTACTGATTGTTGTTTTTCTGTTGCAATGGTATTTATTGTTTTTGCAGGAGTTTTATCTTTCTCATACAATGGTCTATTCTTCTCATATTGAACAGCCAATTCTCCAATAGTTCCGGCAGCACCAGTAAGACCAGCGTTAATATTTGCCTGACCTTGTGCTCTTGCCATTTGAGCTCCTTGTAATTGAGATGTTAAGAAGTCATTTTGTTGTGCAATCTTACGAGCTTGCATCGCTTGCTCTTGTTGTGCAACAAATGTATCTCTCTCATATTTAGCCTGATCAAGTTGAGCGGCCAACTGTAAGTCTTGCGCAGTACCTTGCTGGCCAACACCTGGCAAGCCACCTAATACAGCAGCAGCGCCAGCACCTTGTAATGCCTGCACCTGATTCGCTGTTCTTTGAGCACCCGATTGTTGCGCTAACTGATAACCAAGTTGTGGCACTTGTACGCCAGCAACTCTGTTTTGTTCAGCCAACATTTTTTGTTGTGCTCCAATGTCAGCAGCTGACTTAGCAGCAGCCTTCTCTTGTTGTACTCCTTCGTATGTTTGATATGCGTTAAGAGCCAATCCAGCTCCTGCAACCAATGTAGATGTTAATGCAGCCATGTTTTATTGTTTTATAAATACTAATTCTGTGCATCCTGTAGAACCCTCCAAGAAGCCAAATTCTTTCATGCTTTTTATCAATGAAGGGTTCTTCATTGACGAGTAGATGTATGTTTTGTCAGATAAGACTGACATTGCTTTCACAACCTCAATCATATACGCTAACGCATTCTTCCTCAATACTTTATCTTTTACTTCAAAGTTACTAACGATAAACTCTAACCAGCAAATCTTTGAGTTTGTCATGTACAAAAAGCAGGCACAGATATCTACGCCATCTTTTGAAACCATAACTCCTTCTAAATTAAAAGGTAAGAAATCTCTCGCAGGGGCATCCCATCTCCAATCTTTCCACCATTTCTTTAAAATGTTCTCGTAATCAGATTCTGAAATGACTCTTGTTTCAAACTTCATATTAATGCAAAGATACTAAATTAAGGGTAACTTTTAAATACTTCTGAAGATACTTGAAAAACTTCTATAGAATCAGTGTTTGTACTATCTAATTGTACATCCATATAATAGCCTCTTAGTCCAAATGATTCTGATACTGAATTCTTTACGGACAAAATAAAGTCGCCTACAGTTGGCGCAACAAGAGTTCCTGTTGCGTCAGCAATAATTCGTATAACTGTCCTGTTTGTTACAGGGTTGTATGTCTTTGTAGATGCCATACCACACTTTGCTTTTGCGGCTAATGATCCATTGATTCTATAAATGATGTCACCGCTAAATCTACCAGGGCTATTTAGATTGACATTATCTCCAACCTTTCCGGCAAATGTAATGTCTACAAAGCCAGCGCCAGAAGAAACAAGCAAAACTTCAGATACTCCTTGAGCCGATAAGTACACTGTATTCGACTCATTGTCCTCTCTGCGGATATAAGCAAACCACATCCCTTCCTTTTTTACAAAGTTATCATTGTTAATATTGCCGGATCCAAGATTAGATAAAACTTGAGCTCCCCAACTATCGCTTGCCTCAAGATGCAATGTCTTAAACATCTTCTGTTCGTCAGGCGCATCGTTGAATATTGTTCTTACAGAAGAGTTGTATTGCGTCCCATAAAAGTTATTATGTACTGAATTGGTATTGTGCTTCCATATTTCGCCATTAACGAACGTGTAGAAGTTGTTATTCATATTTGCCATCCAATCAGGAAAGTAAGAATGAAATGATGTCCATCCAGCCAAGACGGGAGAGTATGTTAATGTATAGTTCGCCATTACTGCAAATTTAATCTTTTTTTGGCGGAGTTCTCAATCCACCTCCAATACAAGTAAGAACACCTGTTTGGATCTAATCCTTTTATATCCAATCCGATTGGATCTACATTGACATATTTGCCCTTTACAAACATACCAGTGCTGTCATCTATGGCTCCGGCATTATGATAAAAGCTAACTTTGTCCCATCTTGGTGCGCCACACGTTGCCCATGCAAAGTCAAACTCTGGCACAACTTTAGTTTCTATGCCTCGTTTCCATAAACACCATAGCTCGGCCCACATACTGGCACACCATATCTGCACACCGTAAGGGTCACCGTGTTTCTTTTTATCTTTTAGTTCTCCAAGGCCAAAGTACAGCGCATTGCTAATATCCTCAACCTCTTGCCAGTAATCAGCGTCAACGCCCTTCAGTAGTTTCTGTGCACCACCGCTCATCATTTCGTTGGCTTCAACAATATGATGGTCAATGCCAGCTAACTCACACATTTTTAAGAAGACATCTTCGCCCTTACTTTTGATATACTTTGCGCCAATATAACTTATCGTATCGGATAAATAACAGATATTATCGTATCTATGCGTATCAAAATTCATCGGCCTTGTAAATAAAAAATCACAATCGTGATAAAAGATGTCACAGTTATCTGGAAATTTGTGACACACTTTCTTTAATATATGCGGCTGTATAGATGGCGCATAACCTTTGTTATCTCTCGTGTCCTCTGCGTAAATGAAATTTACTTTTGGATACATTCTCTGGCATTTCAGCCAAGATGCCGGCAAATCAATGTCTATGGCTGCGACAACATAAATATCCTTCTCATCTATTCCCATAGATGTAAAGTTATTTAAGTAAACCTCAACCTGCCAGGCATAATAGTCCGTGGCAGGTTGGGCTGAGAGATAGATTAAGGGCAATCTAGTGCTGATATCCATTGTGTGCCGTCCCACTGAAACGTTGCGAATACTCCACCTAAGTCTCTCTTATACCATCCAGCGGACGCAAGTACTGTTCCTCCAGCATTGGTGTATAAAGATCCTGTAGAGCCAAAGTTATTGGTATAGTAGTATCCAGTGAATGCGCTTGACGCACATGATGCGCCAGACGTTAATCCAAACGCTAAGCTTACATTGTAAACAGGAGGCGCTGTTGTTGTGGTGGTTGTTGTACTTGTAGTTGTACTTGTTGTTGTACTCGTGGTTGTACTTGTCGTTGTACTTGTAGTTGTTGTAGTGGTTGCGCAGTTATACTTTGCAAGAACTAATCCTGTAATAGATATCTGTAAGGCGTATTTGTTTGCGCCTTCATTTACATAATACCACTTATTCAATCCATTGAACGGCAAAGTACCTATTGAGTTGGTATAGATGAAGTCTCCAAGCGCAGGATATGCGCTAGCTCCGTTATGGTAAAATGTAGTTGAGTTTACACCTAAAGAACAAGAACTATACTGAGTGCTATATCCCGTTAAATCCATAAGGTATCCAGTGAATACAGGTGCAGTCGTTGTTGTGGTTGTTGTAGTCGTCGTGGTAGTTGTTGTACCAATACACGTTGCACAGTTTGCGTAAAGAACTCTTGGATTAGGAATTAAATACCCATAAGGCTGAGCTGATACAGCCGCAGTGATTGTCCAGCAGTTTCCGTCAGACGACTTCAATACATTTCCTACTGATATTGATTGAGAATAAGCATCTAGCAATATGTCACTGTATGTAGTACCGCACAATGTTGCGCTATAATAATTACCTGCTGGCAAAGTAGTAGTGGTCGTTGTGGTTCCGCAATTAAATACGTCAACTACGTTACCAATATTATCAACCTTTATTGCCTGACCATTGTTTATTAAGTACCATTTGTTATTGCCTGCCAATGGCGTAGCACCATTTTGATCTTCGTAAACAATGTCATCAACCCTTGGGAATACTGTGTATCCATTTGAGTACATAGTGACAAATGTAGGCACAGCAATAGCGCAGCACAATGATGCGCTCACTTGATTATTAACCTTATCCACTTGAATAGGTACATAATTTACCGGTTGATTATTGACAGTGATTGTAAATGTGTTTGGTGTACTTGTTCCTACGCAATTAGTTGCTGTCACAGTTAAGTTATATTGCCCAAATCCAGACGCTGTCCCAGAAATTAATCCTGTTGCAGTGTCAAGTGTTAACCCTGCTGGCATACTATTGTTTTGACAAGGACCTACTAGCGAGAAGGTTACGTCTGATCCAGTTACAACTGATATTGTACCAGTAACATAGCATTTATAGAGAACTTGACCAACATTAACCACAACATTCTCATACAATAATGTATTTGGGTTCTGACCAGTAACAACGCCACCAACTATTCCACCATCAATGGCATAGTTAGACGATGTAGTTGACACAGCAAAACTTGTCGGGTTATTTGTTGCAGCTATTTTAATGCTTACATCATTACCTTGGATGAATTCTACATTGCCTTGAATAACAACTGGTACAGCAACTTCAGTACATCCGCAAGCGGTTACTGATAGAACAACACCAAAGTTATCAATCATTAACGCATAACCAGAGATATAGTAATACTTACTGTCTCCAGCAAACAATGTTGTTCCGGTAGAATTAGTGTAAATAATGTTTCCTTCAGAAGGTATGCTATTTTGTCCATTATAATATATAGTTGTACTTGTGCTTCCTCCGCACGCAAGTGCTGAAGTAGTATAAGGCGTTGTCCCCATTGCAATTGACCTCAGTGTAGTTGCGTATGTTTGGAATGACCATGTTGTGCTGGCAATAGGAGAGTAAACATACAAGAAATAACTTCCTGTTG
>Ga0209499_1002006_pt1 | contig 13416 bp, 16 predicted proteins | sample C_130208_EF_Meta_FD_187306 | JGI IMG/M metagenome (GOLD analysis project Ga0209499, IMG submission 187306) | Freshwater microbial communities from Lake Croche, Canada to study carbon cycling - C_130208_EF_MetaG (SPAdes) (version 2) | ecosystem: Environmental > Aquatic > Freshwater > Lake...
GCTATTTTTTAAGTGCGCTTTGAAAGTCTTGTTAATACATCGCCTAATTCAGAGCCTTCTAATTTTTTTGCTAAAGACTCTACGTTTTTTGATGCAATCTCGCTTAGGTGACGTGATGGCTTTGCTATTTCAGCTTGTTTGGATTGAACATCAACTTGCACTCTGATTGAAGTTACTTCCAAGCCATGTTTTTGCAATTTACTCATCAGACTCGGCAATAAGAGCTTAATTTTGGCCGCAATTGCACCACTTTCAACATGCACAGTCAGACGTTTGTGTTCAATATTGCCTGCTTGAGTATAGGGTTTGAGTTGAGCCGGGACGCTTGCATTCCAAATCTTTTGGATGGAAGTCAGCTCTTTGACTTTTTCAGCCATTTTTGATAGTGCGCTATTTTGAAGTATCGCATGAATTAATTGCAAAACTCAGCCCTCGAACAAGTGAAATAAAAAAGTGGTAGATTGTTGCTCTTGCTATTATATCGCCTGCTGATATGTTCGTGTTTTAAGTGTCGTTTTAATGGCTGCCGAGAGGCGGCTTGATTATGGTAAAATTGCAATAATTTATTTTTAAGTCAACCTTAAAGAAGGCTCCGCAGTAGCGGAAGTTGGTGTCACAGTATGTTATCCAAGCTATTTAGAAAATTATTTGGTAGTCGTAACGATCGCCTAGTGAAGCAATATTTTGCCCAAGTGGCTGTGATCAATGCCCTCGAGCCTCAAATGCAGGCATTGAGCGATGACCAGTTAGGCGCTAAAACAGAAGAGTTCAAAGCCCGTTTTCAAGCGGGTGAAACGCTAGATCAGCTTTTACCTGAAGCATTCGCTGTGGTTCGTGAAGGTGGTCGCCGCGTATTCCAAATGCGCCATTTTGATGTGCAATTAATTGGCGGCATGGTCTTGAATGCTGGCAAGATTGCCGAAATGCGGACAGGTGAAGGTAAGACACTAGTTGCCACGTTGCCAGCTTATTTGAACGCGCTGACAGGAAAAGGCGTGCATGTTATTACAGTGAATGATTACTTAGCCAAGCGTGACGCTGAGTGGATGTCCAGACTTTACAACTTCTTGGGTTTAACAGTTGGCATTAATCTTTCACAAATGTCACATGATGCAAAACAACAAGCCTATGCTGCAGACATCACCTACGGCACGAATAATGAATTTGGTTTCGATTATCTTCGCGACAACATGGTTTACACGGCCGAAGAGCGTGTGCAACGTAGCCTGAGCTATGCCTTGATTGACGAAGTAGATTCGATTTTGATTGATGAAGCGCGTACACCGCTCATTATTTCAGGTCAAGCCGATGATGGCGTCAATTTGTATAGCCAGATGAACGGTATTGCTGCGCAATTAGTTCGCCAAACAGAAGAAGAAGGTCAAGGCGATTATTGGGTGGATGAAAAAGCACAACAAGTCATTATGTCCGAGCAAGGCCATGAAAAAGCTGAACAGCTACTTGAAGGGTCAGGATTGTTGGCTGAAGGCGCTAGCCTGTACGATGCCGCAAGTATCAGCTTGGTGCACCATTTATACGCATCTCTACGCGCCCAGTCGCTATTCCATAAAGATCAACATTATGTGGTGCGTGACGGCGAGATTGTGATTGTTGACGAATTCACTGGTCGTATGATGACTGGCCGCCGTTGGTCTGATGGATTACATCAAGCTGTGGAAGCCAAAGAAGGTGTGGCGATTCAAAAAGAAAATCAAACGCTTGCTTCTATCACATTCCAAAACTATTTCCGTATGTATGGAAAACTGTCTGGAATGACAGGGACTGCGGATACGGAAGCTTACGAGTTCAACCAAATTTACGGTTTAGAAACGGTGGTAATCCCAACACATCGCATCATGCAACGTAAAGACCAAATGGACAAGGTCTATCGGACTGGGCGTGAAAAATATAATGCGGTGATCGAGGATATCAAAGAATGTCAGGGTCGTGGCCAGCCAGTATTGGTAGGTACTACTTCGATTGAAAATTCTGAGTTGATTGCTGATTTGCTGACCAAGGCTAAATTAGAGCATCAAGTGCTGAACGCAAAACAACATGAACGCGAGGCGCATATTATTGTGCAAGCAGGTCGCCCTAGCATGATTACAATCGCCACTAATATGGCCGGACGTGGTACTGACATTGTGTTGGGAGGTAATCCAGAGCCTGAAATTGATATGATTCGTGCGGATGAGTCGCTTTCAGAGGCTCAAAAGCAAGCCAAGATTGAGACGATTAAGGCTGAGTGGCAGGTACGTCATGATGCGGTATTAGCTTCAGGCGGTTTGCATATTATCGGTACCGAGCGACACGAGTCTCGTCGTGTGGATAATCAGTTGCGTGGCCGCTCTGGCCGACAAGGCGACACAGGTTCTAGCCGTTTTTATCTGTCACTTGAAGACCAATTGTTGCGTATTTTTGCATCAGACCGCGTTTCGGCGATTATGGAACGTCTCAAAATGCCAGAAGGTGAAGCGATTGAGCATCCATGGGTGACACGTGCGATTGAAAATGCACAGCGCAAAGTAGAAGGCCGTAACTTCGATATTCGTAAACAGCTTTTGGAATACGACGACGTAGCGAATGACCAACGTAAGGTGATTTACGAACAACGTAATGAGCTCTTGGAAGTGACGGATGTGGGTGAAACGATCGCGGCGATGCGCCATGATGTGATTGATAATATGGTTTCAACTTATGTTCCGCCAGGTAGCGTGGAAGAGCAGTGGGATGTTGCCTCGCTTGAGAAGGTGTTGCAGGGGGAGTTTAATTTACAGCTTCCGTTGCAAAAAATGCTGGAAGACAACCCAGATTTGCATGAAGAAACATTGCGCGACACTATTCAAGGTTCTGCCCAAGAAGCTTACACAGCTAAAGAAGAAATGGCCGGTACGGATACCATGCGTCAATTTGAGCGTGCGGTCATGTTGCAAAGTTTGGACAATCATTGGCGTGAGCATTTGTCTGCTTTGGATCATTTGCGTCAAGGTATTCATTTGCGCTCATATGCACAAAAAAATCCTAAGCAAGAATACAAACGCGAAGCTTTCGAGCTATTTTCTGCTTTGTTAGATACCGTTAAACACGAAGTGACGCAAGTGACGATGCAAGTTCAAGTGAAGAGTGCTGCTGATTTAGAAGCCGTTGAAAAGCCAACAGAGCTTGAGAATGTGCAATACCAACATACTGATTACGACGAAGCTTTAGCTTCGCCAGCAAAAGAAGATGGTGCGCCATTTGAACGCGAAGGCGTTAAGATTGGCCGCAATGACCCTTGTCCTTGTGGCTCAGGACAAAAGTACAAACAATGTCACGGAAAATTGAGTTAATTTATGGGTATTGAAGATATCGTTTCGCCTTGTATTGGCGTGTGTGCAATCAATGATAGCAATGGCTTTTGCCAAGGCTGTTATCGCACAGTTGAAGAGATTCGTGAATGGTGGAATATGTCTGACCAAGACCGAGAAAAAGTGATGGGGACTTTAGATCAGCGGTTGCTGGATAATACAACCTTCTAAATGAAAAGCGGCTCTAAAAGCCGCTTTTTTTATGTCTATGATGCATGTTTTGTTTCATGCAAGTTTTATCTATCGGTTAAAATCCTATTCATTCATGTTTTAGAGTTAAAAAAAATGCCAGTTAACTTATCAGCGCCACAAGCCAATTCTCTATTGCCAGTAAAAGGCCTCCAGCTAGGGTTTGCCGAGGCGAATATCCGCAAGCAAAACCGAAAAGATCTATTGGTGATTAAACTCAGTGAAGGCACGCGTGTTGCGGGCGTTTTTACCAAAAATCAATTTTGTGCGGCGCCCGTGACTTTGTGTAAAGCGCATCTTGCGAGTGGAAACGATATTCGTGCTTTAGTCGTGAATACGGGTAATGCCAATGCGGGCACTGGTGAGACAGGTATGCAGCATGCCAAACAAACTTGCGCGGCATTAGCTGATTTATTAGGTGCGAAATCGGCATCACAAATTTTACCGTTTTCGACAGGCGTTATTTTAGAGCCCTTGCCTGTAGATCGGGTGATTGCAGGTCTGCCAGCTTGTATCAGCAACTTAAAAGAAGATAACTGGCTCAATGCTGCCGAAGCGATTATGACTACGGATATTGTGGCAAAAGGCTATTCAAAACAGATTTCTTTAGGTGGCAAAACCATCACCATCACAGGCATTTCTAAAGGCTCCGGCATGATTCACCCCAATATGGCGACCATGTTGGGTTGCATCGCTACCGATGCGGCCATTAGCCAATTAGCGTTGGAGAAGTTGACTGATTATGCGGTTAATCGCTCATTTAATTGCATTACTGTAGATGGCGATACTTCTACTAACGACTCTTTGATTTTGATGGCGACAGGCCAAGCGGGCATCGCTGAGATTCAAGCCGATACGGCGGATTACCTTGCTTTACGCGACGCAATGACTGAGGTTGCAACATTGTTAGCGCAGGCCATTGTGCGCGATGGTGAAGGCGCTACTAAGTTTATGACGGTGCAAGTGGAGGAGGGTCGTGATGTCGATGAATGTCGCAAAGTGGCTTATGCGATTTCGCATTCTCCGCTGATTAAAACGGCTTTCTTTGCATCAGACCCTAATTTAGGCCGTATCTTAGCGGCAATTGGTTACGCTGGCGTCGAGAATTTAGACGTCAATGCTATGCAGCTTTATTTAGGTGATGTGTTGGTTGCTGAAAACGGAGGTCGTGCACAAGCCTATCAAGAAGAGCAAGGTGCGGAGGTGATGAAAGAACCAGAGATTTTAGTGCGCGTCGTGCTTAATCGTGGTGAAGCCAGTGCAACCGTTTGGACTTGCGACTTCTCATACGATTACGTGAAGATTAACGCGGACTATCGCTCTTAATCATGGCGAATCTTGAAAGCCTCATTAATCGTGCCGAGTCTCTTTTAGAAAGGCTCGCTGAATATCTTCCAGCTATTCAACAAGAGGTTAATTGGAATGCTTTAGCTTGGCGTTGGCAAGTCATGAATGGTCGAGGTTATCTGCAAGCCGTTCCACACCCTCACCAAATCAAGCTTGACGCCATTTGCAATGTCGATGCCCAAAAAGCTGAAGTCGTGCGTAACACAGCGCAATTTGTGAGCGGTTTTCCTGCCAACAATGTTTTGTTGACGGGTGCGCGGGGCACAGGGAAATCCACCTTGGTAAAAGCGTTGCTGAGTGAGTTTGCTCAAGATGGACTGCGTATTATCGAGGTTGATAAGCAGGACTTAGTGGCTTTGCCTGAAATCGTGAGTTTGCTACGCGCTCGTCCAGAGCGATTTATTATATTTTGTGATGACCTTTCTTTTGAGGCGACAGATCCCGGGTACAAAGCCCTAAAAGTGGTGCTTGATGGTTCAATTGCAATCACTTCAGATAATGTGGTGGTTTATGCCACATCAAACCGTCGTCATCTCATGCCTGAATACATGGCGGAAAATTTAGAAACCCAATATGTCGGTGAGGAAATTCGTCCCGGTGAAAGCTCAGAAGAGAAGGTCTCTTTGTCGGAGCGCTTTGGTTTGTGGCTTTCTTTTTATGCGTTTGACCAAGAGGAGTATTTATCGGTCGCGGCTTATTGGCTAGCCCAATATGGCATTGCTGAAATGAATGACGAAGTGAGACGTGCCGCCCTGACCTTCTCGTTGACGCGTGGTGCCCGCAGTGGCCGTGTGGCTTATCAATTTGCGCGTGACTACGCTGGTCGTCAGGCTTTGGCTAATCAAAAGTCAGCATCTTGAACACTCATAAAGTAGTTCATGCCGCAGTAGCAGTGTTGATGCGCGAAGATGGCATGGTCTTGTTGGGCAATCGTCCAGCAGGAAAAGCGTGGTCTGGTTGGTGGGAGTTCCCAGGTGGGAAGATTGAAGACGGCGAAACGCCATTTGAAGCATTACAACGTGAGCTAGATGAAGAGCTTGGGGTGCAAGCTACTGAAGCCTATCCTTGGCTAGTTCGTACTTTTGATTACCCAGAAAAAACCGTCAAGCTCAACTTCTTTATCGTGAAGTCATTGCAAGGCGAGCCTGTTGGGCGTGAAGGTCAGCAACTTAGTTGGCAAAACCCTGCAGGCTTAACGGTTGAGCCTATGTTGCCGGCTAATACCCCTATCCTCAGTGCATTAAGTTTGCCACCTGTTTACGCAATTACTAATATGCTGGAGATGGGTGAAGCACCTTTTTTCAAGGCTTTAACACTTCAATTAGAACAGGGATTGAAGTTAATCCAAGTGCGTGAAAAACAATTGAGTCGAGATGCCTTAATCGCATTTGCAGATAAAGTAATTGCGCTGGCACGCCCATATGGCGCTAGAGTGTTGATGAACGCAGATTTGGATGATGTGATTAAAGCAGGCGCGGAGGGTATTCATTTGAATAGTCATGCGCTGATGGATTTGAGCGAAAAGCCTGATGGTTTGTTGGTCGCTGCGTCTTGTCACAATGCTCAAGAAATGGCAAAAGCAGTCCAATTAAATTTAGATTTTGTGATGCTCTCTCAAGTATTACCAACACTTAGTCATCCTGAAGTTCAAGGCATGGGCTGGGAAGTTTTTGCGAAGATGAAACAAGATTATCCATTACCTGTTTATGCACTTGGCGGCATGCAATATTCAGAGCTTAAAAATGCTTGGCAAGCAGGTGGTCATGGTATCGCGATGCAGAGAGCAGTTTGGGAATAAATGAAGAAGCTTTTGTTAACGTTCATTTTGATGATTGTGCTTGGTATTGTGGCTAAGTTTTATTTTGCTAAGCCAGAGTTAGCGCCCATTAAGGTTTTGTCTTGTGCTGACATTACTCAATCCTGTGGCAACGAGTTGTTTACGGTTAAGTTTGCTGAAGCACCTCAAGTGATGAAGCCGCTGCATTTAAATTTGCATATTAATCGCGCTGAAACTATCAAAAATATGCATATTGATTTCAGCATGCAAAACATGGAAATGGGCTTAAATCGTTACCGATTAATCCAAGCGAATCAATCTGGTGATTGGCGTGCTGAGGTCACTTTGCCTATTTGTGTGCAGGGGCGTAGTGATTGGAATATGTTGCTTGAGATTGAGGCCGGCGAAAAGATCCATCGCTTTCAGTTACCATTTTTATCCAAGGATAGTCACGCTAGCTAACTAGCTTATGGCTGTTCAGTGAGGATAGGGCTGCTGATGGTTGCTAGAATTTCTTTGCCTGCTTGATTTTTGAAATGTAAGCTAAATGAAACGGTTTCGCCAGCTTTTAGCGGTTTCTTCAAATCAAATAACATCAAATGAAATCCACCTGGTGTTAGCTTGTTAGGTGTTTTAGCCTTTAAATCTAATTGTTCAAGCATGCGCATTTTCATAATGCCATTTTCCATGCTCATGCTGTGAATTTCTATGCTATCGGAAGCTGAACTTTCCACTTTGACTAAGCTGGTATCTGACGCGCTGGTGATGGTCATGTAAGCGGCGCCTACGTCTTGGCCTTCAGCTGTTGCGCGGACCCAATTGTCAGTGATGTAAATTTCGGGCGCTTCTTTGCTGCAAGCTAGCAGCATTGCCACTAATACTGTTAATACAAAATATAACTTCTTGTTTAGCATGTTAATTCAGATCTTCTGTATCTAAATCATCAGCAGTTATAGGTGTTTCAATGCGATAGCCTTCACTTGCCCAAACGCCTAGGTCAACCATCTTGCACCGTTCAGAGCAAAAAGGTCTGAAAGCATTGCTAGGACTAAATTCAGAAAGTTTGCCACATTCTGGGCATGGGACGAGTCGTTTTTTTTCGGTAGATTGCATTGGTAACTAAATTTAAAAGGAATTTAAAGATTGCCGAGTGTTAGTGAGAATGGAATATCATCTTCACAGGGATGGGGCTTTTCAGTGCGACTCATGGAAATGAACCGCAGATTAATTGCATATTTGTTAGCGCTAATTTCAGGGTAGCAATTTAGGCTGTCGTCGACTTTAACTTGCAACATTTGTGCTGGTTTTGCACTGCCAAGCATTTGTTGATAAGCGCCATGGGCCGCAATATTCTTAACGCCTTGGCCGCTTCCTCTGACGATGTTTAAAATAATCGCTAGCGCGTCATAGATTGGCGTTACATGACCTAGCCATTTTTCTAAATCATGTTTTCTATCTTCAGCAGGGCTTTCTAACCAGTAATGGTAAGAGGGTAAATCAAACTCGCACAACCCGCCAGGAATCACAGCACGTTGTTTAATTGACATTAACCATTCATTTTCTTTGAGTGGCTGGCCTATTCTTGCACTAATCGTTCTAAGTCGCGCTGAGGTGCCAATGATTTTGTCTAAAATAGGCTGAAGTACTTCTGATGCAATATTGGGGTTGCCAACCAAGCTAGCCATGATGACTTTTTGGCGATCCAATTCTTGCAAAAGGTCAATTTTTAAATCTGTGCGATCAAGAATGTCTAGTATCTGGAAAAAAGACACAATTGCGTTGTGGTGATGGCTTGGATGTTCTGAGGCAATATTAAGCAAAACCTTAGAGAATAAATCCTCTAGGCGAAGCAGAGTTCTTATTCTTTCGTTAAAAGGGAATTCGTAAATCGCCACTTTATTTCCGCTTAAATAGTTTATTAAACACTTAGATACAACAGATTATGGGTTTGAATTGTCAATTGTGCAAGTATTGATGTATTTCTCATGGAGTTGCTTGATTTTCTGTCTAAGTTCTTCAATTGAGCCATCATTTAAAATGAGGTCATCCGCGAGTGAGTTTCGCTTTGTGCGTGACATTTGTACCCCTATAATTTTCTGTATGTCGGCTTCTAAAAGCCCATCTCGCCTACTTGCTCTGGCGATTTGCATCTCAGGGGGACTGTCAATCACTAGGCTTCGACTGATGATTTCTAAGTAACGGTCACTTTCAAATAAAAGCGGGATAGCTAAAATTTGGTAAGGGGCTGACGCGTTTTTTTTAAGCGCTTCTAAAGCCTTGTTGAAAATGGCAGAGTGAAGAATGTCTTCTAATGACTTTCTCGCTTCACTATTTGCAAACACTTTTTTGCGTAAAGCAGTTCTATTGAGATCCCCATCGTCATTCAAAATATCTTGCCCAAACGCTTGAGCAATTTCTTTTAAGGTGGCTTGTCCTCTTGCAGTTAACTCATGGCTGATTATATCAACGTCAACAATCGGCACGCCTAGCTCAGTGAATAGCTTGGTTGCCTCGGTTTTTCCGCTGCCAATGCCGCCTGTCATACCGATGATATACATTGCTTATCCAACCAAATATAAATGCGAAAGTTGATTGCCGCAAAACAAAGCTGCAATTCCACCCAGGGCAAGGTAAGGACCAAAGGGAATGGCAGTATTTCTGCCCTTATTTGCAAAAGCCATTAATCCAATGCCGATGATTGAGCCTGCAATAGACGATAAGAGAATAACTGCAGGTAGCATCATCCAGCCAAACCAAGCGCCTATTGCTGCTAGCATTTTAAAGTCACCATAGCCCATCCCCTCTTTGCCTGTGATGAGTTTAAATAACCAATAAACACTCCACAAAACTAAATAGCCTGCTGCCGCACCTACAATGGCTGATTGAATGTCTGTGAAGCCGCCATTGAGGTTGAAAAGCAGACCTAGCCACAGCAAGGGGAGGGTAATGTCATCTGGCAAAAGCTGTGTATCCAAATCTATAAAAGTGAGGGAGAGTAACGCCAGAACAAAAGCTGATGCGGCCAGCGTATTTAAAGAAAAGCCGAATTTATAAGCTGCAAGGCCGACTAATAACGCACTCATGCTTTCAACCGCAGGATAACGCCAGCTAATTGAGGCTTTGCATTCTTTGCATCTGCCACCAAGCATCAGAAAGCTAATGATAGGTATGTTGTGCCATGCCGCTATTTCTTTTTGGCAATGTGGGCAAGCTGATCTTGGGGAGATTAAATTGTATTTTTTCGCTTTGACCGACTTATCAATGCCGCTGAGCGATGAACATTGTTTACGCCAATCCATTTCCATCATGATGGGTAGTCTATGGATCACCACATTTAAAAAGCTTCCAACCAACAGGCCGAGCAGGCTCGCCACAATAATGTAGATAGTTGAATTTTGTTGTATGAGCGCTATCAATTCAGTCATGTAATTTTCTTTTGCTTATTTGATGATGTTAATGAACAGCATATTCGCATTGAACATTGCTAAGGGCAACTTTATAAATAATTTGCGCTATTGAAATGCAAAAAAGAGTCGCCAATATATAATGTATAAAACTGCTCTTAGGAAAAGATTGTATGCGCCCCGAGCCAAATGTAGAAGCCTCAATATTAGAGATGGACGAAACCCAAGTCGAAGCTTGGACGAAGCCTGTTGTTTGCCGCGTAGAGGTGGATTTGCCTAATTGGATGGCAGAGCTAACTGGGCATAAAAATTGGGAAGTATTCAATGAGGAAGAAACGGACGACTACATGAGTTATGCGATGCGCTTAGGCCGTCAAGAAGCCGAAGTGACTTTGTACCACTGTGGTTATGCAGTGGTGGATGTGGACGGTGAGTCCTTATTTAACGGGACGCTAACGAACGGTAAGAATGCTTGCGCACAGTTGAGTTATTTCAACCCAGAAAATGGCGAGCCGATTACCTTTAATTAATAGGTTCTGGCGACTGCAAACGCTGCTAAATCAACAAGCGCTTGGTGTTGCACAGTTTTTGGCAGATGCGCAATCGATTGGCAGGCAAGCGATACTTCTTGTTTCGCAACGTCTCTCACGTAGTCTAAAGCGCCTGTCTCTTTAACGGCTTGTATCACCGCTGGTAAATCCTCTAAACCACCTTGTTCGATTGCATGGCGAATAAGATTGCGCTGCGCTTCGTTGCCATTTCTCATCGCATAAAGTAGCGGTAAGGTTGGCTTGCCTTCTGCGATGTCATCGCCAAGGTTCTTGCCAATGTCTTCGCTCTCTCCGCTTAAATCAAGTACGTCATCAATCAGTTGGAAGGCGGTTCCCAAGCGCATACCGTATTCAGCCATGGCTTGCTCATCTTTTTCGGAAGCTTCGCAAATCACAGCGCCTAATCGAGTCGCGGCTTCAAATAATTTAGCCGTTTTGTAATGAATCACACGAAGATACTCTTCGTCGCTGATGTCAGCATCGTTGATATTAAGCAGTTGCAGCACTTCGCCTTCGGCAATAATGTTGGTTGCTTCAGCCAAAATATCCATCACGCGCATATTCTGAATGCTCACCATCATTTGAAAAGCGCGCGAATAAACAAAGTCGCCCACCAATACGCTGGCTGCATTGCCGAAAAGGGTGTTTGCGGTAGCGCGTCCGCGTCGCATAGCAGACTCATCTACGACATCATCATGTAATAAGGTCGCGGTATGAATAAATTCTACAACTGCAGAAAGTGTATGGTGATGCGGCTCAATTTTGCCGAAAACGCCTGCAGATAAAAGCACTAAGGCGGGACGCAGGCGTTTGCCGCCGCTATTAATGATGTAGTCCGCCACTTGGTTGATGAACACGACTTCGGAATGGAGGGACTTGCGGATGACGTCATCGACGGTACGCATGTCGTCTGCAATGCTTGCTTGAATAAGGCTAAGTGACAATTGAAGCTACCAATAAAATTTATAACAATTTTAGCATTTATAAGGGCAATTTTGCCTGACTTTTTATGCGTTTAAAGCCCTAAAAGCCATGTTATATCGTTACTGGAGCTAAAATATCTTCTATTCTTTGATTCAAGCACCTAAGGTTTTTTATATAAAGCCTATTTTGTATTTGCTTAAGTCCTAATTTTACGTATAATGCGCAGTTCATTTGAATGCGTAGCAAACGAGGCTTAATCATGTATGCAGTCATCAAGACTGGCGGTAAACAGTACCGCGTAACTCCTGGCCTAAGGCTTAAGGTAGAAAAATTAACAGGTGACGTTGGTAGCGACGTTACTATCGATCAAGTGTTAGTGTTGGCTGATGGTGATAATGTCACTATTGGCGCTCCATTAATCGCTGGCGCTAGCGTAACAGCTACTGTGTTATCACACGGCCGTGGCGACAAGGTAATGATTTTCAAATTCCGTCGTCGTAAACACTACCGTAAAACACAAGGTCATCGTCAGAGCTATACAGAAATCCAAATTGCAGATTTCGGTGGCGCTTCAACTAAACCAGCAAAAGCTAAAGCTGCAAAAGCTAAAGCTGCTGAATAAGGAGTAAAAAATGGCACATAAGAAAGCTGGCGGGAGTTCCCGTAACGGTCGCGACTCACATTCCCAACGATTAGGTGTTAAAGCCTTCGGTGAGCAAGAAGTTTCAGCTGGTAGCATCATTGTTCGTCAACGTGGCACACGTATGCACGCTGGTGAAAATGTAGGCATGGGTAAAGACCACACACTATTTGCAAAAGTTGACGGTAAAGTTGCTTTCGCTGTAAAAGGTGCGTTGCGTCGTAAGATGGTAAGCATCATCCCGCTTTAATGCTAGCAAGTACTATAAAAAGCCCTATCGCTTGGTAGGGCTTTTTTTTTATATGGGGCTAACTTGGCGGTATGATACGATTAGTTCTAAATGGATTGTTAGCTTGAGTTCCAATGCTGAGTCCGAAGTGAGATATCAATTGTGCGGTGACCAATGAAATTTATAGATGAAGCCACCATTAAGCTTTTTGCTGGTGATGGCGGTAACGGTGTAGCGACTTTCCGTCGTGAAAAATATGAGCCCATGGGCGGACCCAATGGCGGCGATGGTGGCCATGGTGGTTCTGTGTACTTTGAGGCTGACCGCAACATTAATACCTTGGTTGACTATCGCTACACCCGTAGTTTTCGCGCACAGCGTGGCGAAAATGGGCGTGGCTCTGATTGTTACGGCGCTGGTGGGGATGACATGGTGTTGCGTGTGCCGGTCGGTACCGTAATTAGTGATAAAGCATCAGGTCAAACTTTGATTGACTTGGCCGACCATGGGCAACGTGCCATGTTAGCTAAGGGCGGTAAAGGCGGTTTGGGCAACATTCACTTCAAGTCCAGTCTTAATCGCTCACCTCGTCAATGTACAAAAGGCGAACCAGGTGAAGAAATTGAGCTTTATCTAGAGCTTAAAGTATTGGCGGACGTTGGCTTACTTGGTATGCCGAATGCAGGAAAATCAACCTTTATTCGCTCTGTCTCTGCCGCTAAACCAAAAGTCGCAGACTACCCATTTACGACATTGCATCCTAATTTAGGGGTGGTGCGCGTGGATACCAATCGCAGTTTTGTGATTGCTGATATTCCTGGTTTGATTGAAGGTGCTGCCGAAGGCGCGGGCCTCGGTCACCAGTTCTTACGTCATTTGGCCCGTACTCGATTACTGCTCCATATTGTGGATTTAGCACCATATGACGAGGCGGTTGATCCAGTGGCTGAAGCTAAGGCGATTGTTGGAGAACTTCGTAAGTATGATGAAGAGCTTTATAACAAGCCC
>Ga0209499_1002007_pt1 | contig 13414 bp, 12 predicted proteins | sample C_130208_EF_Meta_FD_187306 | JGI IMG/M metagenome (GOLD analysis project Ga0209499, IMG submission 187306) | Freshwater microbial communities from Lake Croche, Canada to study carbon cycling - C_130208_EF_MetaG (SPAdes) (version 2) | ecosystem: Environmental > Aquatic > Freshwater > Lake...
CTGGCAACATTATAAAATGGCAATCTGCAACAAGTCCTTTTTCTACTTGGACAGATATTGCTAATACTGCTGCAACTTATACTTCAAACGCATTGACCGCTACAACACAATTTAGAACGGTGGTGCAAAGTGGAACTTGCGCTTCTGCAACATCAGAAGTAGTAACAATGACTATTTTACCTTCTAATATTTGGAATGGATCTGTAAGTACAGATTGGAATACTGCTGACAACTGGGGTTGTGGAGTTCCTACTTCAGGTGGTAATATTGAAATCCCCACAGCACTCAATAATTACCCAAAATTAGATAGTTCACGAACTATTGGAAATATAATACTTGCCGATGGCGCTACACTAAATTTAAACAATTATGCACTTAGTGTTTCTGGAACTTTCTCAGGAACAGGAACATTAATTGGAAGTAATACTTCAAGTTTAACCATAAATGGATCGGGTGATCATGGAACTTTTTATATGAATCAAACTACTCCGCTAGTAACGACTAACTTACTTGCTAATTTTACACTAGATTCTACAACAGGAAGTGTCACTTTAGGAAATGCTTTGGATATTTCAGGGATTTTAAAATTGACTAGCGGTACATTTAACACTGGTGGATATCTTACTTTGAAGAGCAATAGTTCTGGAACTGCAGTTGTGGCTGAAATAAAAAACACTAGTGCTGTAAGTATAATGGGAGAGGTAACTGTTGAACGTTTTTTTCCAGCGGGACGAGCTTTTAGATTTATTTCTTCTCCAGTAACCACAACTTCTACAATTCGAGACAACTGGCAGGAAGGGGAAAACAATCTTCTTTCGACTTACACGAATAACAAAAACCCAAACCCAGGTTATGGAACCCACATTACAGGAAAAACGACAGGTGATTATGGTTTTGATGCCACCCAAGCAACCAACAATTCTATGTTTTCTTTTAATAATATTTCTGGGGATTGGGCTGCAGTACCAAATACGAATTCATCAACACTTACTGCAGGTGTACCATACCGATTATTGATAAGAGGAGATCGTTCTATAAATATGAGCACCAACACACCTACCCCAACCAATACGACCTTAAGAGCTAAAGGCGCTTTAAAAACAGGAGAAGCTTCTGCGGGAATATTGAGTCAAAATGCAAATGGATTTAGTTTTATAGGAAATCCATATCAAGCAACAGTGGATATTAAATCAGTATTAGACAAAGGAACGAATCTCAATACTAACTATTATTGGGTTTGGGATCCTAAATTTAATACACGCGGAGGGTATGTTACTTATGATTTTTCTTTGGGGAAAAATACGGTAAATGGATCTAAAGTAAATGCTAATCTACAACCTTGGCAAGCTTTTTTTGTTAAAACTATAGATGCAGGTGCAGCAAGTCTTACTTTTCAAGAATCGAATAAGTCAATTTCTACAGTAAATGAAAATGTGTATAAAAACACCACAACTAATTCGGCTTCTTATATCCGATTAACACTTTATGAAAGCAATACACTTGCGGCTAATGGAGTTGCAGCGGATGGACTTATCGTGAAATTTGGAAATAACTACGACAATACTATTGATGGTACCGACGCTCCAAAATTTAGTAATCAAGACGAAACTTTTGCCACTAAAAACAATACCTCTTTGTTGGGTATCGAAAGTCGATCTTTTCCAGTAGCTTCCGATGTGGTTCCTTTAAGCATTAGTCAATACCGATTTTCAAAATATACTATAGTAGCAAATGGAACTAATATGAATGGTTATACAACCTATTTGCACGATCAATTGATGCAAACTTATACAGAGATTCCTCAGTCGGGTTCCGTAAATTATGCTTTTGAGTTAAATAATAATGAAGCTACTTCTTCTAATCCAGATAGATTTAGAATAGTAGTTCAAAAATCAAGCCTAAACATGGATTCAAACGCTGCCTTGGCTTTTTCTTTATATCCTAATCCAGCTAAAGAAGGCGTGTTTGATGTGATTATGAATGATGCCACAGCGGAAACAAAATTATCAATTTTTAATACAATAGGTCAAGAAGTATATTATACCTATTTAACATCATCAAACATAAATCATATTAACCCTAAAAAGGGTTTTCCATCTGGAGTATATTATGTTAAAATTAAAAATAATGCCAGTACGACTATTAAAAAATTAATAATTGAATAAATATGAAAAGGAATTTCAAAATAACAAAATTTTTGTATTTAATACTATTAGTAACTGGCTTTGGTTTTGCACAAACCACAGAACCATCAGGTTTTGATGAAGACGTTGTTGATAATACACAAACAGCTCCTTTAAACGATTATATAGCTGAAGCTATTGTATTAGGGGTGTTTTTGGCGTTTTATAGTATCCAAAGAAACAGCAAAATAAAAAATAAATTATTTAAACATTAAAGAAAGAGTAGATAATTAGCTATAAAAACTTGTTTTTTAAGACATCTGTTTTTTACATTTTTATCAAATTCTCTTGAATTCTACTATTTTATTTGGAAATAATTTTAATATGTTCCAAACTGGATATAAAACCTCTAAATTTCTTTAGAGGTTTTTGATACTACTTTGTAAATACTCTCGGATTAATAGAAACCATTAACCAAATCCAATTATTTGTTGGTGAAGCATCACCAATTTTAAGTTTTTCTAATGTTTTTGAACCAAACATTTGAGAATAACCTGCAGATGCAACTACGTCTTTTTGAAGCGCATAACTTGTTGTGAAATCCAGTTCTGTCCCAAGGTAACTATCCATTTTATTTACACCATTCATAACCGTATTTGGAGCAGAGAATAAATGTGGAATTAAATTAAATTGCCATTTATTTTCAGTGTAATTTAATTTCAAAAAGGCATCTTGTAATCCGACGCTATTTTGATGATTTCCAACATAAAAATAATCCATATAACCATTAAATGCGTGGTTTGTTCCAAAAATTGGAGAGAATGATTTTATAGATGTACTCGTATCATCCTGGCTTTTTCCTGAAAGGAATTCGTAACCCAAAGTCGCTTTAAATTTTGTTGTTAAAGCGTATCCAAGATTTAATCCCGCATAAAAAGCATTTACATTTTTAGCGCTACTTTTCCCAGATTGCACATATAAACCAAGATTTGAATCCCATTTGGTATTTTTATAGGACAAATAAGTTCCATACGTTTGTTTGTAATCTACAATTAAATCAGTACTTGGATTTGCATATTCAAAACCCGTATTTAAAAATAACAAACTCATATTCAATTCACTAATTTTTGTATAATACCAAGCATATTGCATTGATTTGTAGTTGGTTGTATAGGCAGTTGTTGGCGCAATTAAATTTTCAGAATTGGCATTAAATGCAAAACCTAAATCCAATTGATTGTCTTTTTTATGGTAAGAAAATAACAATGCGTCGTGACTTTGACCTTGTTGCGCCCAATCAATTTCACCAATAATTCTCTGATTATCATACGATAATACTTGGCGACCCATTCGAGAACTCCAGTTTGCATTGAAATCATATTGTGCCCAAGCTTCAAATAATGCAATTCCATTTTTGTCGGATTGTGTTGTTGTAGCAACATCACCCCAAGTGCGAACATTTTGGAAAGTCAATTTCAATTTCAATTTGTCTTGTTTAAAATTCAAATTAAAACGGGAACGTTGCGAAACAAATGAAGTTGATTTTTCTCCAGGTTTCATTAGGCTTTTAAAACCATTTCTGTATCCATAACGAGGTCTAAGTTGAATAGCAGCATCAATTTCTTGAGCATAGGTTTCAAAGCTTGTTGCTATTAATAGCAATAGATACATATATTTTAAATTTTTCATGTCCGTTTAATTTAACTTTTCAGATTCTTCAGTAATTTTTTTCACTGTTTCATCTGAGTTTACTCCCAATCCTTCTTGCTGAAATACCAATTCTCCTTCTGCATTAAAAACACTAATAATATTTGAATGTGAGAATTCTAATGGAGAGACTTTTTTATAATTTACGGCTAAAACGGCAGCAAATTCTCTTGTGTTTTCTTCGGTTGAACGAAGAAATTCCCATTGTATTCCATCCATTTGATTTTCTATTGAAAAGGCTTTTAAACGTTCAGGCGTATCTACTTTTGGATCAATACTTATTAAAACTAATTTTACATTTTTTTTAATATTTTCCGGCAAACGACTTTCAATATTTCTCATGTCAGCCACTAATCTTGGACAAGCCGATTTACAAGAAGTATAAATCATTACCATTACAAGAACTTTTCCTTTTAAATCTTTCATTTCAAGATTTTCCGAATTTTGATTCGTCCATTTACTTGGAAGATTATAAATGGATAATTCGGTTGGATTTTTTGATGCTGTTACTTTCTTAATATTTTTGTTTGAATTGCAACTTTGGAATGCTACCGAAAGCAACATAATTCCTAAAATTAACTTTTTCATTGTTGTAAATTTAAATTGTTTTTTATTCGATTATAAATCTTTGGCACATCGAAAGCCAAGATTTCGAGTTGTAAAACGTGCTTTTAAACTGGCTCGAAAACCATAGCGCATAAAAGCAGCATAATTCATTAAATCGGAAGCATTTATAGAACCGCTTCCGCAAAACAGATTCTTATCGGTGTCTTTGTCTTTTCGGGATTCGCCAGATAGAAAAATACTGTTGAAATCGGCAGTCCATTCCCAAACTAATCCATGCATATCATAGACTCCCCAATAATTTTTAAAAGTTTGTCCGATAGGATTTGTATAGGTTTTAGGCTTTTCATACCAAGCCAAAATATAGGCGTTGAATTCTTCTTTTGTTCGTGCATCTGATCTAGATTTATCAGCCATAGCTACATATTCCCATTCGTCCATGGTAGGCAATCTTTTCCCTTGGCACTCACAATATTTTTTGGCTGCAAACCAAGAAACATTCGTAATTGGTGCGTTACTTGCGTTTTTTACACCATAATTAAACTCACTTTCCCAATGGGATAAATAGCTTTTTTCGGCAAACAAGCCTTTCATTTTAGATCGGCTGTAGTCTGGATATTTTTTTACAAAAAGCAAATACTGCACATTTGTAACGGGATAAACATCCATTTTAAAAGCATCAACTTCCACAGGTTTTTTATCATTGGTACCATAAAGAGGGACATAAGCCCCTCTTTTAATAGTAACCATTTGGTATTCTTGAGCAAAAAGCAATGAAGTTAAGAGTAGTAAAAATGAATTGAAAACTATTTTTATTTGTAACATGACCTTATCACTTTTTATTGAAAATTATTTTCGTTGTGCTACAACCATTGCTGGTGTTACCACTGATTTATTGTTTCCCCAACTGCTATAAACATAAGTCAAAACATCGGCAATATCTTTATCATTTAAGGCTTGTGCAGGCATTGCTCCGTTAAATTTTACTCCGTTTACAACAATTACTCCGTTTGAACCTTTAATAACTTGTTTTATAGCGCGATTCAAATCTTTATTCAAATAATCCGATTTTGCCAATGGAGGAAATGCACCAGGAATTCCAGCTCCAGTAGCTTGATGACAAGCGATACAGGTTCTTGCAAAAACTGCTTTTCCTTTGTCTGCTTGTTGACTAAATCCTTGTAATGCGATTGTAAAAAATGCGATGCTGAATAGTAACTTTTTCATTTTATTTATTTTAAATTAGTGTTGATTTATTTTCTTTGGGCTTTTACCATTGCTGCAGTAACTGCTGTTTTCTTATTACCCCAGCTGCTATAGACGTAGGTCAAAACATTAGCAATTTCTTCATCATTTAAATTCTGGCTGGTCATTATATTATTGTATTTTTTTCCATTTACAGTAACTTCTCCAGTTCTTCCTTGTAAAACAGTAGTTATCGCTCTTTTTAGATCCGCATTTAAATAATCGGATTTAGCCAATGGAGGGAAAACTGTTGGAATCCCTTGTCCTTCAGATTGATGACAAGCAAAACATGTGGTTCCAAAAACGGCTTTACCTGCTTTAATTTGTTCTGCCATAGTTTTTGCAACATACGGTTTAGGAGCGACTTTATCTTTAGGCATCGTTTGAATGGTTCCGCCTTCTGGCAAATAAATTCCTTCTTGAGTTGTTCCAGAATAGATTTCTTTATCAGCAGGTCCTTCTACTTTCAGCATTCCTAAAGCCCCTTTATTGAACGCTCTAAAAATAGAGTGATCTACAATAATAAAAGTTCCAGGTACATCTACTTTAAATTCGACAATAGCTGCACCTCCCGAAGGTATTAGAGTAGTTTGAACATTTTCGTTAATCATACTTCCACCTTCAACACGAACTTTATCAAAAATTTCTCCAATAACGTGGAAAGAGGAAACTAAATTTGGCCCACCATTTCCAATATACAAACGAACGGTTTCGCCCACTTTTGCTGTCAATGAATTATCACCTGCAATTCCACCCACTTTACCATTAAAAACCACATAATCAGGCTCTTCTTTCACCGCTTTATTCATGTCAAAAGCTTGTGTTCCAGCTTCACCATATTTACCTTTGGTATAAAAATCACCTTGCATGATGTAATATTCTTTGTCAACTGGAGGAAGTCCACCTTCTGGTTCAACCAAAATCAAACCATACATTCCATTGGCAATGTGCATTCCTACAGGAGCTGTAGCACAATGATACACATAAAGTCCTGGGTTTAAAGTTTTGAAATTAAACACTTTTTCATGTCCTGGTGCCACCAATGAAGAAGCTGCTCCACCTCCTTGACCCGTTACAGCGTGCAAGTCGATATTGTGTGATAATTTATTATCGGGATGGTTTTTTAAGTGAAATTCTACTTCGTCACCAACACGAGTTCTAATGAAACTTCCAGGAACAGAACCACCAAATGTCCAATACATGTATTTTACACCATCAACCATTTCGCCTTCCATTTCTTTAATTTCCATGTTGACAACCAATTTTGTAGCTGGTCTATCCCCGATTGGTTTTGGAACTAAAGGAGGTCTTGAAAGCTCTGCATTTATTGAACCTTCCACTGGAATGTATCTGTTGTGATCTGCTTGACTTTCAAAAATTCTTTGTTTAAATGCAACTAATCCTAAAGCTGCAGTTAAGCAAACTACTAGAACTATTTTTAATTGTTTTCCATTTTTTAATATTGCTTTCATAATAATCATTTAGTTAAATTATAGGACAAATATAAAAGACAAAATTGTCTTTTATTATGATAATTATCATAAAACCAAAATTTTTGTTAAATAAACACAATCAGCAAAACAATTAGAAGTAAAACTAAACTTAAACTGACTTTCCAAAATGAATTCGCTTTTTTTAATTCCATGAATTGAAAGGCAACTAAAAGAAATTTTACGGCAGAAATAACTATTACTAATCCAAGAATAAATGGAGAAATAGAATAAAAATTAGATACTAATGCAGTGGTTATTGTTAAAATAATCAATGAAAAATAAGTAATAACAAGCTGGTTTTTCATAATTAATATATTAAATAAAGTACTGGAAATAGTAGCAACCAAATTAAATCACATAGGTGCCAAAATGCGCCACATGCTTCAACATCTTCAATTGTAGTATCTGAATTTTTATTTTTCATTCCGTAATTCGTCCAACTCAAAATTACCAATCCCATGATGACATGAATGACATGAAATCCTGTTAACATCCAATAAAAACTAAAGAAAATATTTGTGTCTATTGAAATTCCTGCATCCATTTTATGGTAATATTCGATACTTTTGAGAATGATAAAAAACAATCCTCCAAGCATAGTTAACTTAAAATAAAAAGAGGATTTATGGATATTATTCTCTTTAAATTGATGAACTGCATTTGCCATAAAAAAACCACTTGTAAGTAAAAAAACAGTGTTTATGGCTCCAAAAGTAGTATTGAGTTGCAAACGAGATTGATGATAAAGTTCGGGGTTTTGTTTTCCAAAATATACAAATGAAACAATTGCCATTCCAAAAGTGATAAGTTCTAAAAAGATAATAATCCACATTAAAATTCCTCCAGGCGGATAAAAAATATTCTTATAATTGATTTTTTGTGTTTCCATTACTTTGCTTTATTCCCAATCTAATAATCGTTTTTCGCCTTCGATATTCTTAATATCAGTAATATCCTGAGACATTTCTATCACGCCTTTATAATTTTTATCGGCGTCTCTAACAGCAAAATATCGAATATATATAAGTCGCCCTTTGAAATTAATCCAAAAAGAAGATTCGTTTTTGGTGCCTTTTCTAAATTCATCTATTATTTTAAGAACCGTCCCAACACTTTTTGGGGGATGACAAAACTTCACCTCACGCCCAATGATTCCTGCACTTCTCGGAAAGACACGTTCTTCACCCCTATTATAAAATATAACCTTGTCGTTTTCATCAACGAAAGTTAAATCCAAGGGCATCGTTTTCAAAAGTAAATTCACTTGTTCCACGGTCATATATCCTTCGTCATAATGCGAAGTATTTTCAAGTGAAAAGGTTAGTTCTCGTTTCGTAAAATCTTGACTTGGATGGACATATTCTAATGGAGGAAAAGCTGCTGGCGCTTCAGGAAGCATCCAACCAATTTCTTCTTCACCTATTCGCATCGTAATCCAATCATTTTCCGTCAATAATTCCAGAGCATTTGGAAACAAAATCGTTTCTTCCACTTGCATTAACCGATAAATTCCATCAATTAAAAAGGGAATATTGGTTTCAATTTTATCGAATTCCTTATGTTCAATATTTTTTCGCAACAACCGAAATTGTTCTCTTAAATTATCGTGAAAGGACCACATTCCTTGCGAAGGCCCATTCCAACCTTTTTTTTCTAAGAACGGAAAAAGTTGGTTTTCTTTTCTCGAAAATCGCTTTTCGATAGTTTGAAGTTGATTGAAAACATTCGTAAATTTCGATAAATCTTCATTAGAATTAATTGCTACTAATTCTTCCAAAAGTTGATGAATTAGGTCGTTTTCTTGAAAGTAAACCCGAATGGGATGTCCATCTGGAAGTTGTGTATTGTTTGAATTATCACTCATTGTAATAGCTATTTTTGATGTTTAATTTTTTCATATAATTTTACCAAGGAATTCAACAATTCTACTGGAGTTGTCAAAATTTGGTAATGATTTTGCCCGAACATTTGAGGCAAATAGTATTTTGCTTGCGCCTCAATTGCCAAAGCATAAGAATTTATACTTCGTCCGTTAAGTTCTCGAAGCGCTTGTTTTACATCGTTTATTCCATATTTCCCTTCGTATTTATCATAATCGTTTGGTTTACCATCAGAAATCAAAATCACCCATTTATTTTTAGTTTTTCTGCTGTCTAATCTTGCTCCTGCATGACGCAAAGCTGCACCAATTCGAGTGTAACCATTTGGTTCTACCGCTCCAATTTTATGTTTGGCACTATTCCAATTTTCATCAAAATCTTTCAGGGTTAAATAAGTAGAAAAATTGCGCGTTTTTGAGTAAAAACTATCAATTGAAAAATCAATATTAAACTCATTTAATATTTCTCCAAAAAGAATAGAAACTTCTTTTTCGACATCAATAACTCGATTTCCATCAGCATAACCATCGCTGGAAAGGCTTATATCTAATAGGATTAGTATGGATAAATCCTTCTCTTTTTTTCTATTTGAAATGTATATTTTTTCGGAAGGGGTTCGCTTCGAATGGACATCAACATACAAATCCGTTATGGCATCAATATCAAATTCGTCGCCTTGAGTCTGCCGTTTTTGCTGTTGCATTTTATTATTTACATTGGTCAACATTTTGCGCAATCCCATTAGTGTGGAAGCGTTTTTTGTAATGGTATTTTTATAATAATTGCTATCCGTTTTTTGCTGCGATTTTGGATATACTTTGCAGAAATTCTCTTTATATATTCTCTTGCTAAAATCCCATTCGTTATACAATAAATGAAACCCTTTAGCATCCATTTCGGCACTTTCAGAGATGGTGGTATTTTCGATAAAGTCCGATTGATAGACGGAATGTGAGGTGTCGTCAACACGAACTGTAAATTTCATATTCAATTCTTCCAGCGCTTCTTGATGGTCTTCTAATTCATCTGAACCATCAAAATCACGCCAAGTTCCATTGAATTCTTCTGCAGTTTCTACTTTTTCAAAATTATGCAATAACACATAATCTTCTTGTTGCTTTTTATCTACTTCTATCGTAATTACTTCTTCCACAGCTTTTGATTTTATAGTGGTTAAAGCCTTGTTTTCGTTTGCGTTTTTTGTTTTATCAGAGAAATTTTCGAGAACTGAATCTGTATTTTGAACTATTTCATTTCGCATCCATTTCCCAAAAACCCAAGAATAATCTGGTGGTTTTTTCGAATCAGATTTTTCATCAAAATGATGTATTGCATCAAAAAAGAATTCCTCCATTACAGGAAATTCTTCAAAAATTACCGCTAAAATTCTATTGGATGTTTCTTCCGCTTTTTGTTGCGAAAGCGATAATGAAGGTTCTTGTTCTGTTGAATCCCAATTTAAATCCAAGCGTTGCTGAATACTTAAATATAAAATTCTAAAAAGGTAAAAATTATTATTTTCTTCGATTGTTGAAAATTCAGCAAACGAAATAGGAAGAAAATAATTATTGTTTTTATACCCTCCTTCGCGTTCTGCAGGAAATATTTCGATAGGTTTTCCAGATAAAGCTCTTGCTAAAATTGTCAAACGGGGTTTTATATCATTCAAAAAAATAGTTCTATCTATGATTTTGAAATCAATTTTTTTGCTTTTTTTTAAATGTTTAAAAAGCTTACCAACTATATATTCGTCAATTTCGAAACCCATTTTATTTATTATTTATAAGTACGGACAACTCGCGAGTTGTCCCTACAGAGAATGTTGTCCCTACATTATATCATATCATCAAATTGCATAAATCTTTCAATGCTTCTACCGTTTGTAAATCATCCGTTAATGGCTCAACAATAGCTACATGAACGGACAATCTTTTTGGCAATCCACTATGAATTATTTTTGCGGCATCGACTAATAGCCGAGTAGAAACGGTTTCGGTTAAACCCAATTCAGTTAAGTTTCTAATTTTATTTCCAATGGCTACCAATTTCTTTGCGATTTCTGCATCCACATTAGTTTCCTTTATCAAAATTTCAATCTCAATTTTCGGTTCTGGATATTCAAAAGAAATTGCAATAAAACGCTGTCTTGTAGAAGGTTTCAATTCTTTAAACCCTCTTTGATAACCAGGATTAAAAGAAGCAACTAGCATAAAATCTTCATGCGCTTTAACCGTTTCTCCCAATTTATCAATAAAAAGTTCGCGCCGATGATCGGTTAATGAATGAATAGCAACAATTACATCGGGACGGGCTTCAGCCACTTCATCCAAATAAATAATATGACCTTCTTTTACAGCAGTTGTCAATGGGCCGTCAAGCCAAACTGTTTCGGCACCTTTGATAATAAAACGTCCAATTAAATCCGTTGATGACGTTTCTTCATGGCAGCTAATCGTGATAATTTTTTTACCCAATTGATGCGCCATATATTCAATAAATCGAGATTTTCCAGTTCCTGTTGGTCCTTTCAATAAAAAAGGAATTTTATTTTTATAGGCATGGTTAAAAACCTCAATTTCTTTGCCTACGGTGTGATAATAAGGGGTGTTTTCTAACATTTTTAGTTTTTGTTTAAAAAAAGCCAGAACACATTAAAATTCGTTTTTTAGGAAATGCAATTCTAAAAAAAAGAAAATAAAGCGTTCTGGCTGGTAAAAAAATTGAATTAGTTATGTTTATTTTAATTATTTTCTTCTAAAGCTTCATCCGTTGGTCGTCCATATTTTATGAAATCATAGATAAACAAACCGATTCCAATAGTAAACATGGTTCCACAAATTAGTAATACCACAAAGTGAATTGCAATCTCATTTTGGACTTCCATGAATTCCATTTTCATTTTTCGTTCCATATAAACTTGGGCAACACCAGCAACACCAAAGGCAACTGTCATTCCTAAGATTCCTATATTAGATAACCAAAAAGCCAAATGACCTTGAATACTATCGTATCTTTTTCGCCCAGTCAAATTCGGTAATGCGTAGCTAATCATTGCCAAAACAATCATCGCATAAGCACCCCAAAATGCATAATGTCCGTGCATTGCAGTAATCAAAGTTCCATGTGTATAAATGTTTACTTGTGGCAAAGTATGAGCAAAACCAAGCAATCCAGCACCAATAAACGAAACTACCGCTGAACCAATTGTCCAGAATAAAGCAATTTTATTAGGATGACTTTTTTCGCCTTTTCGATACATATTGATAGCAAATAATGCCATCGCCAAGAATGCTAAAGGTTCCAAGGCAGAGAATATTCCACCAACAATCAACCAGATTTTATTTACACCAATATAATAGTAGTGATGTCCTGTTCCTAAAACTCCCGAAAGGAAAGTTAATCCAACAATTACGTACAACCATTTTTCAATAACTTCTCTATCAACTCCTGTTAATTTGATTAAAAGGAAAGACAAAATTCCACCCATAATTAGTTCCCAAACACCTTCAACCCACAAGTGAACTACCCACCAACGGAAGAATGAATCCATAACTTGACTGTCAAACCAAATCATTCCAGGTATGTAAAGTAAGGCTGCAAAAAACAATCCCATAACCAAAACAATTGCAGTTGTTGTTTGTTTTTTTCCTTTGTAAAGTGTTCCAATTATAAGTCCTAAAAACAATAAAACATTGACAACAACTAAATAATCTAATTCTCTTGGGATTTCAAGAAATTTTCTTCCTTCCCAATGGTTAAAATGGAAGCCAACAACGGCTACAACCCCAACAATGGCCAAAGAAATTAGCTGAACATAAGCCCATTTTACACTAATTAGTTCGTTCTGCGATTCTTCAGGAATTATGTAATATGCTGCACCCATAAACCCTGAAAGTAACCAAACAACCAATAAATTGGTATGAACAGCTCTTGCAACGTTAAAAGGTATAATTTCGTGTAAACCCTGCATTCATATTCGGTCAAAGCCCATTATAAAGCCATAAATTATTTGCAGTGAGAATAAAAGCATACACAATGCAAAAAACCAATAGGCGACTTTTTGTGATTTATATTTCATAATTATTTGTATTAATTTGTTACTTTAGATAAAGGAGAAACCACTCGGTCAAATCCATTTAAATCAATTTTTCCAATCCATTTAAAATAAGCAACCATTGCATTTGCATCTGCTTCATTCATGTGGTAGGCTACCATTTTTCGCCCCCTTGGTGCCCATGGAATTGGCGACATTAAAACTGCTTTGATGTAGCCTTCGCCACGACGGTCAATTACTTTTGTCAATTCTGGGGCATAATACCCACCTTCACCTAAAATGGTGTGGCAACCCATACAGTTATTGGATTCCCAAATTTGTTTTCCTCGAACTACATTTTTGTCAATC
>Ga0209499_1002008_pt1 | contig 13406 bp, 12 predicted proteins | sample C_130208_EF_Meta_FD_187306 | JGI IMG/M metagenome (GOLD analysis project Ga0209499, IMG submission 187306) | Freshwater microbial communities from Lake Croche, Canada to study carbon cycling - C_130208_EF_MetaG (SPAdes) (version 2) | ecosystem: Environmental > Aquatic > Freshwater > Lake...
ATCTGGTGCTGCATTAGGTACTCCAGCATCTGGTGTTGCAACTAATTTAACAGGTTTGCCATTATCAACAGGTGTTACGGGTACATTGCCAATAGGAAATGGAGGTACAGGATCTACAACACAAAACTTTGTTGACCTTACAACAGCACAAACTGTAGCAGGAAACAAATCATTTTCTGGGACAGTAACGCTAGCATCTGGTGCTGCATTAGGTACTCCAGCATCTGGTGTTGCAACTAATTTAACAGGTTTGCCATTATCAACAGGTGTTACGGGTACATTGCCAATAGGAAATGGAGGTACAGGATCTACAACCCAAAACTTTGTTGACCTTACAACAGCACAAACTGTAGCAGGAAATAAATCATTTTCTGGGACAGTAACTCTAGCATCTGGTGCTGCATTAGGCGCAGCTAATGCAACAAGTGTTACCATTACTAAAGGAACTGTGACCCAAGCAACTAGTTCTACTACTGCTGTAACAGTAAATGCTGCTGCAGGTGTTATAACTACTGTATCTGAAACTTTAGCTAATATAACAGCGCTACAATTTACCGTAAATAATAGTATTGTAACCACTAATTCTGTAATTACATTAACTATTCAGAATTATTCGGGGACTTATTTCACAAATGGTTTACCAACTGTAGTTGTTCAAGGTGTTAGTGCAGGATCATTTACTATTATTATTAGAAATTCAGATGTTAATGCAAATAATGGAGGCGGAAGAGCTTTAGCTGGTATTTTGAAAATAGGCTTTGTAGTTAACTAGGAATAGTTAGATACAATTAGAGAGCATGAACTAAAATATCCAACGTGATTCCTAAAAAATGATACAATGAAAAAGATATATATCCTATTATTTGTACTACTGGCCATGGCCAGTATTACAAATGCGCAAACCATCAGTCGTAAGGTCGTCTCCAATGCCGGAGGCACCTTAAAGGGGGGCACCAGCCAAATTACTTTTACCCTTGGCGAAACCTTTAGTGCGTCGTTGACTGCTGATGCTATGCTTACGCAGGGTTTTCAACAACCAGGGGAACAAATTAGGACGGGTGTCGTGGTTGCTTCCCTATGTGCCGGAAGTAGTTTCAGCCTTCCCTACACCGCCACTGATATTGGAGGAGAGAATACTTTTACGGCTCAATTAAGTAATGCCGCAGGAAGTTTTGCAAGTCCAGTAAATGTAGGTACACTCTTAGACAATGCTTCTGTAGCTGCAATTAATGTAACGATTCCTGCTAACACAATTGCAGGTAGCGGATATAGGATTCGAATAACGAGTAGTTCGCCGGCTTTTATTGGAACTAATAACAGTACGAATATTAAAATTAATGCAGCACTAATTGCCTCTATTCGTTATAGTGGCAGTCCTTACTGTCCTATTGGTACGGCTTCGGTTACAAGAACAGGCCAGACAGGGGGTACTTATACCGCATCGCCAGCAGGCTTAAGTATTAATAGTTCCACAGGAGCCATTAATCTTGCGGCAAGCACAGCGGGTACTTATAGTGTTGTCTATAGTTTTAATAATGCCAGTTGTTCGAACACAACTACAGCAAGTGTAACTGTAAATGCGCTTCCAACAGCACCAGTTGTAGCGGCACAAAGCTTTTGTAGTTCGGCCACCGTGGCTTCATTGCCAAATGGTGGTGGTACTTATAAATGGTATACTGCGTCAACTGGAGTTTCGGCCCTTGCTAGTACAAGTGCGCTAAGTACTGGTACTTATTATGTAAGTAGCGTTTCAGGTACTTGCGAAAGCGCAAAAGTTGCCGTAAGCGTAACCGTAATCAAAGTAGCTAGAGCAGGTGCTATCACTAGTGCAAATTCGGTTTGTACAGGAGGTGCTATCAGCTTTACATCATCGGCCTATATTGGTTCTTCCATTCAATGGGAGGTTTCCACCACTTCGGCTACCACAGGATTTAGTCCTGTAGTAGGAGCCAACCAACTTGTTTTTACTATGGATGCCGTTGCTTATGCGCCGCTGTCTAAATTCTATGTAAGAAATGTGGTCACCAGCGGAAATTGTACTACAGCAACATGCGCCGTAAAAACTATAACTGTCAATCCATTGTCAGTTGCCGGAATAGCTACAGGTGGCGGAATAATATGTTCGGGATCTAATGGAACCCTGAAATTGGCTGGATATACTGGAACCATTCAATGGCAGTCTTCTGCAGACGGAACTAACTACGTCAATGTACCAACCGGTTTAGCTGTAGCAGCAACAAACTATGTTTCGGGTTCTACAACAGGAACTGCGGCTACGTATGTTGCAAATACAATTACAGCAAATACCTATTTCAGAGCTAAAGTTACCAGTGGTGCTTGTTCAGAAACCTATTCGAATGCGGTACAATATACCATTGGAACCGCAGCCGTTGCAGGATCTATAACTGCTGCAAACACAACAGTTTGTTCAGGAACAGGAACTACACTAACCTTAGCAGGCTCTGTTGGAACGATACAATGGCAAAAATCAACAAATTGGTTGGCTACAATACCTACCTGGACTACAATTAGCAATTCCACTTTGGCCACTTTAGCCACAGGAAACTTGACGGCAACCACTGCCTATAGAGCGATTGTATCCATAGGATCTTGTTTTACAAATGTTAGCGGTTTTGTTACGGTTGCAGTAAATAGCAACCCATTAGCCAAAACAATTACAGCCAACGTGACCAGTCCAACAGGAACTTCAACGACTTCTACCATTTGTACCAGTGTAGCTAAAACGCTAACTGTAGGTGCAGGTTTTATAGGAGACATTCAATGGCAGCAATCCACGACCTCAAGCACTTTAGGATTTACCGATATTGTGGCAGCAACGGCAAGCAGTTATACGATAACAAATCCAGCGGTTGGAGTGAATTACTTTAGAGTGAAGTTTACTAATTCTTGTGGGGTGATTGTATATAGTGCCGCGTTTACGGTATATTATACTAATTGTGCTTTCTTAGCGAAAGTAACGCAACCATTGGCTGTCAATACTATAGCTCCGTTTAGTGTAGTTGCTTATCCTAATCCATCTTCAGATATGTTTAACTTAACGATAAACACCTGGAGTTTCGAAAATGTGGAAGTAAATGTTTTTGATATGTCGGGAAGATTGGTGAAACACATTGAATCAAGCAATGATCAACCGATTTTATTTGGTGAGGAATTACCATCAGGAGAATATATTACAATTATCAGTCAGGGAACGAATCAAAAAACCATTCGACTGTTAAAACAATAAATGAGTATACTATAACAAAAGCCATCCCAAGATCATTGGGGTGGCTTTTGTTTTTAATACTATTTTGAAAATTGATTCAGTACTCAAATAGACTATGATACTTATGAAAAATACCCTTTGTCAGTATCTAATTTATATACGAGCCTAATGGTATAACTAAAAGCTGTACATCTTTTAATCAATTTCTATATATCTTTTTAGTAAAAGATATAGGGGATTTAATACTTTTCTATACACTTTTTTATAAATTTGTAATGGTGTAATAATTTTATAAACCTAATTAATCAATTCTTATGTCAGTTTCTTTCAAAATGGTGCCTAAAAAAAATAATTTAGTTTCTCCGCCCCAAATAAAATACTATCCTTGTGCGATTCATAATGGGGAAGATGATTTAGATAGTTTGGCTGATAGTGTTGCATCTCAATCCACTATTAGCAAAGCCGATTGCTATGGGGTGATTATAGCATTGACAAAGGCAATTGGGGATTCCTTGGCGGATGGTCGTATTGTGCGAATTAATAATCTGGGTACTTTTCAAATTACCTTGCAAGGGTTACCTGCTGACTCGCCAGAGGAATTAGGAAAATCTAATATTAAGGGGGCTAAAATTATTTATAAACCCGCTCCAAATATGAAAAAGAATATTAGCCAACTGACTTATAAAAGGATACGGTAAACGTTTGTTATTTATGTAAAAAAGTATAGTTTAACTAGTTAGAATACAGTTATTTTAGAACATTTTAATTAAACTATCGCTTCCTTTTAATCAATTCATAATTCACAATAGCTAACGAATAAAAAAAGGAATCCGCAGTGATTTTTCCGAGGATGATTCCAGCAACGTAGTTTCCTGTGAGTATTGGCATCCAATACATGCAAAAAGGCCGAATAACAAAGAAATCTAAAATAGCGGGATACCCAAATTCAAGGACTAAGTTTTTAACTAAGAGCACAATTTCAGTTAGAGATGTTTTCTTGTTTAAAAATCTATTATTTTCAACTAACTTTTGGTAAGCCATATACAAAATGACACCATAAAAAGCAAAATACTCCGAAAAAGTGATTAAATAGGCTGTCGTTAAACCATCAAAGATTAGGCTAAATTGGGAACTGGCTAAGGCTGCTGAAGTGGCTGCTATTTCGGGATATTTATACCGATTGAACCATTCTTTGAAATTGGACTTATTGAACATTCTTAGTATTTAAAAGGAGTTGAATTACCAGAGCGGATGTACTTTTGGCTTGATATAGTGCTCATAAATAGCATTCATCTCGATAATTTTTTCAGGGGTTAGTGGTGGTAAATCATAGACTGATAAATTGGATAAAACATGACTTTCTTTAGATGCACCAGGAATAATACCACTAATAGCATCAAAACTCAATATCCATTGTAAGGCAATAGGAGCCAAATTGGTGGTTTCAGGAAATAAGGCTTTTAGTGCTTCAACGGCTTTTAAACCCAATTCATAATCAATCCCAGAGAAGGTTTCTCCTTTGTCGAAAGCTTCGCCATTTCGGTTGAAATTTCTATGGTCTTGGCTTCCAAAAGTAGTGTTAGAATCAAATAATCCAGTTAATAATCCACTTGCTAAAGGAACTCTTGCAATAATTCCAATATCTCGTTTTTGAGCTTCTTTGAAGAAAAGTTCCGCAGACCGTTGTCGAAAAAGATTAAAAATTATTTGAATCGTGGTCACGTTTGGATATTCAATTGCTTTTAGTCCTTCTTCTACTTTTTCGACACTAACGCCAAGATTTTGAATCTTCCCTTGTTCTTTTAATCGATCGAACATTTCAAATATTTCGGGACGGTAAAAAACTTCGTTAGGTGGGCAGTGCAATTGTATTAAATCCAATGTTTCAAGCCCAGTTCTTCTTAAACTATCTTCTACAAATTTTTGTAAAACTTTGGGTTGGTAGCCTTCATTCACATGCGGATTGATGTAGCGGCCACATTTTGTAGCTACGTAAATGCGTTCGGAACGGGAGCGAACAACTCTTCCAACGGCAGTTTCACTCAAGCCGTTTTCATAAACATCGGCAGTATCGATAAAATTTATGCCCTTGTCAATGGCGGTATTTATTAATTCATCGGCCGTTTTATCGTTAAATGGGGAACCCCATTTTCCGCCCACTTGCCAGGTACCCAAGGATATTTCGGAGATATTAAAATTTGTTTTACCTAGTTTTCTATAGTTCATTTTGTAGTTTTTTAGGGTGAAATAGTTTGGTTTTAAGAAAGCACTTCTGCTATTGCTACTTTTACAAGCGGAATCATTAGTTCGTATCCTGTTTTATTGGGATGCATTCCGTCATCAGTATAGGCTTTTTGGAGTCCTTTATTGACATCGACCATAGCCGAATAATAATCAAGATAAAAATGCTGGTTCTCCGTAGCGTATTTTTGAATCATTTTATTTAGGTTCGCTATCTTTTCAACAGGATCAATCTTTGTATTCCAAGGAAAAAAAAGTGCAGGAAGTATTGAACATAAAATTACTTTTATATCGTGGGCTACAGCCAATTCAGCCATCGAAAAAATATTATTGCTAATCATTTCCAGCGAGGAAGGACCTGTGTTTTCGGCAATATCATTGGCACCAGCCAAAAGTACAACCAGCTTTGGTTTCAAATTAATTACATCGGTACGAAAGCGAACTAGCATTTGGGGTGTGGTTTGTCCGCTAATTCCTCTGTTGATATAGTGTTTTTCTGCAAAAAATTCGGGATAAATTGCAGCCCAAAACTCGGTAATAGAATCTCCCATAAAAACGATTCGGTCTTTCTCCGAAAAAGTGCTTTCTAACAAAGCGTTTGCTTTCTTATATTTATTGAGATACGACCAGTCTTGTGCCATTTTTTGATCCATAAGATTCGTGTTTTCTGAAATAGAAAAGCCTTGAAACAAACCATTTCAAGACTTTTTTATAAAAATCTATATTTTCATTATTGTTTAATCGAATAAATCCGAAGACAAATACCGATCTCCTCGATCGCAAATAATAGCTACAATAACTCCCGATTCTAATTTTTCTGCCAGTTTAAGCGCAGCTGCCACAGAACCACCGCTACTCATTCCTGCAAAAACACCTTCTTCGAGTGCCAAACGTTTGGTCATTTCGCGCGCTTCTTGCTCGCTAACTTCTATAATAGTATCTACTTTAGAGGCATCAAATATTTTAGGTAAATATTCTTGAGGCCATTTTCTAATTCCAGGTATCTGAGAACCATCTGTTGGTTGAGCACCAACGATTTGGATAGCAGGATTCTTTTCTTTTAAATAGGTGGATGTTCCAATAATAGTTCCGGTAGTTCCCATTGCCGAAACAAAATGAGTTACCGTTCTCTCCGTATCATTCCATATTTCGGGGCCGGTAGTTTTGTAATGTGCTTTCCAGTTGTCCTCATTGGCAAACTGATTTAACATAATATAACCGCCTTCTGCTACTTTTTTATCCGCATAATCTCTAGATCCTATAATTCCTTCTTTTGCAGGTGTCAGAATAACGGTGGCACCAAAAGCGCGCATGGTTTGGGTGCGTTCTTTGGTAGAATCTTCAGGAAGTACGAGCTCAATTTTAATTTGAAACAATTGGGCAATCATAGCTAAAGCGATACCGGTGTTTCCGCTAGTAGCTTCTATGAGTTTATCTCCTTTTTTGATTTCGCCTCGTTCTAAAGCCGAAGCAATCATATTATAGGCTGCTCTGTCTTTCACGCTTCCTCCAGGATTATTTCCTTCGAGTTTTAATAAAAGTTTTATGTTTTTGTTTTTAACTAAATTCACACTTTCGACTAAAGGCGTGTTTCCAATTAAATCTACTAATTTTTGAGGTTTCATATTATTTTAACTCTTTAATTTTAACTTCTGTTATGGTCGTATTGGTTACGATGGATTTTGCAGGAATCGATTTTGTAATCCAAGTGTTTCCTCCAATAATACTGTCTTTTCCAATGGTGGTTTCTCCGCCAAGGATGGTAGCATTGGCATAAATACAAACATTTTTCTCTACCGTAGGATGACGTTTGGCGTTTTTCATGTCTTTGCTTACGCTTAATGCTCCCAAAGTTACGCCTTGGTACAATTTTACGTTTTTTTCGATTACGGTTGTTTCTCCAATTACAATTCCAGTAGCATGATCTATAAAAAAGGGAGAAGCAATGGTTGCCCCAGCATGAATATCGGTGCCTGTGATTTGATGGGCATATTCGCTCATTAATCTTGAAAAAAGCAATAAATCTAAAAGATACAATTCGTGGCTTAATCTATAAATGGCAATGGCGTAAAATCCAGGATAGGCCAGATATACTTCTTCGATGCTATTCGAAGCCGGATCGTTTTCTAATATATAAGCGGCATCTTGATTTAAATTTTCAAGTACTTTGGGTAATTTTTCAAGAAATTGATTCCAAACCCCATCGCATAATTCTTCTGGTTTTTTACAAGCTATTTTTGAAATTTCTTTGAAAAGAATTTCAAGCTCCTTGATGCTTTGATCTAATGGTGCATTGGCATCAAAAAGGGTGTAAAACAATTTTTCAGTAAATACTTCTACTTTAGTTTTTATCCCATAATTGATAGAGGAATGGCTCTTTAAAGCTGCAATATTTTGTATAATTATATCTTTTGTCACCGTTTTGGAATTGAATAGTTGTTTGAAAGTGGTAAAAGTAAGGTGTTTTTAGAAATTGCCGTAACAATTCGGAAATAAATTTGTTTGCTATAAAGGAATAAATACAGCAATCTGTAGTCATTTATGCCGAATTGATTTTTTTAATTTGTAAATTAGCTCTGTAAATTTACTAAAGTTTCATCCCAATTATAATCCAAAGTTAATCTATGACTAAAAGTGCAAAATTTAAAAATAAACTTTCCAATTTTTGGAAACTTCTTGGTCCGGGACTTGTAACAGGCGCTAGCGACGATGATCCTTCAGGAATTGCAACCTACTCGCAGGCGGGAGCAGCTTATGGACTTTCGACTTTATGGACTTCGCTAATTGCTTTTCCGTTGATGGCTGCCATTCAGCAAATGTGCGCCAGAATAGGCTTGGTAACGTCTCAGGGATTAACGGGGGCTTTGAAAAATAATTATCCAAGGCCTGTTTTGTACGTTATGTTGCTCTTTAGTTTTCCGGCTATTATAATGAATATTGGTGCCGATATTGCAGGGATGGGAGCGGTAGGAAACTTGCTTTTCCCTTCTGTTGATGCTACTTATTTCAGTGTGATTTTTACTATTATCCTTTTGGGGCTTATTATTTATTTGCCCTATCAAAAGATAGCTTCTACGCTTAAGTACTTGTGTATTGTGATGTTGGTTTATTTTATTGTACCCTTTTTGTACAAACAGGATTTCACGGCAATCCTTAAAGCGACTTTTATTCCCACGATTAAATTCGACAAAGATTTTATGGGAATCCTAGTTGGAATCCTAGGAACTACTATTTCGCCTTATCTCTTTTTTTGGCAAGCATCTGTAGAAGTGGAGGAAATGAATAAAGGCGAAAAACACTTGATCGTAAACAAACGAATTATTCACGAAATGAAAGAAGATGTCGATTTTGGTATGTCATTTTCAGGATTCGTCATGTATTTTATCATTCTTACCACGGGAACGGTGCTTTATAATGGAGGAATTCATCAGATTAATACGGTGGAACAAGCCGCTATGGCGCTAAAACCATTGGCAGGAAATTTAGCCTATCTTCTTTTTGCCATCGGAATTATTGGAACGGGACTTATAGCCATTCCTGTTTTGAGCGGTTCATTGTCTTATATTATTACCGAAACTTTTGGCTGGGAGCAAGGATTAAACAAGAAATTCCATGAGGCAAAAGCTTTTTATACGATTATTGGGATTTCGTTAATTCTGGGATTATCGTTGAATTACATTGGCATTTCGCCAATAAAAGCCTTGATTTATACCGCCATTCTTTATGGATTAACCGCACCGGTTTTGATTGCTATTATCCTTCATATTTCGAATAACAAAAAAGTAATGGGCAGATTTACCAATAGTAGAACCTCAAATATCCTTGGTTGTGCAGCCTTGATTATTATGACGGCAGCTGCAGTGGCCTTATTGTATTTGCAGTTTTTTGCAACAGATTAAAGTAATCAGAAGTGTTTGTAATAATAACCCACAACCATAAAAAGGAAGCTTATTATCGCCATGCTGAAAAGTGGTTTTCTATAATTATGACGTTGGTCTGTATAATGCAAACCCAGTATTCCCATGAAAATAAGGACGGCGTAAAGCGCAGGGTACATTTCGAATGCAGCCACAAAATCGCCTTTGAGCAATAGGAGCAATCCTCTTTGAAATCCACATCCCAAACAGTCCACACCAAATAGTGTTTTGCTTAGGCATGGAATCATGTAGTGTTCTAAATCCAATGGGTTCGTTTTTTAATGATGATACAAAAATACAAGAATCCTTTTCAATATTAAATGATACTATTTTAAAGTTTATTACTTTTGAAAACCAATTGATAAAGATATGAAAAAGTTTAGTTTACCCATAATGATAATTGCCGTTCTGATTGCTTTTTACGAAGTACAGAAAGCTGAAAAGAATGTGTATTTATTAGCCATCGCCATCGGTATTTTTATGTTTGGAATGATGCGATTGAGTGCCAAAACGCCAAGTAAAAACCAAGATAAAGAAGAAGAAAATGTTTAGCAAAGGAGATCAGGTTTCGGTTTTAGACGAGGCAATAAATGGAATCGTCGTTTCAGTCAAAGATAAGGAAGTGACCATCGAAACCGAGGATGGTTTTATGATGACTTTTTATGTCAACGAATTAATTAAAGTAAACGTTTCCAGCAACTTAATGGATTATATCAAAAGAATAAATGTAAGCGAAGTTGCAAAGGAAAAAGAAATCCCAAAAGCAAGAAGTTTTATCAAAGAGCGTAAAGATAAGCACGAAGTTTCGGCTCCGGAATTCGATTTACACATAGAAAAACTGGTTCCTAATAAACGCGGAATGTCTAATTATGACATTCTAACGTTACAATCAGAAACAGCAAAAAGACACATTGAATTTGCTATTCGAAACCGCATTCCAAAGATTGTTTTTATCCACGGAGTTGGGGAAGGAATCTTAAAATCGGAACTGGATTTTCTTTTAGGTCGATACGATAATGTAGCCTTTCAAGACGCTAATTATCAAAAATACGGATTGGGAGCCACCGAGGTTTTTATCAAACAAAACAGTAATTAGGTAGTTTTTAATAGGTCAATAAGTCACCATATAAATAACTATCTCCCAAGCTGAAATTGCTATTTCCTTTTTGTAGAGATGCTTTTTTAAGTACAATTGTATGTTTAAAACTGTTTGGACCATTTGTGGTGGTGGTCACTTCGATTACGCCACTTACACTAGAAACGCCAGCTATTCCGTTCCATTCTTCACTCACTGTTGGGATTGAAGGAACAGGAATCGTACAGAAATAACTCGGCGTAAGCACTCCGTTCGAATACAAACGATACGTAAGTTTGTTGGTGCTTGTGCCAATTAATCCCGTTCTAGGAGTATTTAAGGGCGTTACGGCATTAACAATTAAGGCAGGATCGATATCCAATGTTAAAGCTTCGCTGCTGGTGTGATTATAGATTTGTTTGGAATCGGCGCATTGTTCTAATGCTTTGTCGAACCCAAAAGGCAAAGTGGTTGCGGCGGTAACATAATCTCCAAAGGGGAAAGTTTCATACACTTGAGTTCCATTGCTTTTTATAAAAGTGATGTTTTTGAAAGTAATGTTATGATTGTAACCTGTAATTCTGGTACTGTTTTCTAAGGCATTTGTTGTTTTTATAGCGGTGGTTGTTATTTGAACTTTTCCAGAGTTTGTGGTCCATTGGTTCGTTACAATCGGCGTTGCGGGAGGAATTGGGTTGCAAATATTATCCGAAGTCACAAGCCCATTATAAAAGCGATAGACTACACGAATAGTTGTGTTGTTGATGTCGATTGATGTTGGATTTCCAACTTCAGTAGGTTCATTTGCAAACGAAGTACTCGGAATTTCAAGTAGCAAGGCTTCTTGTTTATTCAGTTTGTATATGACATTGTTATTGCTGCAACTTTTGGTAACTGCAGTTCCAAGATCAACAGTTTCAACGGTTAAATTACCATCATCACAACTGTTTAAAGCCAATGCGCAAACCAAAACCACTAGAAATCGTTTCATTTTTATACTATTTGAAGCAAAAATAGAATTTTTAATTTGTTCCATATACATTCTGATTCAAAAACATATAATTTAACTACTTTTTGGGTTTCTTTTTACTCTAATGTTTAAATAAAATAATGTGTTTTTTGTTGTAATGAAGTGCTGCTAGAAATCCGAAACGAATGGAAATCATTATATTTGTGCCTATATTTCAATAAATGAAACTCACCAAATATTATCTTGCTGCTTTTTTCGCCTTTTTTATATGGGGCTTTTTTAGTTTAGCGCTCAAACCTTTGCACAATTATCCTTCCTTGGATATCTTGTTTTACCGCGTATTTTTTAGTGTGCTGGTTATGGTGCTGATTAATCTTGTTTTCCGAAAAAAAGTGATGCGAAAGAACTGGAATCATTTCAACCAAATGACTCTTAAACAGAAGAGAAGCACTACTTTTTTAACCCTTGGCGGAGCGGTATTTCTAATCTCCAATTGGTTTGTTTTTATTTTTGTGATGAATCATGTCAATGTAAAAGCGGCTTCCTTGGCGTATTTGATTTGTCCCATTCTAACTACGGTTTTTGCTTTTTATTTATTGCACGAAAAATTATCAAAAGGGCAGTGGGTTGCTGTTTTTATTAGTGTTTTAGGATGTTTTCTATTGTCCATGGATCATTTTCGGGATATATTTTACAGTTTGATTGTCGCTTCAACGTATGCTTTGTATTTGGTTAGCCAAAGAAAAAATAGCGAATTAGATAAATTTCTGGTTTTAACGATTCAATTGCTATTTACAGCGTTAATTCTGCTTCCATTTTACCCTAAATATAGCGGAACGATTCCAACGGAACCTTTGTTTTATAGTTGTTTAGCGATCATTGTTCTGTTTTTTACTATTATTCCCTTATTTTTGAATTTGTATGCCTTAAAAGGGATCAATTCGTCCACAGTCGGAATTATGATTTATATCAATCCGATAATTAATTTTTTATTGGCGGTTTTCTACTATAATGAAGAGGTAAGTTGGATTCAATTGTGTTCTTATTTCTTAATTTTAGTTTCGATTCTTGTTTTCAATGCGAAGCTTCTATTTTGAAAAAAGTTGAAAGTGTTGCCAACAATTTAAAGATTTTAAATAAAATATAAAATGAAAAAAGTATATCTCGATAACGCTTCCACCACTCAAGTCCGTCCCGAAGTCATTGCTGAAATGACAAAAGTCTTGTCGGAAGATTATGGAAATCCGTCATCGACACACAGTTTTGGTCGCAATGCGAAAAGTGTTTTGGAGCTTTCTCGAAAATCCATTGCTAAGCAATTGAACGCAACAGCTCAAGAGATTGTTTTCACATCAGGAGGAACCGAAGCTAATAATTGGATTCTTCGTTCGGCCGTTAAAGATTTGAAGGTAAAAAGAATTATTACCAGCAAAATAGAACATCATGCCGTTTTATACCCCATTCAGGCGTTGCAAAACGAATATGACATTGTCATTGATTATGTGGCGGTTAAACCCAATGGCGACATTGATATTACCGATTTAGTCGATTTGCTTTCGCAAGAAACAAAGACTTTGGTGAGCTTGATGCATGTGAATAATGAAATTGGAACCGTTTTAGATATTGATTTGGTTGGGCGAATCTGTAAGCAACACAATGCTTTGTTTCATTCGGATATGGTGCAATCGGTGGGGAAAACCGAAATCGACTTGCAATCCATTCCTATTGATTTCATGGTTTCGAGCGCGCATAAATTTCATGGACCCAAGGGAGTTGGATTTGCTTTTGTTCGAAAAAATTCGGGTTTACAACCGCTATTATTTGGCGGTGAACAAGAAAAAGGATTGCGGCCCGGAACCGAAGCCGTGCATCAAATTGCGGGAATGGCAAAGGCTTTAGCACTTTCCTGTTCTAATTTAGAAACCCAAAGACAAACCATTTCTGATTTAAAAAAGTATTTTATAGACCAACTCGAAA
>Ga0209499_1002010_pt1 | contig 13404 bp, 12 predicted proteins | sample C_130208_EF_Meta_FD_187306 | JGI IMG/M metagenome (GOLD analysis project Ga0209499, IMG submission 187306) | Freshwater microbial communities from Lake Croche, Canada to study carbon cycling - C_130208_EF_MetaG (SPAdes) (version 2) | ecosystem: Environmental > Aquatic > Freshwater > Lake...
GCTTGCCAAACAAGAACGTTCAGGTGTTAACCACACAGTTGTACTGAAATTAATTGCACCAGCTTTTGCGCTGTGCATACTGTTGGTAATGCTCGGTAGTGATCTCGGAACCGCATCAGTCTTTGCTTGCATTTTGGCTGGCTTGTTGTGGGTTTCAGGGCTTCGTCTAGGTGTATTTGGAATTGCACTGAGCGTAGGTCTAGTTGGATTAACACTAGCAATCTTGACTTCGCCATATCGAGTTCAACGATTTATGGTGTTCCTCAATCCTTTTGCAGAAGATCAATACAAGTTGTACGGATGGCAACCTGCACATAGTTTGCTGGGGCTTGCTAGTGGTGGGCTTTTTGGTGTTGGACTTGGTGCCAGCCGTCAAAAATGGGGCAATCTTGCTGAAGCCCACACGGACTTTATCTTTGCTGTTATCGGAGAAGAACTTGGATTATTCGGAACAATTGCAACCTTGTTATTGCTGAGCATTTTGCTGTTTTCAATTTTCAAACTTGCGCTGCGTGCCCATGATCCAATGGTTCGATACGTTGCATCTGGATTTGGTTGCTGGATTGCAATTCAAACTATTTTGAACATTGGTTCGGCAATCAGCGTGCTGCCAGTTGTGGGCGTAACTTTGCCACTAGTTTCTTATGGTGGTTCAGCACTGATCGCCACATATATGGGAATCGGCTTTGTGTTGGGTGCTGCGCGTAGAGACCCAGTAATCTATAAAGAATTACAGGAAACAGGTATTAAATGGCTACGGTAGTTCTGGCAGGCGGCGGTACAGCCGGCCATGTCGAACCCGCATTAGCTGTTGCTCGTCAATGGAAGATTTCGCACCCTAACGATCGCCTGATTTTTCTTGGGACATCAAGTGGCCTCGAAAATACATTGGTACCTGCAGCAAACTTTGAGCTACATCTGATTCCACGAGTGCGGATCTCACGCAGACCTTCTGCATCCTGGTTAAACATTCCATTTGATTTAATCTCATCTGTTCTGGAATCAAAGCAGGTAATCAAAAGTTGCGACGTCGTAATTGGTTTTGGGGGATATGTAAGTGCGCCGGCTTATATTGCCGCGCAAATTTCTGGCGTTCCGATTGTTATTCATGAAGCAAATGCCAAACCTGGTTGGGCGAATCGATTAGGTGCAGCATTTTCTGACCATTTAGCCGTTGCGCACCCTGTTGAATCTGGAAAGTTTGAAAATGCTCTATTAGCTGGCTTGCCGTTGCGATCAGATGTTGCCCAAGCCTTTAATGATTCACAATCAGATTGGGCTACTGCCCGTCGCGTAGCAAAGGTTCGATTGGGATTTACAGCTGATGCGCCACTAATTTTTATTATGGGTGGATCCCAAGGATCGGTTGCGATAAACAAGGTCATTGAATCGTCCGTTGAAATGTTTAACCAACAAGGTTTGTCAGTTTTGCATTCAGTCGGAAAACTAAATGCTGTGCCACCAGCCAATGGGGGATATAAACCCGTTGCCTATGTCGATGCGATGGCAGATGCATATTTGGCCGCTGATGTGATTATCGGTCGCAGCGGCGCTGTTACATGCAGCGAATTTAGAGCACTTGGCCGTTACGCTCTTTTCGTGCCTCTACCAATCGGAAATGGCGAGCAGTTTGTTAATGCCGCTTCCCTTGTTGCGGATAATCGGGCCGAAGTAATCCAACAAAAAGAATTCACAGCCGATTACTTGAAGAGCCATATAGCCGGACTGCTGGCAAAGTCTGCTGCAGCACCCTTGGGCGGAAATGGCGCAGATTTACAGGCAGCTGAAAAAATTGTGGCACTTACAGAGTTTGCGATGAAGCCATGAAGTTAACGCTGGCAACATTGAAAGGTAAACGCATTCACTTTATTGGTATCGGTGGTGCGGGCATGAGCGGCTTAGCGCGCATAGCGCTGTCGCACGGCATCACAGTTAGCGGATCTGATGCAAAAGATTCATCAGTTGTCATTGCGCTATCTGCATTAGGAGCAACTGTTGCTACATCGCATGAGGCAGCACATGTTGATGGCGCAGATCTTGTTGTGTACTCAACGGCGATTTCTGCCAACAACCCTGAACGAGCCCGTGCTGTTGAATTGAAGATCCCAGTTCTAACACGTGCAGCAGCGCTTGCGCTGTTGATGTCAGAATCAAAAAGCGTTGCAGTTGCCGGAACGCACGGCAAGACAACGACATCGTCAATGTTGGCTGTTGCGCTACAGGCTTGTGCTGCTGATCCATCCTTTGCAATTGGCGGAACTATCACCGCATCTGGATCCAACGCCCACCGCGGTACGGGTGAAATCTTTGTTGCAGAGGCAGATGAATCAGATGGTTCATTTGTCGAATACCATCCCTTTGCCGCAATCGTGACAAATGTTGAGCATGATCATGTGGACTTTTTTCCAACACCAGAATCTGTTGCCAAAGCATTTCGCGATTTCGCAGCAACGATTAAGTCCGAAGGTTTCCTTACTTATTGCGCCGATGATGCAGGCGCGGTGGCACTAGCTGGTACTACTAAAAACGTGCCACTAATTTCTTACGGTGTTTCTGAAGCGGCCGATCTTCATATTGATCAGATTGAATTAATGACAATGGGATCTTCGGCCCGAGCACTATGGAATGGAAAAACAGTTGGCCACATCGAACTTCAAGTACCGGGTCATCACAACTTATTAAATGCAGCAGGCGTACTAGCCACAGGCTTAAAACTTGGCTTTGGTGCTGCCGAATTACTGACAGGACTGGGCACATTTCGGGGGACTGGACGTCGTTTCGAATTAAAGGGAACGGTGCATGGAGTCCGTGTCATCGATGATTACGGACATCATCCAACAGAAATACAAGTGACCCTAGAAGCTGCCAGACGTTATGCAGCAGATGGTCGATTGATAGTGATTTTCCAACCACACCGATATTCACGAACAAAAGCCTTTGCCGCCGAATTTGCTTCTGTACTTGATACAGCAGATCGCGCGATCGTTCTAGAAGTCTATGCCGCAAGTGAGAAGCCGATAGACGGTGTCACCTCAAAGTTGATTACACAGCAGATGAAAAAGGGCGAATACATCCCTAACTTTGTCGAAGTTACGGATTCAGTAATTGAAATGGCCCAGCCTGGAGATGTGATTATGACCTTAGGTGCAGGAGATGTCAGCTCACTTGCTCCAATCATTGTCGATGGTTTGAATCGACGTTTTGCCTAACTATGAATCGTCGTCTCATACTTGTAGTTTCTGCGGTTGCACTTGCCATCGCTACATATGTTCTTGGTTGGTCCACACTATTTACTGTTAGTTCGGTGCACATTAATGGATCAAATACTCAGATCAGTACTGGCATTGCGATTGGACAGAAGTTAGCCCGCGTAGAACCCCGAGCCATCGCCGCAAAATTTGAAAATCTTGATTGGGTTTCCAGTGCAAGTGTTTCCAGAAACTGGATTAATGGCACAGTGACAATTGATTTAATTGAACGAAAGCCAGTTGCGATTTACAACAACACCGTCATCGATGCAACCGGAAAGAGCTTTGTACTGCGCGCCCCGGCTTCTTCTCCACTAGTCCAGATTCAAGCAGTTGATTTATCGGCGGCAATCAAGGCGGTCACCTTCTTCACCTCGCTGCCACCAGATCTCAAGTCAAAATTGACAGTTGTAAAGGTCCGAGATACTGGAGTTCTTGTCCTAGGTGTTAATAATGCTGGCAAGAATCTTGAGATTCAGTGGGGCACTGATAGCGAAAATGAATTGAAAATAAAGGTGTACAAGGCACTTATTGCATTGCCAGAAAATGCATCAATTAAAGGTGTTGATGTCTCGGCACCACATGCACCGATAGTTAAATAATCATTGAAGTTACGACACGGTAAACACTTCATGTCGGTGTTTGATAATCACCCGCATGCGCTTTAGGTTCGCCTTATCGAAAAGCATTGAATAGTAAGCCTCAAGTTGAGGTTTATGGTTCATAAGGAGGAAACACAGTGGCTTCACCACAAAATTATTTGGCGGTCATCAAAGTTGTCGGCATTGGTGGCGGTGGAGTTAACGCGATTAATCGCATGATCGATGTCGGATTAAAAGGCGTCGAGTTCATTGCAATTAATACTGATGCACAACATTTGTTAATGAGTGATGCAGATGTGAAATTAGATATCGGTCGCAAGACAACTCGCGGACTTGGCGCAGGCATGGATCCAGATAAGGGTCGTGAAGCTGCACTTGATCATGCAGATGACATTGAAGAAATATTGCGCGGCGCAGACATGGTGTTTGTAACTGCAGGTGAAGGTGGCGGAACTGGGACAGGTGCTGCACCAATCGTTGCAAAGATTGCAAAAGATATTGGTGCGTTAACAATTGGTGTGGTTACTCGTCCATTCTCATTTGAAGCAAAGTTGCGTTCTGCTCAAGCAGATGTTGGCATCGAAGCGTTGCGCGCAGAAGTAGATACATTGATTGTTATTCCTAATGATCGCTTGCTTGCAATCTCAGATCGCACAATTACTTTGGCTGATGCCTTCAAGAGCGCAGATCAGGTATTGCTATCTGGTGTGCAGGGAATTACAGAAATCATTACTCAACCAGGCTTGATCAACCTTGACTTTGCAGATGTTAAAGCTGTGATGTCTGGTGCTGGTTCTGCGTTGATGGGAATTGGTTCTGCTCGCGGTGAGAACCGTGCAATACGTGCGGCTGAGCTTGCAATCTCAAGCCCATTACTTGAAGCATCAATTGATGGTGCTATGGGTGTTCTGCTTTCTGTTTCAGGTGGATCAGATCTTGGCTTGTTCGAAGTCAATGAGGCGTGTGAGCTAGTTCAATCTGCCGTGCACCCAAATGCAAAGTTCATCTTCGGAACAACTATTGATGATGCACTGGGCGATGAAGTTCGAATTACTGTTGTGGCGGCTGGATTTGAAGGCGGGGAACCCAAGCGGGTTTCAACACCAACGATTAATGCAGCAACACTGGGCGGGGTAGCAGATCCGATTGCATCAAATGATCCAATCTCTGTTGCGTTAGACCTTGGCAATGAGGTTCCAAAGCGCCGCGTGACCTTTGAGGATCTCGTTGCTGAGGATGAAATCGACATCCCTGACTTCATGAAGTAAGGCTTTGCCTCACTTTTTCACTGATCGACGCAAAGGCTTCAGCCTTGGCGTGTATGAATCCTTGAACTTTGGTTTTCATGTTGGTGATGATCCTGCCGCAGTAACTGCAAATCGTGCACTACTAGGCAATACGCAGTTCATGAATCAAGTACACGGCAACGATGTTGTTGTAGTTGATCATGTGCTTGATCAAGAGCCAACGTGTGATGGCCTGATTACGACAACTAAAGGTATTTCACTAGCCGTCATGGTCGCAGATTGCATTCCGCTACTGCTTATTTCACAAGAGGCGGTAGCTGCTGTGCATGTGGGACGTGCAGGTTTAGTCAATAAGGTTGCAATCAAAGCGCTGCATCAGATGCGCACCCTTGGGGCAATTGAGGTTCATGCAATTCTTGGACCATCTATTTGTGGCAAGTGTTATGAAGTTCCATTTCAGATGCAGCAAGATGTGATTGCAGATCATCCACGGGCATTTTCAACTACACATCAAGGGACTCCAGGGCTAGATCTCCCGGCTGCCTTGATCGCAGATCTAGCTGCCGAGGGAGTTTCCTACGAAGCATCTTTGATCTGCACAAAAGAAGATCCACTCTATTATTCTCACCGCAGAGATAATCCAACTGGTCGTTTTGCGGGGGTAGTCAGCTTATGAACCGCAAAGAAGAGTTATCTAAAAACTTAGAGTTAGTGCGCTCCAAGATCGCAAAAGTGGCAGATCACGAAGTGACTTTGATTGCCGTTACTAAGACTTTCCCAGTCACGGATGCTCAGATTTTGCATGATTTGGGAGTTCGAGACTTTGGTGAAAACCGAGATGCTGAAGGTGCTGAAAAAGCAGCACTTGTTTCTGGTACTTGGCATTTTCAGGGACAGATCCAAAGTAATAAGTTGAAATCGATTACTTCCTGGGCCTCAGTTATTCACTCTCTCGATGACCCACGACATTTTGAAATTATTGAAAAGGTTGCACCGCATCCTTTGCAGATATTCCTGCAGGTTTCCTTAGATGGCGCCCATCATCGTGGGGGAGCAGGGCTAGAAGAGCTTTATTCGTTGGCTGCTTTAGTTGATAAATCACCAACCCACATCCTGGCTGGCCTAATGTCAGTACCCCCGGTGGAGATGAATCCGAATGAAGCATTTGCTCAATTAGCATTGATTCATAAGGAGTTTACGGAGAGGTTTTCTGGGGCCACATCATTATCTGCTGGCATGAGTGGGGACTATGAAGCTGCTATTTCCCATGGTGCGACACATGTGCGCGTGGGTTCATCAATCCTCGGTTCTCGCTCACCTCACCTATAAACTTGAAGTATGTCTAATCCAATGCGTCGTATCGGAAACTATCTTGGCTTGTTGGATGATCCCGAGTTTGATACACCTCAAGCAACTTCTACTCCAGCTGTTGGAACAACCGGTGATGTTCGCATCAAGCCTCGCGAACCTCGTGCAGTATCAGCGGTTCGTCACACATCAGTTGTTGAAGCAGCACCTCAACTTGATCTTCCAGCACTGGATCGCATCATTACTTTGCATCCACGTTTCTATAACGAAGCCCGCACAATTGGTGAGCACTTCCGCCTTGGAAACCCAGTGATCATTAACTTGACCGACATGGATGAATCAGAGCACAAGCGACTAGTTGACTTTGCAAGTGGTCTTGCTTTTGGTTTGCACGGAACTATTGAGCGCGTAACCAAGAAGGTATTTTTGATTTCACCTGCAAATGTCAATGTCAGCGTCGAAGATAAATCAGCTGCTGCACAAGCAAGCTTTTTTAACCAGAGCTAACCCATGTTGAGCATTGGCTCAGTGCTTGCAACAATTCTGCAGGTATTTCTCTTTGCACTGCTCGGTCGTTTGATCTTTGATTATGTTCAAATGTTTTCACGCACCTGGCGCCCAAAAGGGCCAGTGTTGTATTTAGTAGAAGCCATCTACACCATCACTGATAAGCCCATGGAGTTTGTTGGACGTTTTGTGCCACCACTTCGACTTGGAGCGGTCAGCCTAGACATGAGTTTCATTGTGCTCTTTTTCGGAACACAATTACTGATGGGCCTAGTAAGGGGTCTTTAGTTTTTAACTAGTACGACCTCAACACCAACTTCTGCGTCAGTTACAGCCAATGAGCTATCCCGCACCATTGATAAAGCCAAAACCTCATCCGCAATATGCTGTTTGTCAGATTCAATTGCTGCTGCAATTTCTTCCGTTGCATTCCAAGTCAGATTGATTCGATCAGAGATATCAAAGCCATCACTCTTTCTACGCTCTTGAATAAATCTGATTACCTCTCGCACGCTGCCAGCTGCTATCAACGCAGGGGTGAGTTCTAGGTCCAGCGCAACGCTTTCTCCATCATGGGATGAAACGCTCCATCCGCTCTTTGGTACTTCAGTGATTACTAGGTCATCTAGAGCAATTTCCCAGGTGCCAACCGAAGTTGAACCCTCAGAACGCAAGGTTTTTACTAACGCAGTTGCATCGGTTGCAGCAATTGCCTTTGAGATCTCTTGCACCGCTCCACCAAACTTGGCACCGAGTGATTTGAAGTTAGCTTTCACGCTGATATCAACCAGGTCCCCATCTGCCGACGCAATATCTTCTAGGGTTTGAACATTGAGTTCGTCGGCAATTTGTTCGCGCATTTGTTCAGGCAGCGTTGACCAACCACTTGCTGTAATGAGCGCGCGGCCCAAAGGTTGGCGAATCTTGATTCCAGATTCAGCGCGCGTTGCACGACCAAGTTCCACAATGCGACGAGTCAAAGCAACCTGTGATCCAAGTTCTGAATCAATCGCAGAGCTTTGCGCAACTGGCCAATCGGTTAAGTGCACAGATGTAACAGCTGACGAATCAGTTGGTCGAACCAGCTCTTGCCAAACTTGTTCTGTAATAAATGGAACAAGGGGAGCAAGCAGTTTTGTCAGAGTCACTAGACATTCATGCAAAGTGCCAAGGGCAGCAGTGTCGCCATCCCAAAAACGGCGACGAGATCGACGCACATACCAGTTGGATAAATCATCGATAAAGCGAGCAAGTGCTCGGCCTGCAATCTGTGAATCAAAATCTTCGAGCGCTGCATCTACTTCTTGAATCAAGGTATTGAGTTCAGAAATAATCCAACGATCCATTAATGGACGATCTGCAAGTGCTGGTGTTTGTGCGATTTCAAAGTTTGAGGCATTTGCATACAAAGCATGAAAGGAAACGGTGTTCCAATAGGTCAACAAAGTTTTGCGTACAACTTCATTAAGGCTGTCGTGTCCAACGCGACGAGCTGCCCACGGTGATCCGGCCGCCAACATGTACCAACGGACAGCATCGGCGCCGTGTTGATCCATAAGCGCCATTGGCTCTAAAACATTGCCTAGGTGCTTACTCATCTTTCGACCGTCTTTATCCAAGATGTGGCCAAGGCACAGCACTGTTTTATAGGAGGATTGATCAAAGACCAATGTTCCAATTGTCATTAATGTGTAGAACCAGCCACGAGTTTGGTCAATCGCTTCACAAATAAAGTCAGCTGGGTAGGATTTTTTGAACTTTTCTACTGAACCTTCTTTGTGTGGGTAGCCCCATTGCGCAAATGGCATTGCACCAGAGTCATACCAACAGTCAATAACTTCAGGTACACGTGTCATGGTTTGGCTGCACTCAGCGCACGAAAAGGAAATGTCATCAACAAATGGGCGGTGCGGATCAAGCATTGAAAGCTCTTGTCCGGCTAAATCGCCAAGCTCTTTCAGAGAATCAACGCAGATCTCATGCTTGTTCTCACAGCGCCAGATTGGCAGTGGTGTTCCCCAAAAACGGTTACGCGAAAGCGCCCAGTCAATGTTGTTGTTCAGCCAATCGCCATAGCGACCTTCTTTAATAGTTTCTGGATGCCAATCTGTCTGTGCGTTTTCGCGCAGCAGTGCATCCTTAATTGAAGTTGTGCGGATGTACCACGATGGTTGCGCGTAATACATCAACGCTGTGTGACAACGCCAGCAGTGCGGATATGTGTGCTCGTATTGTTGATGCTTGTATAAAGCGCCGCTTGCTTTTAATTCTTTAACCAATGGTTTATCTGCATCCTTGAAAAACATTCCGCCAACCACTGGTACATCTGGCAAGAAATGTCCGTCAGGTTCAATGGGATTTACTACGGGCAATCCGTAGCTACGGCACACTGCTAAGTCATCAGCACCAAATGCAGGGGATTGGTGGACCAAGCCAGTTCCATCTTCAGTTGTCACATATGTCGCAAGAACTACATAGTGGGCATCGGGGATTTCAATGTAATCAAATGGACGAGTGTATGTAACGCGCTCTAGTTCTTTACCCAGCATGGTCTTTAGGATTTTCTTCTCGCCCTTAACGGCGTCCATCAAATTCTTGGCAACAACTAATACTTCAGTTGTCTCTTCATCGCTTACTTCGATAGCAACGTATTCAACTTCTGGATGAACAGCAATGGCGGTGTTAGAAACCAAAGTCCACGGGGTAGTGGTCCACACCAACAAAGCTGCCTTTAGCTCTACAAGATCACCAGATGTAATTGGAAAGCGAACAAAGACAGATGGATCTGTAACAGTTTCATAGCCCTGGGCTAACTCGTGATCTGACAATCCAGTTCCGCAGCGCGGGCAGTACGGAGCAACGCGATGGTCTTGAACAAGTAGACCCTTCTTCCAAATCTCTTTTAAAGACCACCAAACTGATTCAACATATTCTGGTGACATCGTCCAATACGCTTCGTCAAAATCAACCCAAAAGCCCATGCGATCTGTCATATCTGTAAATGCACTTACGTGGCGCTGAACTGATTCGCGACACTTGTCATTAAATGGTGCGATTCCATATTTTTCGATATCGCCCTTGCCAGAAAATCCCAACTCTTTTTCGACAGCGATTTCAACTGGCAAGCCGTGACAATCCCAACCTGCTTTACGAGTTACTTGCTTGCCCTTCATCGTGTGAAAACGTGGGAACAAATCTTTAAATACACGTGCTTCGATATGGTGCGTTCCGGGCATGCCATTTGCAGTTGGAGGACCTTCATAAAATGTCCATGTTGGTGCGCCTTCACGGGCTGCAACTGTTTTTTCAAAGATTGAGTTATCGCGCCAGAACTTTAAGATTGAATGTTCGACGGCAGGCAGATCAACTGCTGCAGGGATGGCGCGAAATGACATAAAAAAATCCTCCAGAAAACAATCTCTGGAGGGACGATCGCTGCGTGTGCAGCTTTCGCGGTACCACCCGCCTTGCACACCGTGGTGTGCCACTTCTTATCTTGCGTGCTGGTTCTAGTTGAGCTGTGGCTCAATTCTTCCGGCCGGCTCGTGAGGTGATAGCCCCGTCAACGCCACGTACGCGAGGTCTTAAGTGTAGGACATAGAGATATGAAAGATTGACCGTGGCGCAATTGGTATCAACGCCTGCTTGGGCATAAGGTTCGCGACATGCCTAAGAAGCCTGTTAAAAAAGCGGTGGCCAAGAAGGCTGCTGCAAAAAAGGCTCCTGCTAAGAAGGCTGCAAAAAAGGCTCCTGCTAAGAAGGCGGCAGTTAAGACGGCAGCAGTTAAGAAGGTTGCTAAGAAAGCTCCTGCCAAGAAGGCACCTGCGAAAAAAGCTGCTCCTGCTAAGAAGTCAGCGGTTAAGAGCATTCCTGTTAAGAAGGCCGTAGGAAAGCCATTCCCATCAAAGACCACTCTTACTGTTGATGAAAAGTCTCAAACAGTTTCAGTCTCAACGGTAACTGCGCCCGTTGTTGCGCCAGTAATTGAAGAACGTCGCCTCGTAATGCCACCTCCACCACGTCCTGCAAAGAGTGGAAAGAAAATTGCACCATTAAAGCCAATCAAGGTTGCGCCTACTCCTGTAGTTGTCAGTGACACCGAATCTCCATGGACTGCAGCGGAAATTAAAGCGATCAAGGCTGAGATTTCAAAAGAATTAGAACGCCTGCGCAAAGAGCTTGCCATTGTCGAACTGGAAATGGATGAGTTGATTCAGGAATCTGGCGAAGGTGCCGGAGATGATCAAGCAGATGCGGGTACAAAAACTTTTGAACGCGAACATGAGATGTCACTAGTTATCAACGCACGTGACATGGTTTTACAAACAGAGCGCGCACTAGAGCGAATTGAAAACAAGACGTATGGAAATTGCGAAGAGTGCGGGGCGCCAATTGGTAAAGCGCGCCTTCAAGTATTCCCTCGCGCAACACTCTGCATGCTTTGCAAGCAGAAGGAAGAACGGCGCTAACTGTGCGCACATGGCGCACACTCTTTAGTGTTGCCTGGTTTGTCTGGATCCTCGACTTAGCAACGAAAATCTGGGCGGTCAGTGCACTGTCTCATCGTCCCAACATTAAAGTTGTGGGTTCCTTTTTCCAGTTGAGCTTTGCTCGAAATTCAGGTGCTGCATTTTCATTTGCAGAGGGCGGAACAATTTTTCTCTCGCTCTTTTCCTTAATTGCTTTAGCCGTAATTTTTTACTATTCGCCACGAATCACATCCAAAGGGTGGGCTGTTGTTTTGGGGCTTGTAATGGGCGGAATCATCGGTAATTTGATAGATCGAATTTTCCGTGAACCAGGCTTGTTGCGGGGACATGTGATCGATTGGATGCAGTTGCCTCATTGGCCAATTTTCAACATTGCAGACTCAGCAATTGTTATTGCCGCCTTCGTTTCTATGGTGCTTACCGCCAGAAATATCTCGCCCATAACAAAGGTAGGCTCCTAGGTATGAGCAATCGCATCCCGCGTACATTAACTGTCCCCGAAGGTGTTGCTGGCGAACGTATTGATAGTGCATTAACTCGAGTTCTAGGGTTATCACGTACAGCGGTAGTTAAGTTGCTCGAAGATGGTGACATCACCTCTGGTGGCAAAGCAATGCCAAAGTCAGACCGGGTTACTGCCGGCCAAGTAATCGAAGTACTAATGCCAGAACCAATTAATTCAGATCCAATTCCGCTGACTCCAATTGATGGTTTGAGTATTGTTTATGACGATAGCGACATTGTTGTTATTGATAAGCCAGTCGGTTGTGCTGCGCACCCAAGTCCAGGATGGACCGGCCCAACTGTTGTTGGTGCATTAATGGCAGCTGGTTACACAATTTCAACATCAGGTCCGGCAGAGCGTCAAGGAATTGTGCATCGACTAGATGTTGGTACTAGTGGATTAATGATTGTTGCAAAAAGTGATGCAGCCTTTCATGCATTAAAAGATGCTTTTCGTAATCGAACAGTGGACAAGATTTATCATGCAATGGTTCAGGGTCATATGGATCCGACTACAGGAACTATTGATGCGCCAATTGATCGCCATCCTAAAGAGGATCATCGTTTTGCAGTGATGGCGACGGGTAAAGAATCAATTACGCATTACGAGGTAATCGAGTTTTATCGCGGCGTATCGATGGTAAAAATTGAATTAGAAACTGGTCGCACACACCAAATCCGTGTCCACTTTTCCGCCCTGCACCATCCTTTAGTAGGGGATACGACATATGGAGCAGATCCGGTTTTGGGCAAGAGTCTAGGAATGTCTAGACCTTGGCTTCATGCTGCCGAACTTAACTTTGCCCATCCAGTAACGGGCACTGCGCTTCACTTTGAGGCGCCATACCCAGCCGATCTCACACGCTCGCTGGCGTTGCTTTCCGACGCCGTTCTTCCATAAGCACTAATCTCGCCAATCATGTCCAGCGATAATTTCGTACATCTGCACGTCCATACCGAGTATTCAATGCTCGATGGAGCAGCTCGCGTTGGCGACTTAATGTCGGAAGTTAAAGCACAAGGCATGCCCGCAATTGCAATGACAGATCATGGCAATGTATTTGGTGCATTTGATTTTTATAAAGCGGCCAAAAATGCAGATGTCAAACCAATCATTGGTATCGAAGCCTACGTTGCTCCTGAATCGCGTTTTGATAAAAAGCGCGTGCAATGGGCAGCTGGCGGTGAAGATGATGTGTCAGGTGGTGGTGCATATACGCACATGACAATCTTGGCCGAAAATAACCAAGGCCTTGCAAATCTATTTAGATTGTCTTCACTGGCATCCCTTGAAGGTTATTACTACAAGCCGCGCATGGACCGTGAACTTTTGGCAACATATTCACAAGGCTTAATTGCAACAACTGGATGTCCGGGTGGAGAAATCCAAACGCGTTTACGCATGGGTGCCTACAAAGAAGCGATTAAGGCAGCAAGTGCCTACCGAGATATTTTCGGAAAAGAAAACTTTTATCTTGAAGTAATGGATCACGGAATT
>Ga0209499_1002029_pt1 | contig 13315 bp, 6 predicted proteins | sample C_130208_EF_Meta_FD_187306 | JGI IMG/M metagenome (GOLD analysis project Ga0209499, IMG submission 187306) | Freshwater microbial communities from Lake Croche, Canada to study carbon cycling - C_130208_EF_MetaG (SPAdes) (version 2) | ecosystem: Environmental > Aquatic > Freshwater > Lake | place...
AGCGAAACACACCCAGATCGCTACTATGTCGGTTGCACGGTGGATCTCAAAAAACGGTTCGGCGAACATAACAGAAGTGAATCTGTTCACACGCGTAAATTTACGCCGTGGAGTCTCGTAGGTTATGTCGCTTTTTCAGATCGCGAGAAGGCCGATAGATTTGAAGCCTATTTGAAAACCGCTTCAGGCAGGGCCTTTGCGAAGAAACATTTTTGATATGGGCGAGAATCTTCCAAAATCCGCGCGCCTCAACCGCCCTGAGGTCTAAAACGGCCATGCACGGCGCGCGACCTATCCCCACCCTTTCCACCAACCTGTCCATCAGTTCATTTGACCAAGCCACCATCGTCACTAGGTTGTGATAGGATAAAACCTCAAACCCCATTTCTCAGCACGCCCTATGGCGGGAGCCTTTGATGAAGCAGTTTATGGTCACGGTCGCCGGCGTCTTTGTCGGACTGTTGATGTTCTTTGTCGGCCTGCCGTTCGTGCTGATCATTATGGCGACGGGGGCGTCCAAACCTGCGGCAACGCCCAGCCATGCGGTCCTGTCGCTGGACCTGCGCCAAGCCCTAACCGATCAGGACAGCCAAAGCCCTCTGGCGGCCTTTAATGGCGGCGGTCTTTCGGTCATGTCGATCACCCAGACCCTGCGCCATGCGCAAACCGACAGTAAGGTGAAGGCCCTGTTTGTGCGCCTGCCCGATGGCGGCATGGCCCCGGCCTCAGCCGACGAGCTGCGCATCGCCTTCAAGGCCTTTCGCAAGTCGGGTCGCAAGATCTACAGCTATAGCCAAGGGCTCTATCCCTCGGGCATCGTGACCTCGACCTATATGCTGGCCGCCGCGACCGATGAGGTCTGGATGCAGCCAGGCGCGCCCTTCCAGGTCACCGGCTTTAGTATCGAGGACATCTTCTATAAGCGCGCCTTCGACAAATATGGCGTCAAGGCCGAGTATGAGCAGCGCTACGAATATAAGAACGCGGTCAATCCCTACCTCTATAGCGACTATACCGCCGCCCACAGGCAGTCGAACCTGTCCTGGATGGGGTCGGTCTATACCAGCGCCCTGCGCGCCGCCGCTGCCGATCGCAAGGTCGATGCCGGGACCTTGCGCGAGCAGATCGAGGCCGGTCCCTATTCGGCCAAGGAGGCGCTAGATCGGCGCCTGATCGACCGCTTGGGCTACCTCCATGAGGCGCAGGCCTTGGCGCTCAAGGCCGCTGGGGACGATGCCAAGTTCGAAGAGTTTGACGATTACCGCGCTGGCGCTCAGCGTCCTGTGGTGGCCAGCAGCGCGGCGGAAAAGGCTAAGCCGACCTTCGCCGTGATCCACGCCGAAGGGCCGATCATTACCGGCAGCGGTGGCGGGCAAAACGCCTTCTCCAACGACCAGACGATCTTTTCTGATGATGTGTCCGAAGCCATCTATGACGCCATCGACGATAAGGACGTAAAGGCCATCGTCATGCGCGTTTCCTCACCCGGTGGTACCGACACGGCCTCCGAGCAGATCTTGGCCGCCGTGCGGGCCGCCAAGGCCGCTGGCAAGCCTGTGGTGGTCTCTATGGGCACCTATGCGGCCTCAGGCGGCTATTGGATCTCGTCGCAGGCCTCAGCCATTGTGGCGCAGCCCTCGACCCTGACCGGCTCTATCGGCGTCTATGGCGGCAAGTTCGCACTGGGGGAGGCCCTGAGCCGCTTTGGCGTGGATGTGCGCCATACCTCGGTCGGCAGCGACTATTCGGCCATCTATGGCATGGGCGAGGGCTTTACCCCGCAGCAGCGCGACGGCTTTGCCAAGTCGATCGACGAGACCTATGAGGGCTTCATTGCCCGCGTCGCCGAGGGCCGCAAGCTGCCGCCCGAACGGGTGCGCGAAATTGCCAAGGGCCGGGTCTGGACCGGCGAGCAGGCCAAGGCCTTGGGACTGGTCGACGAGATCGGCGGCTTCTATGACGCGGTGGACAAGGCCAAGGCGCTGACCGGCCTGACCGGCAAAGAGGTCCGCCTCAAGTCCCTGCCCGGCCAACGCTCGCCCTTCGAGGCCTTCAGCCATGCCTTTGGCGTCAGCACCATGGCCGTCCGCTCGATGGCGGCGGCAGGCTGGCTCTTGGGCGATCCTCAGGCCAAGGCGGTGATGGACCAGATGATGCAGGCCCGCCTGCGCGAACAAAGCCACGCCAACGTTCTGGCCCCGACGCCGGTTCGGTAAGGGGCGGTCCCCTCAAGAACGGACTGTGATTGGACAGGCGGCCTCGGCCTATCGGGCGTCAGATGCGTCTGATCGCGGTCAAATGCAATGTGAGCCAGTCGGACAAACGTCAAAGGGCGGCGAGGTTTCCCTCGCCGCCCTTCAAACTGCTCAGCCCTAAGGCTAGCTTAGAACTTATAGTTAAACCCAACCCGGACATAACGAGGGGTCTGATAGGCACTCGGTGTGCGGTAGGCGTAGTTCTTTGTGCCCACGCCGCCGGTTTCACCCTGCTGGCTGAAGTTTGACGCACCCTTGCTGTTCAGCAGGTTGAACACATCGGCCCTCAGTTGAAGCGACCCGAAGATATCACCCGGCACGGTATAGACGGCGGACAGATCAATCTTCTTGATCCAATCGCCTTTAAACTGAGAACCGCGCGGCGTCAGGTAGCCCTTACCAGCGGCAAGGGGGGTCGGCGACTGCGCATTACAGTACCAAGCCGAAGCCGTTGTGCTTTCTGCGCGGTTGTCGAGCAGTGGGTAATATCCGTAACAGCCATAGTGGCTCGGTGAAGTGATCGAGGCGTTGGCACCGATCTTCAAGTCTTCGAGCACCTGATAGGCACCGTAGAGCTTGAACTGATGGCGGTGATCATTCGGAAGCAGTCCGGAAGAACCGTCCATGTAGCCGGGCTCGTCAAAGTCGATCGTGCCACCTGTATCAGCTTGGCCCGTATCCGACCGAACACCACCCTCATAGTTGCCGCGTGAGCGCGAGAGGACATAGGAGCCATCCAAGGACCACTTGCCGTCCCAAGGCCGCTTGGCCGTAAGTTCCAAGGCAAGATAGTCACGCTTACCTTTTGGCTCACCTATGACACTCGAAGGAATGTTCACAGTCGTGCCAGCAAGCCCACCACCCCAACTATTGTCCAACTTAAGCTGAACGCTCTTTCCAGGATTGATGATCACATAGCCTGAGTTGCCGAAGGAGCCGCAGTTGGCCGCAGAAATCTTGGCATAGACGCAATAGGAATTGCGCACGCCGTCCGGCAACCAAGTGTTGAGGTTAGCATCTTCCAAGACACTCTTCAGTTCACGGTAGATAAGGTTGGCGCCAACCGTCCAACCGCTTTCCAGCTTCCGTTGCGCTCCGACCATGAATTCATCTTGGTACTGGGGATCAAGGTTCTGAGACGCAAGGGCCGCAGGATCTGGATATTCCGGATTACAGTTTTTACCGTCATCCAAGCCCTCAAGACAGTCGTGTCTCAGACGTGCTCCCAACACAGGGATGAGTGAAGTCGCATCACGCGAGGAATATTTGAAATAGTCCTGAAGGAAGATTTCACCTCCGGAGCCACGGATATTCGTGTTTGCGGCGACGGGCAGATAGTAACGGCCATAGAAGGCGGTAATCTTCGTCGTCTTATCCCCAAACAGGTCATAACCAGCGCCAAGGCGTACGGCGAACTGGTTTTTCGCGTGAATGAAGCTCTTTCCCGCGGCGTTCTTATTGTTGAAGTCTTCGGTGCGCACGCCCGCCTGAATGGAAAGGCGATCATTAACGTCCCACGCATCTTGCAAATAGATAGCTTGCTGAACGATGCTGAAGGAACCGATATTGTTCAGCTTGCGAACGCGAACACAGCCTTCGGCCGCCGTGCTTCTAAAGCCAGTGCTGCCACAGTTGGTACCTGTGGGATAGTAGCGGTAATAGGTACCGCCAGAATAGCTCTGGGCTTGGCTCGAGGTCAGGTCTTCCTTGTCATAACCAAGGCGGATGTGATGCGCACCGAACAGTTGGCCGTAGAAGTCCGCATCTACGCGTGAGTTTTTACGCCCATCGGCACCCGACGCGATCAATAGCGCTGGATTACCGCGAACGAGCTGTCCGTTTTCGAGCACAGCGGCTTGGCTATCCAATTCACCCTTTGAGGTTTGGTTGTAGGCGCTTTCACCATAGAGGGCGGACAGGGTGAACCAAGGCGTCCAGCGTCCGGTATATTTCACGATCTTATTTTCGCCGCCCGACAGATTGTTGGAATGCGAAACGTCGTATCCCCCCTTGCCATTGGAGACGAAATTCTGATCCTGCTCGCTCTGATTGTCCTTGAAGTAGGTCAGCTCGAGGCGCTGCGAGTCCGTAATGTTCACATCGATCTTACCGCCGAAGAACGGATCGGCCCTGGTGTAGAGATCATAGACATCCGGCTTGGTCAGCGTGAACTGGTTGGGCTTGCTGCTATCGGAGCTGGCCGAACCGTAGTTGTTCTCGAAATGGCGGACATTGTAGAAACCGAAGAAGAACACACGATCCTTGATGATCGGACCAGAGAGCCAAAGATTGCCCTCATAGGCCTGGTCCTTGTCATTCATCGGGACGGTGTAGTTGTTCGTGTAGACGCCCGCATCCAACGTAGACGAGGTCGCCTTGGCCTGAGCCTTCGACCGCAGGCTCTTAGGCTCTAGGCTTCCGTCGATCCCGCCGTGGAACTCATTGGAACCAGACCGCGACACCGCAATCACAGCGCCGCCCGTCGAACGACCGAATTCGGCCGAATAGGCACCCGTCTTGACCTCAACCTGGTCGTAGAACTCGAACGGAACCGTGCTTCCGCCTAGGAAGTTGCGGAAGTTCGTAATGTTCATGCCGTTGATATAATAGATATTCTCGGCTGATGACGAACCAGAAATCGAAGGTTGGCCAAAGACCGAATTGATCGAGGTCTGCGGTGCCAAGGCCACGATGGAGTTGATGTTGCGGCTAACCGGCAACTGCTCCAAGGTCTTCTGAACATCGACGGTGATCCCGGTGGTCACCTTGTCAAAATCCACACTTGGCTGGCGGGCCTTACCCGTAATCACGATTTCAGCCACGTCACCCGACGCCACCGAGGCGAGTGTAAATTCATACTTGGACACGGCGCCAAGAGACACAGAGACGCTCTTATCGGAGAATCCCTTGTAGCCAGAGGCCGTCACGGCCACGCTATAGGTACCGATCGCGGCTTGGTTCAGGCGGAACATACCGCCTGCATCCGTTGCGATTTCGCGTGTGTCACCGCGGTTGTTTGAGGTGATAACCACCTTCGCGGAGGCAATCGGCGCGCCACTGTCAGAGACAACACGTCCCTGAAGGATACCACTGGTCAGGTCCTGCGCCGATGCGGGCGTGGCCATCAGGGCCAGGCTGGCGACCACAGTCGCAGCCATCGGTACGAATGCCGCACCAACAATAAAGCTCGTTGCCAAAAGGCGATTACGCGTTGAATTGATTTTCAATAGATTATCCTCCGGTAGAGACCCGCACCTATAGGCGGTCATCCACGTTAAAAGGTTAGAGATGTCCCGGTATCAAAGCCCCCCGGTTACATCGAATAAATCTCTTGAGCCCAAAGGGGTCAACGCTCGCAGCTTGCTTGGTGTGGTTTTAATTATCGATGTCGCAAATGGGCAACAGATTTGTGACATGGCACAATTGGTTTAATCTCAAAGCGTAACGGACGTGCGATCGCGTCCGACCCTCTGATTTTACGCTCAACAGGGGCTAACCTTCCAGTGGCTGTCGAGCGCTGCGCCAAAGATACTGACCTACTGAAGTGCGCGGTATAATGGGGTTCATCCCGCCATAAACTCGTTCTTGGCGGCCATCATGACAGAGACGAGCTCGCGTTCTTCGAGCGTGAGATAGGGGTTCCAGATGTCGAATATGAGGATGGTGCGCACCTCATCTGCGTCATTCCAAGCCTCATGCTCAATCGTGTCGTCAAAGACCCAAGCCTGCCCCATCTGCCAAGACCGCTCGTCATTGCCGACCCGAAAGCGGGCGGGACCGGGCAGGTCTAGGGGCAGATGGACCAACAGCCGCGCATTGCTCGACCCCGTATGGGGCGGAATATGGGTATGGGCCTGTAGGGACGAGAATACGACCGTGGGAGCAAAGTCGGGCTGATGGGCCAACGGTAAGGCCTCAATCACCTTCGCGGTTTGAGGACAGCGCGCACAGGCCGCCTCTTGGCGCACACCGTCTTTCCAAAGCCAGAAGGAGGTCCAATCGCGAGAATGGTTCAGGTCGGCCCACTGGTTGACGGGCGCACCGGGCGGAAAGGCGATATAGGGCGCAAACTGGTCGGACGCCTGCGCACGCAGAGCCAGCATTTCGTCGCGGATGATGTCGCTGGCCGCTTCCAGCTGGGCGAGCCAAGGAAACAGATCGCGGTCAAAGAACTGGATCACCGGAAGGCCCGGAAAGTGCATCAAGAGCGGCTGAGGCATATAGACCTTCTTGCGGCCGACGAAGATGTCCAGACACTGATCAAACCGCGCGGTCTGGACGGCCCCAAGATCGGCTCGCGCCTTGACCAATCGAGTCTCGAGAAAATCAGACAGGTCTTGGTCGCGCCTTGCCAGCACCTGCCTTGCGTGGGCGATGGGGGCCTTCAAGGCGGCGGGTGTTAGATCGTCCGGTGGGGCAAGGGCAAGGGCAGCCTCATAGGTCTTGGCGCTCGATATGGTCTGGCCCATCCGCTCCAAGATCGCAGCCTTCGAGAGGAGGGCCATAAACTGGTAAGGGTCGATGGCCAGCACCTCGTCCAGCAACTGAACCGCAGCGGGAAAATTTCCTGCCACCCGATAGGCCAGGGCCATATTGAGCCTTAGGTCCAGACTATTCGGGTCTGCCCTTTGAAGCGCCCGCAAGATCTGCAGGGCCTTGGCATGGTCTCCCTGCCGAAGCGCCGTTATGGCGTTCGCCATCGGGTCCGATGGGCTTGGGCTTTGGGTCATCGGCTTCGGGTTGTGGGCCTTGAAGCTAAAAAGGCGGCGAGCCGATGTGACCCGCCGCCCGCTGAGGTGACTATGGCTTAGACCTTAGAAGTCCTTAGTGACGCCGATAAAGAGATAGCGACCCAAGGCATCATAAACTTGAGGATAGGTGTTGCCGTTGCCGCCGGACGCATTAGCCGACAGGGGCGGATCGCGATCGAGGACATTGTTGACACCAAAGCGAACCTTGGTGGTGTCGCCGACCCGCACGTCGCCTGATATATCCAGATAGTTCTGGGCCTCGAACTTGGCATCAACGCGCTTAGCGGTGTTACCGTAGAGCTTCACCTCATCGTAATAGCGCCAAGTCAGAGCCAAATCGGCATTCCATGGGCTCTGCCAAGAGGCACGAATCCGGTGACGCCACTTTGGATTGGGAGTGCCGCAAACGCTGCCGTAAAAGCCAACACAGTCATATTTGGGCGTGATGGCGTTGGGCGTGGTTTCAAGCTTGTCCAGATAGGTTCCAACAAGGTTAAAGGCGACATTGCCCACCCCCTTTAGTCCCACCCGATCCAGATCGAGCTTATAGTTGGCATTGATGTCATAGCCAGTGGTCTTCAAGGCACCGATATTGGTAGCGAGATCATCAATATATCCGCCATTGGTCCAGAGTTGGCCAAGCGCGTTGCGGTGGATGCTCTTACAGGCAAAGGCCAGATTGAGCTTGTAACAGGCGTTGAGGGCATTCTCAGCACCAAAGCTCGAAATGGTCTTTTCAATCTGGATATCGAAATAGTCGACGGACATGTTGAAAGACGGCAAGAATTGAGGCGCAAGCACGACACCAAAGGTCTTGGTCTTGGACTCTTCAGGGTTAAGCTTAGGATTACCGCCGCCCAGAAGAGTGTACTGGTTGGCTGGGCTATCTAGGGCGGCGCCATTGCCATAATTGGCTGCAGGGACGCCCGTCGCGGAACATTGGGCCAAGGTTGCGCTCTTGGACGCGCCGCATGGGTCAGCAGCCAGATCAAACAGGCCTTCTGCTTGGGCGGAGAACAGTTCAACCACGTTGGCGGCGCGAACGGCCTGCTGATAGCTAGCGCGGAAGCGGATATCATCCACCGGTGCCCAGTCACCACCGACCTTATAGGTGTCGGTCTCGATGCCACGCGAATAGCTCGATTTACGATAGGCCGCGTCGAGCGAGATCAGCTTGGCAAGGGGCTTGTCATTGACCAGAGGCACACTGGCTTCCGTGAAGAACTCACGCACCTGGGTCGTGCCTTTCAGGCCCTTGGTTGGTCCGCCCTGCCCTGCACCGTCACCGGTGGCGAACGCCGAATCGACCGTCTTGCTCAAGACATCGCGGCGCATTTCAAGACCGAGCACGACGGCAACGCCGCTGTCAGCGTAGGGGCTTTTTAACCCATATTCGCCCAGATTGCCCGTGACCGAACCGCTGACCACCTGCTGGGTGGTGAAGCCGGTCTGGACAAGTGGGATCTGAACATAGTCTAACGCTGCTTGGGTTACGCCGCCCGCCTTAAAAATGTTGTAAGGGACGCAGGCGGAATCTGAGCCATTGACGACCGAACGGCAGGTGGCAACGCCTTTGACGTCCACCACATCAAGAGCCTTGGTCAGACGCGAGACGGAGAAGTCATTATTGTAGGTCCGTGACTGCTGGACGCGCGAAAACTGACCGTAAACGTCATAGCTCCAGCCCTGACCAATATCACCGCGCGCGCCAATGACTTGGCGATAGCTTTGGAAGCGCAGATCGTCCTGACGACCACCGCCTTCGACATTGCGGCGAAGGATCGTCATGTCGACCTTACCGCCCGAGGTGATCAAGGCGCTGGTGCAGCCAATTGCGGTCTTTTGACCGGCGGATAGCAGCGGGTTATCGCAGTTGATCGTCGTAGTATTGCCAAAATCACCCGACGGCGCGATTTGAGCGACCGTCGAATAGTCTGCAAACATTAGCTGTGTATAGATGTCGGCATGCTCGTTTAGCTCATAATGGCCGAAGGCACCGAGCGTGTAGCGCTCATCTGGGCGCTGATAATAGTTCAATGGACCATAGTTATACTGATCGCGTGAGCCGACGAAGGGCTTGAAAGCACCGGTTGTCGTATCGAGCGTATAGTTATATGTGGAAAAATCGGTAAAACGCCCTGGGAACGACGTACTTGATCCCCCACAACTGAAGACCGTCGCCGTCGCGCCGCCGATGGTGCAGGCCGAATAGTCACGATCCGCCTGAAGAACCTTGTCATTATTCCGATAGGTCACATAGGCGGTCAGGTTGCCCTTCTTGTCTGGCGAAGAGACACCCATCATCAGGGTGACTTCCTTACTGATACCGTCAGACACATTGTCGGACGGCAACTTGAATTGAGCTGGATTGGTCGAGGCACGTCCCTTGATCACATTGCGCAGATCGCCAGGGCCATCATAGCCGTTATCATGCTGGAACATGCCGTACTGAGCATCAACGCGAATACCTTCGAAGTCCTTCTTCATGATGAAGTTGACAACGCCTGCGAGGGCATCGGAGCCATAGACGGCCGACGCGCCGCCAGTCAGAACTTCAACACGATCGACCAGACCGCCCGGAATCTGGTTGATATCCGCAGCCGTTTCGCTGGGCGAACCGTAGGGCATGCGGCGCCCATCGATCAGAACCAGCGTCCGAACAGAACCAAGACCCCGAAGATTCACCGTCGCGGTACCTGACGCGCCGTTTGAAATGTTAGAGTTTTGCGCGGCAAAGGCCTGCGGCAGTTGATTGACCATATCCTCAACGCGGGTCACACCGGCGCTGGTAATGTCTTGAGACGTGACCTGAGTGACGGGGCTCGTCGTAATCAGATTAGGTTGTGGAATACGCGAACCAGTGACCACCACCTCTTCAACCTCGCCGGCCTTGGTGTCGGCGGCGAGCGCATGAACGGGCATGGCGGCAAAGGAGGCGACAACGCCACAAATCATTGTGGTCGCCAAAAGCGATTGGCGGCGGAATCTATTGGTCATGAATTACCCCTCAGGTTCGACTAACACATCGAATACGATTTGAAGGAGTGATTACTAAAAACCACCCCTAGATCGTGGCACCATGCAAAGGGCTGTAGGGAGAGGTCAATGTCCGAGGCCGCTGACCTCGACAGTTCACCGTTCAACGTTACAAATTTGACACACTTATAGGTAGTATTTAATAGCGAATTTGCGCTCAGGCTTGAAGTGTAGGTGCGTGCTCAATCGAGGGTTATTTCCCCTTAGCTGCCGCACCCCTAAAGCACAGGTACCGTGACCGGTGCCAGTCGGTGATGTTGTTGGTCCAGCCGGTGACGCGGGGGCTGACCAGGTTCTTATTGACGTAGAAATAGATCGGCACGATGGGCGCATCGTCGAGCATGATCTGTTCGGCGGCGCTGAGATAGGCGGAACGCTTGACCGCATCGGGCTCAGTGTCCGCCTTAGCCAGAAGGGCGTCGTAGGCGGGGTTGGCATAGTCGCTATAGTTCTGCGTGCCGGTGGCCGACTGCTGCAGATAGAGGAAGGTCATGGGGTCGTTATAGTCGGCGATCCAGGCCGCATCGGCGACCTCGAAATCGCGCAGGCGATAGGACTGATAGGCGATCTGGCCCTCGTTCTGTTCGAGCTTGGCATTGACCCCGATCTCTTTCCAGTCGGCCTGAATGGCGGGCATGAACAACATCGGATCGGGGGAATTGCGGTGCTTGATGGTGATGGTCAGGGGGGTCTTGGGACCATAGCCCGCCGCCGCCAGCAGCTTGCGCGCCTCAGCCTGACGCTTGGCCAGCGGCCATTCGGACCAGAAGGCCTTAGCCGGATTGGGATAGTTGGCAACGCCGGGCGGCACAAAGCTATTGGCTGGGCTCTGGCCCCCGCGCAGCAGCTTTTGGGTGATGAACTCACGGTCTATGGCCATCGATAGGGCCTGACGCACGCGCCGGTCCTTGAGGGCGGGAACCTTGCTGTTAAAGGCCAGATAGGTGGTGCCCAGATAGGTATTGACCCGCACATAGTCCGGCATCTGGCCAGGCTGGCGCAGCAGGGCGATCTTGTTGGACTGGATATCGGTATTGACGTCCAGCTCGCCGCTCTTGACCCGCTTTTGGGCCGAGCTGGCATCGGTGGTGGGGTAATAGTTGATCTGGTCCAGACAGACCTTGTCCGCCTCGTAGAATTTAGGGTTCTTGACCACCGTCACCCGGTCGCCGAGCTTCCAAGAGACCAGATTGAACGGCCCATTACCGACAAAATGCTCCGGGCGGCTCCAATCATCGCCCCACTTCTCGACCACATGCTTGGGCACCGGATACATCGAATTGTGCTTGGCAATTTCAGGCAGGAAGGGGGCGGCGTGGGTCAGGCGAATTTCCAAGGTCAGGGGATCGATGGCCCTCACGCCCAAGGCGGCCGGCGGCATCTTGTTCTCGTTCACCTCTTGGCCGTTCTGGATGATGTAAAGCAGCGACGAGTAGGACGAGCCGGTCTTGGGGTCCATGATCCGGCGCAGCGCATAGACGAAGTCGTCGGCCGTCACCGGCACGCCATCGGACCACAGGGCGTGGCGCAGGTGGAAGGTCCAGACCTTGCCGTCAGCCGAGGTTTCCCAATGGGTGGCCATGCCGGGTATGGCGTTGGCGGCCTCGTCCTCTTGGGTCAGACCGACAATCAGGTCGCCAATGATGCGGTTTTCCCACGTGCCTTGGGTCTTGTGCGGATCCAGAGACACCGGATCATTGCCATTGCCCGCCTCGAGGCAGAGCTTGCCCGCCGGGCACGGCGCGCGCACGGCCTTGGGCTGACCACAGGCGCTCAGCGTTAATGCCGCCACAAAGACAAGGAACAGATTGCGCAACACGCTTAAGGCCTCTTCAATGGTGCCGGACCGAGTCTCGGACAGGGGTGAGCAGATGACACACTATCATAGCAACACGAAAACAGCGGCCCTTCGCGTCTGGGCTCTGGGTGTTGGCAGCCTGACCTTGGCTCTGGCCATGACTTCGCCGAGCCTGGCGGCGGACATCAAGGCCAAGCGGGCGGCAGCGTTCCAAGCGGTGCTGGACTGCCGCGCGACGACGGACCCCACCGCGAGGCTGGCCTGCTTTGATGCGGCGGCGTCCAGTCTGGATCAGGCCGAAACCAAGGGCGACATCGTGGTTATTGACCGCGAACAGGCCAGCACGGCACGCAAACAGGCCTTCGGCTTCGAACTGCCGTCCTTGGACATTTTCGACAAGGTCATGCCCAAAGAGGATCTGGATAGGGTCACCGTGACCCTGAAGGAGGCCTATCGCGGCAGTGACGGCAAATGGATCATGGTGCTCGAAGACGGCGCAGTCTGGCGTCAGATCGACGGCGAGAGCCCCTTCAACGCGCCCCATGCCGGGTCGATCGTCAAGATTCGCCGCGCCGCCTTGGGCAGCTTCTTCCTCAATATAGACGGCCAGACCGCCATTCGCGCCCAACGCAGCCGCTAGGGCCAAGGGCGAAGGCTCAGCGGTCCTTCGGGTCAATGGCATCACGCAGCCCGTCGCCGATGAAGTTGAAGCACATCAGGGTTGCAACCATGGTCACCGACGGGAAGATCAGCAGCCAAGGCGCTGCCTCCATATCCTGCGCCCCTTGCGAGATCAGGGTACCGAGCGAGGTCAGGGGCTCCTGCACCCCCATGCCGAGGAAGCTGAGGAAACTTTCGGCCAAGATCACGGCGGGGATGGTCAAGGTCACATAGACCACCACCGGCCCCAAGAGGTTGGGCACGATATGGCGGGTGATGATGGCCTGATCGGACAGACCCGCCGCCCGCGCCGCCTCGACAAATTCCTTTTGCTTGAGCGACAGGGTCTGACCGCGCACAATCCGCGACATGGTCAGCCACTCGACCGCGCCGATGGCCAGAAAGATCAGGATGATGTTGCGGCCAAAGGTGACCATCAGCAGGATCACAAAGAAGATGAAGGGCAGGCTGTAGAGAATATCGACAAAGCGCATCATCAGCTCGTCAATCCGCCCGCCTAGATAGCCCGCCGTCGCGCCCCAGATGACGCCGATCACCAGCGACACCGCTGTGGCCACGACACCGATGGCCAAGGATACCCTGAGGCCCACCAACAAACGCGCCAGAAGGTCTCGGCCTAGGGAATCGGCCCCCATCAGGTGCCCTGCGGTCAGGGGCGGTGCCCAGACATCGTTCTTATTGATCTGGTCATAGGTTAAGGGGGTCAGGAACGGCCCGACAATGGCTAGCAACACGAGAGCCAGCAACAGGCCCATACTGATCGTCGCGGCCCGATTGGCGAGCAGGCGGCGGCG
>Ga0209499_1002032_pt1 | contig 13297 bp, 13 predicted proteins | sample C_130208_EF_Meta_FD_187306 | JGI IMG/M metagenome (GOLD analysis project Ga0209499, IMG submission 187306) | Freshwater microbial communities from Lake Croche, Canada to study carbon cycling - C_130208_EF_MetaG (SPAdes) (version 2) | ecosystem: Environmental > Aquatic > Freshwater > Lake...
GATGACAATAGTCAGATCGTCTTCGAATACAACAGTGTAACCTAGTTTGTCGCCAGATTCCGCGATGGTCTTGATGAGCAGGAAATGACTTAAGTAGCACCCTACTTCACCAATGCTCTTGTATTTCGATTTTGCTGCATCGGTGGTGAAATTATCTACTAAACGTTCGTCGATTCCAGATAAGTCTTTCAAGTTCACATTTTTACCTATCACTGCTTCAAAATTTTGTATTGGGTGCCCTAGTTTGGTTACACTTTCATTGATGTTTTCCACGCGTGTCGTGTCTTTTGACATGTGAATCACATAATAAGTAATGGGGTGACCGAACTCCTCTGTTTTCTGCATTTGCATTTGCATTTTTGTTTGTTTGTTAGAATACATTGGGTTAGAAGTGTTTGTACCAGAAGTATTTGAATTAGAAGTGTTTGGATTAGTAAACATTTAGATATTATATATATATCCCAACATAGTTTTAAATTATAATTCAATTTTTCATTTAACTTTTGATTCATCTTTTGTCACGCCCAACTTACTGCACAATGCCTGATACAAATGTTGCTTGGATAATGGTTTCCCTAGATTATCTTTGACTAAAACGTAATCAAGTGACAAACTCTTGCACATCTCATTCAATTCTTTTATGGTATAGGAAGAAATCGCATTAATTGGTTTGTGAATAGATAATATTTGATAATACCCCACACACGATTCCAACAAACCAGTTTTGGAGACATTTAGTTCGCACTCGAAGCGTAAGGACGCAGAGGATTTATATAGCACATGGACGAATTCTTCCTTTTGTCCTTGGCCTTCGCCTTGCCCTCGTTCTTCCTCTTGCCCAGCACAAAACGTCCGATTTATTTCGTCAACAAAAAATACCTTGATTTTATGCAATCCACATAAGGTTGCAAAGGTAGTTATAGAAATGGGTTGACCAGTTAAAGAAATGTCATTTTCATTAGATCCCCATTTGTGCTCTTTGATTATTTTTTTGCTTGTGCGTAGCAACTCGATCATCTTGATCTTTTCTTCATTTTCTACCACAAAGTGATTGTTCACTGTTTCATACGCGTCGTACCCATTAAGTAAAATATAGAAGCACCAAAAAAGAGAATCGGTTTGATAAGGTTTACACCTGTTGTTAAATTTGACAACAGGTTCTTGGACAGAAGGTTGTTCCTCTTTTTTATACTTTTGCTCCGGGGGTGGTCGATTGCTTGCGTTTGTTAAAACACTTTTAAATGCCTCGTCGAGTTTGTGTTTAAACAACATGTAATCTTGTAATTCGTCAATAATAGAATTACAAAATTTGCTTTTTTGTGCGCAAGACATATGTATATGTGTAGGTGTGTATATATATCGCTGTCTAATACATTATTATTGTTGCGTTGTCTTTATTACCTTTTTTGAAAATATGTACTGATAAAAGACTCCTTTTGCTTTTCGATCTTGTGGAGTTGTTTCTCTTGCGTGTTGACATACTTGACAAACGCTTTGAGCTGGGCAATGACGCTAGGAGTCAGTTCTGTCATATTGATATGAACGCCATATCGGTTCTCGCTCATTTGGGCACCATTGTTATGCAATATTCTTAAAATTTCGGTTTGGTTAAACTTGGTCATGTTCTCTATGATTTCGCGCAACTGATTTAGCTCAAGCGCATTGATAATGTCGGAATCGTTCCCTAGCTCCGATTCAGATAAATCGCCATATGCGCCATTTCCTGAAACAGACGAGATTTCTTCACTAATTGTCATTTCCATTTTTAAAAGTTTGTTGTTGTCAATAGTAGGTATTGAAAAAATATACTTAAGTGATTATCAAAAGACATTATACATAATAACCCAACGCATTATTCTTTGGAAGACATCATTTCAATCAATACCTCAATATATTTTTTCAATACTTTAATTTCATTTCTCATCTCTTTTACCTCGTTGCATAATTCGTTGTAATCACTTTTATCTGATTTATCTCTCCACGCTTCCTCAAACATTTTATTTTTAATTTTGTTTACGTGAATAACTTTTTCTTCCTCGTTGCTAACTACGCGAGGAGTGCATCCTCTAGGGATATGATCATCACCGATGCAGTTATATTTATTTAATCTATAAATTATATTGTCAGGCGATCTGTCATAAATTTTTGATATTTCTATAACAGTCAGCGAATGTTCGTTATATAATTTTTTTATTCGCATATCTTCTTCCCTTGTCCAAGGTTTGTCATCATTTTTAAACACAACGTTCGTTTGCATTATATATTATTGTTTATTGATTTATTGTTTATTATTTATTCAAATTATACATAATTCTCTTTGGAATACCCAATCACTGCACAAGCAATTCTCTTACCTGCGTTCCCTGTTTTTAAACTTTCTGCATCCCCGCCTTCTCCACAATCGTCTTCGTCTTCATGAATAATCAATCCTCTACCAATAATGTTGCATTTGGTTCCCCTAAGTTTAATCATATTGTCATAAAATGTATACTTTGCTTCCCCTTTGTTATTTGTTTTTATGTTACCTAAATCGCCGACATGTCGCTTGCTCATACCAGGACACCCATGCGTATTTCCGTAGGGATTAAAATGGGCACAAGCGCTGGTACATTTGTCGGACAAGTCCCCTGCTTCATGAACATGAAACCCATGCAAAGAATTGGGGATCAACCCACTAATATTCAAATCGATTTTCACTCTACTGTTTTGGATGTCTTCGCTAAACTTGACTGTCCCTCTAACACTCTCACTAAATACAGCAATACAATATATAGGTTTACTTGTCATTATTTTATCTTATTTTATTTTATGTAACAAACCAACATATAATAAAAAAAATGAGAGAACGCGTATAAATAAGATATAAAATGTATTTGAGTGATTAGTAAGGTAAACATTCGTTATTTATTGGTTAAAACGCTTTTTTTACATAATTTTGAACACTGAACCCATCTATTAGATACCCGTGATCTTTTGCGTGCTGGAGTTCGCCATTTTCGTCTACGCCTAGGATAATACAATTCATCCCCTCTTTGTAAATCCATGCTTCTTCATCTATCCGATTCCCTTTTGGTTGGTCTTTAAAGTATTTAGTGCTGCCTTGTCTGTAATTTTGCCGACGAATTCGTATTTCTGGTTTTACGTTTGCAATTGATTTATGCGCGTAGTAATACCACCCGTTGGATTCAATAGTAGGTTTGTCTTCCCTGTTTTTCAAATCGTCTAAATTGAAATTTTCTTTAATAATTTTTATTGCGTCTTCCGAGAACGACACGATGCTTTCTTTCATATGCGCTTTAGTTATACGAGGCATTTTTGTAAGATAACATTATTTTGATTATTTTATTTCATTTCAATTTTTTGAAAAAAATGAGCGAACGCGTATAAACATATCTACCTATCAAACCTTTTAGTTTATTATCAGTATTTCATTTTAACAGTATTTCATTTTAACAGTCTTCGCTTCTAGAAGGTCTGTTATTAAATACTGGGTCAACATACCTTATATCTTTGAGCTCTGCGATGATTGAAATATGCTTGTCATTCAATTCAAACCGCTGTCCAATGACGCTCGCGATAAATTTGTCTCCTTCTTTAATGGCGGCAAATTTAGGGTTGTTGTAGTGATGGTCTCTTGCGATAAACGCGACAAATGGCGACGGAGTATCTGTGGAACTTTCCGCGCGGATCCCCGCTTTCGTAATGTTTTTCGCAATGCAATAGATGTGCATTCCTTCTACAGGAAAACATGCGGCGCACTCAAACACAACTTCGAATGAAGCGACTCCCCCTTTAATAAGACCACAAGAATAGGTCACGATTTTGATGGAACCTGGTTTTATATGACCTTCTGGGATGCAGACGCCTTCGCAGAAATGCACGATGTGCGCTTCTAATATTTTTTCTATATTTGCTCCAATATCTTTGATAGGCACCGACACACTTTTTGATACCAACGACCTGGTATAAATAGAGTCGATATATTTGGTTTTGGGGCCTCTTGAACGAAAAGGTGTTTGTTGTTGTTGGTCTACTGTTATTGGTTCCATATGATTGTACAAGAGTTATTATATATAATATGTGATTATACTTTTAACCCTTTTTCTTTATGTTGTTTCAATTTTATTATTTATTATTATGTTATTTGTTATATACAAACAAATTGCGAATTATTCATTTTACAGTGTTCTATATTAAACATTTCTACTTGCTCTGGGGTAAGGTACCATATCTTCCCATTTTTTAGAATAGTAGAAAAATGTCGCGCGACCAATTCGAGCAGGATTCCTAGTTCTTGCGTGGACCCTGGCGCGTTGTCATTGGTTAAATAATCCTCACCCAGCATTTTATTTAGATTAACGATTGCCGTTGATTTGCTAAATTGATCACAACGAGCTCCCGCTAAATTCCTTAAATTGTTTATATCCTTTATTTTGAATACTAAATGTTCTCCTGTCTTTTCGTACCCGGTGAACCCGATGAGCGCATTGATCTCTCCATTTAGGTTCTTCCTTTTAAACGCATCCACCTCCTTATTAATATACTCAATCACACGTTTTTGATCCACCATATCGGCAGGTTCCCATCTATGCCCTTTCAGTATATATATTTTACGATTCTCGTCATCCCCTGTTTCATAATCAATCTTGTTCTTCCCTTCGAACAATATGGCGTACTTGTTTTGTTTATATTCGTGCACCAATAGGCGATCGACATAGGTCTTGACAGCACCTTCTAAGCCTGCGACTGGGCCTGCGACTGGACCTGCGACCAAGCTTTCCGGTGAATATAAGTAATTGAGCAACGACACTTTATCTAGATAAGTTGATACATCTATCGCCTGTTGTATCAAATATAGATACATGTCATCTTTGCTTAATCTCAACATGTCGTTTATGTTATCATTCATTATGTTGTACATTGCAATCCCATAATGTGCGTACCACTCATTTTCCCCCGCCATTTCGATTAATTGTTTCACCATTTTCTTGAACTTGGGCGCTGGTAACGCGTCGGCATCTTTCTTCAACTCTGCATACTGATCATGCGTTGTCTCGGAAATGCGATACAATGTTCTGATGCGGTTCATAATGGCGGCGTCGCGAACAATGTTCTTTCTTGTCGAACCCAACTCACCCTCTCCATCGCCCTCTAAGTCCTCTAATTCATCATCCAACCCAGATATAATAAATTTTTTTTGTAGTTTGGGCATTATTTCTAACCGATCTTGCGAGTTAAACCGAATTGTCTGGTGTTTATAGTCAACTGGTGTAATTCGTTCAAACAACGACAAACTGGACGCATCTTGTGTCAATTCCATTGGTTGGAAAAAATAATACTCTTCGATATTGACTAGGAACCCTGGTCGACCATACTTGTCTTCGATTTGAAGACGCTTGTCATGGATAAATGCGTTTAGTGCAGCATATATTTGCACTAGTGGGTATGAGTGAGAGTGCGATTTAGTAGAAGAAATTGCGTGGAGCAATTCTTGTTTCTTATAGAAGAATCGTTTCTTAAACGCGGATTTGATTTTTTGCATAATCTCGCTGATATTAGACATGGTGAACTTGGAAACATAGGTTTCGTGGTCCACAATTTGGTCTACTGCAGAAGAACCCAGCTCATTCTCTTTATGCAACTCATTAATGCGCGTCGCATATTCTTTTGGGTGAGATGTATACTCCATATTGTAAGTATATTTGCATTGTGCCATGTAATCGCACGCAGATGAGTAGGGTGCGTCTCCCACCGGATAATCAATCTCGCCAAACGCAGAAAGAGTCTGTTTTACTGGGCCTTGGGCCTTGAAATTCTCTCTGGTAAAATTGGATTGCTGATGGTTCACAACACAATCCACTGCATTTTCTTTCAATACGCGAGAGACAATTCCAATCTGTTGTGCCTTTTTCTCGGATGTACGGTAGACATATAAATCCGCCGCTTCTTTTTCGTTTTCTTGTTGATACTCATCGCCAAGCTCTTCATCCTTTTTATCTTTCAACAAGGTAGCATGCAAAAATATTTCTACATTTCTTTTAGCGAAAGGAAGATCTTTGTGACTAAAATTGCGGACGCCTCTTCCTATAATCTGTTCTATTCGGTTCATGTTGTACCATGGGTCAATGATATGTATTTGCCGCACCGCTTTGAGATCAACTCCTTCTGACCCGGCTTTAGAGATAAGCACTATTTTGATCTCGTTCCCATCCGCGTTTGATTTTTCAGTCAGTGCTTTTATTGCTGTGTCGTTGTTCGGGGAAAGACGTTTGTCACCAGTAATCATGACATATTTGGCCGCGCGACCTTTAAGGGCGCCCTCGATAAGCAATGGTTCTCTCGGAGGCGTTTTAAAAAGAGTACTGTTTATATTGGCGCCATGACGCGTAAATCCCATTTCCTCTAATGCTAACGCCATCGGAATAAGACCGCTGTAAATATACTGCGAGTAGATCAATATGATTCCTTCTGACAACTTGTTGGTCTTGGGGTCCAAAATACAATTACATATTTTAGATATTTTTGAACTATACTTTCCAATCTTGTTTTGGGCAAATATTCTGCCTCGTTTTGCACTCTTTAAGATAGCGGGTTTGTATTCAAAAGTACCTTCTGAAAATGCCTTCTCGGTCTCTTCGAAATTCATAGTATTCATCAACCCCTTTTTGCCAATTAAGTTAGACAGGTTGAAACCAGATATTAACGGTTCGTCATCGTCATCGCCTTCTTTTTCTTTTTCTTTTTGTTTTTGTTTTGTTGTCCCCTTTCCACCCCCCTCCATCTGTCCCTCGTCTTCGTCTACCGCGGACTTGTTTATATCCTCTTCTGCAAATTCGCCTACTACATTTACAGGAACATCGGAGGGGTCAACAAATGCATTTTTCTTTGACGGGGGAACCAATTTGGCACGTGCGTTCAGTCCCTCTACAGGAAACACAATGTTTAGTGCCTCAATCGGTTTTTGCAAGAGGGTATAACCAAATGATTCCATATCTTCAAACACCGCTTTAGCATTCTCTGAGTTAAACAAGACAGAGTTTTTAATATTATGCATGATACATTTGTATGCCAACATTTGATAGCTCCCAATGGTAGATAGGGTAAGTTTAATCGTATTTCGGCGTTCCTCTTCTGCAGGAGCAGGAATAGGAAGACCATTTAATTGAAACTTGGGGTAAGGAATTAATACACAATTATCTTCCCCATCGCTAAGATCAAAGGTATAAAAGGGGACCGTATGCGCGTACTCTTTTGAAAACGCGCTGGGGTATACTCGAAAAGGAAATGTATATGGGTTTTCGCCTCTTACAAATGAAATATACCCTGTACATTTACGAATAAATAGTTCTTTACCCACTTCTGCCCCACTGGGGTCTTTTCTCCATGTCCCTTTATGAAACACCTCTTCGATCTTGATCTCGCCTCGACGATCGTTCGCGTTCATCAAATTGATCAACCATATGATTTCTGTATAATTGTTGTACATGGGGGTCGCAGAAAGAAGCACTAATCGGAGATTTTCCGATGCACGAACCACAGACATCAAATGAATAGAAGAATCTTTTTTGACCGCGTCTTCTGCGATTCTTAAGTTATGTACTTCATCTATTACGATCAAACGATCACTGAACTCTTTATTCAACGCCTCTGCGACAAGGCGCTGTTTAATCTCCTCAGAAGATGTCTTCAATATGGTTTTTAGCACTTTTTCAGTCATCAGGGTCACCATATTGGCAAATTGTGTATAACCCATAAACTCATAGTTTGTATTAATAATCTCTTTCACTTGTGCCTCAATTTGGTCTTCATTAACACTCATCCCCCCGGTGGCACTAATTTCGCGGAGCAACTTATCCCCAATACAGGCGTCGTTTTTCCATGCACCATGTTCTTTTTTTAACTTGCGTTTATCAAATAGTTGTAGTTTAAAGTTGTCTTGGACATTGGGGGATGCAATAATGATGATCTTTTTTTTAGCAATCGAATTGTCTCGATGTTCTTCGCAAATACCGATCGCAGAACACGTTTTACCACTCCCTAGACCATGATATAAAAGAATGCTCTTGTAAGGTGTTTCAGAAGACAAAAATGTTTTGACAAATAGTTGGTGTGGTTGTAACTCGAATGAAGTGGAACTATGTAGTTCGTTGGAATAGTGCTCGACATCTTTGATCGGAGCATCGTATTTTGCATCATTGAACTCTTTTTTTAATGCAATTTTCATATTAAAATCCGCATCATTTAAAGTGGGGTACAAATGGTTTTTTGTAAGCGCATCACCCAACGAGTCGTCTTTCGAAGTCTCCCATTCGGTTCGTTCATTTTGTAGCGCTACATCGTTGCATTTTTTGCTGAACGCAGTCATGATATTGGTCCCATCATCGCATTCAGAAGAGGGTTTAGAAGTCATTTGCTTGCTTAATATATTCTAATATATTCTAATATCTAATATGTTAAAGATAATTGAACATATTTGATTTGGATTGGGTTATTAGGTTGTGTTATTAGGTTGTGTTATTAGGTTGTGTTATTAGGTTGTGTTATTAGGTTGTGTTATTAGGTTGTGTTATTAGGTTAGTTTGATTTTATCTTGTAAACGCATCAAAAAACCTCATATTCGTTTAACAAATGTTGGATGTTTTGTATCAGTGCGATTTTTTCAAAACTATATGGTCTTATCGCGTGGACACATTCCTTGCAAGTCATCCATTTTAGCTCGCTTACTTCCGACACTTGATAGTTTTGCAAAAACCCTGGATTCGCGTTTTCAGACAAGATTGCTAAATAGTATTTGTGTTTGTACGCTTTGTAATTAGACCCGATAAACGTTTCTTCAAAGGGTTGTAGATTGTCGACTAGGTGAATATCCTTTAAACTATACCCGGTTTCTTCTGCGAATTCGCGCAAAGCGCAATCTACATCTTTTTCATTGTGATTTCTTCTTCCTTTGGGGAATTCCCATTCTGTTTCATCCCATGCTGTTCCGCTATTTTTGATAAGTGATTCCAGTGTGACTGCTTCATTGTTGACAGTGATCCCTGATTTTAGCGCATCCATTTTTTTACGTGATATAGAATCGTCATTTTTATATTGTGTCGATTCAAGTATTTTGCGTTTTTCTGGGACAGACATTTCATCTACAATTGTCTGCATCTGCCCCAGATTATTTAAAGAATATTTTCCTCTAGCAAATTCAATATACCCATAACTGTCTTTTCGACGAATCATTAGAAATTTGTCGAACCCAACTCCTACCTCATGGGTCTTGTTACAGAGTATTACTCCATAACTTGTGATGGGCAGGTTGCATTGATGAAATGAGTGACCAGTTTTGCCACAGTTGTTGCAAAGGTTGTTCTTTGAAATCATGTTTCCATAATAAATCGAATGGGTTGGTGCGCCATCATGTAGTGCTTCAAAATATGATCCCCCTGCAAATAATTGGTCATCACTTATTCCTATTCCTATTCCCATTCCCATCATTGGGTCTAAGTCATTTGTAGAAGATGAGGTTGAGAATGATGATGATGATGATTCATACATTTTAAATATCAAATATATTCTTGTTACTAAGTTTAACGTATATTATGTTTAACGTATATTATGTTTAACATAAGATGTTTTTATATATATTTAAACAAACGCAATGAGGTTGAATGCAGAAGTATGGGGACCACATTATTGGTTTTTTCTACATACCATATCTCTAAACTATCCACATAACCCAAATGCTTCTACCAAAAGAGCATATTACGATTTAATACAAAATATGAAATTGTTTATACCTGTCGAGTCGATTGCAAAAGATTTTGAAACATTGATGGGGTTATACCCTGTATCACCCTACCTAGATTCGCGCGAGTCGTTTGTCCGATGGATGCATTTTATCCATAACAAGATCAATGAAAAATTAGAAAAACCCAAGATTAGTGCGCACGATTTTTATGAACACTATTATGCACATTATAAACCCAAAGAGACACAATATATAGAATATTACCGAATAAAGCAAAAGGTAGTCTACTTGCTTGTAGTGTCAGGACTTGTTGGGGGGATATATTATTTTTATGACAAATAATAAAACGATCTAGTATATAATAATACTAATAACACTAATACAATAATGAATGAGTTTGAAGATCTTGGGTTAGATATCGACAAGATATTGAAAACGATGGATGATGACAAATCGGAATACCTATTTGGGTTGACAAGCAAAAAGATAAGAACGATGAACAGGCGCGTATTAAAGGGGTTAAACATAGGTAAACAAGTTACAAAAGAGTGGGACAATAAATTGGCGCGATATAAATATGTAGACACCATTGATGAAGTCAAGTATGGAGGGTTTGTTCGATGGGTTTATCTAGGCGACGCCACAAATCTCTCTCTATTGTCTGGTGGAATTGTGTGCGCTATCAATGTAACGGATGAGGGGATCAATATCGCATGCAAAAATTTTGCACACCGGTATTTTCAGTTCTCGTTCAATGAGTGCGCGGTCTTTCAAAAACTAACAGACCAAGAATTGATTCTATTGTCTGCGCTAGATTATATTGATGCAGAAAAATAATAACCAATGAATACCTCTTTGTTTATAGTCCCAACCCCATTTTTACAGGGGTCGTTATTCTCGAACACAGCGATTCTTGGACAAATTTGGTATAATTTAATGGGTGAAATAGTACACCCCAGCATCTTTCGACATAATGTCCTGCTTCGGGATTAGAATGGGTCGACACTGTTTCTATAAGTTTACTATATTTTTCAAGAGAACAATTGTGGATGTCTCGCTTGTCTGCAGAAAACACGCCCCCAAAAGTATATTGTGTCGCGTGAAAATCATTAAAAAAATAGGTATACCATTTTGAAAATGGTCGCAACACGCATGGTTTCAAGATATTTTCGCCGTTTTTAATTAAATTTTGAGGATCGGTGGCGGCATATTGGTCTAAAGAAAACCCATGAAACTCTCTTTTGACATCAGATGTTTTGAACCCATAAAAATAGGCATTTTTGTATTTGCTTTTAATAATGTTTCTTAACATCCTTTTTGCTCTTTCAAATTTGTATGGAATGTTTGTGGACCCAGGTAAAAAAACGGTGATTTTAGATAAATTATCATAATTTTGGACAATATGGTACAAAAAAGTATGATCGTTTCTTCCTACGTTGGGCAAATTGATCACTTTGGTCACCAACGATTTCTCGAACCTGTCATTGTCTCCTTTGTTGTAAACAGTATATTTGAATTTATTGAAAATGGGTAACAATGTCCATGACAGTGACTCATTATACCTAGCGACAACAATTTCTACATTGTTGGACAAATCAAAATGAGGGGACATATTTTGCATATCGTGATATGTGGTATGTAATATGTAATATATAATATTGTATAATATTAATTAGAAAATATTACGAAAAGATCTTATGCCCGAATCGAAAAACGCTAAAATAATAGTGTTTGATTTGGATGGGACATTAGGTTATTTTTCTCAAATAAGTGTGGTGTGGGAGTTTTTAAAACATTATGGGACATTTTTAACCCAAAACGAGACACACTTGTTCAACTCGGTGTTTGATTTGTTCCCTGAAATTATACGACCCAACATGTTTGAGATATTGAAATATGTATATAAACAAAAAAGAGAAAAGTGTTGCGATCAAATCATGATTTATACCAACAACAAAAAACAAAAGGTATGGGCCGAACAAATTGCAGAGTATTTTGGTGAGCGCGTTTCTGCGACACCACACTCTGTCGCGCAACCATTGTTTGATCAAATAATACATGCATTTAAAGTAAATGGAGTAATTGTTGAGTTTTCTAGGACCACCAATAAGAAAACACATGGTGACTTTTTATCTTGTACCAGAATGCCTGATAACACTCAAATATGTTTTTTGGATGATTGTGTACATGAAAACATGCGCACTAGCAATGTATATTATATCCATTTTGAACCATATGTGTATCATCTGCCTTTTGCAACCATGTTTGCTAGATTGTTTAACAATGAAAACAAAGATGTTTATTTACAGCGTGCGTTATCCTCTTTCCAAAACGAAACCGACTTTTTAAATGTGGTCGATGATTTTACAAATCGTATTTCATTCCATTATATCAAAAAAAAATTTGGTGATTATGAAATGGACAAAATTGTGTCAAACAATATCCTGGAAAAATTGAAATCCTTTTTTCGTGTATGTGAAGATGGGAATTGTGGGCGGTTTGTCAAAGTGCGCCCGGTTGCTTCATACACAAAAAAAAATAGAAAAAAAGAAAAGAAAAATGGGAATAAAACAAAACGAAGGAAGAAATGAACTCTTCTCCTTCATCACCTCTTTCTCTTCCCCCCTACACTTTCTTAGGGGCGCCTTCGCCCTCCACCGGTGGAGCTTGTGCTGAACCAACATTCTTCTTCCCACCACTGATCCCCAGTTTCTCAAACAGCGCATCGACGTTTTTAAATCTCCTTAAAAATGCCATCAAGGTTTCTGCAATAATCGTATTGAAAAACAACAACACACCCGCCTTGTATGCCGCGGCTCGGTCAAACTCGGTAAAGGTCGCTTTGGAAAGGGGGTTGAACCTGTATATCAAAAAACAAGAAATATATATTTTTACGAAATTGCTGAGCGTGATTAAATAAGTTTGAGCATTTTTGTTTATCCCAAACGCGATACCGATATATATTATGTAAATCGTGTAGGTAACGTAATCCAGTATTTGAGACAAAATGTGGTCTTCTTGTTTTTTCGCCATGGTTTAAATATATATATGTATAGATATGTTTAAATATATATTATCAATTATAATAAATGCTTGGCCTCAGTCAGTACTGTTCGTGTCTTGGTAATTACATTATTTTTCATATTCTTGCTCCATCACACGCGCATATATATCTAGTGTCCTTGCACTAGGGTCGCTTGCCTGAACAAATCTTGGTAACCAAAAATCGGGCACTATATGATCGCACTTGGGAAAATGTTTTTCAAACAAGTACCGGTAGTATTTTTGCTCCTTCGTAGCAGGAGGGAGATGATGACGATGCTCGTAATTATCGATGGTTTGCATGCAACCTATTTTCTCCATTTTTGTCAAAACTCCCTCTTGCAACACTTGGTACAATGACCTAGTCTTGGAAGCACTTACCCCATCACTAAATGCCTCTTTGGGCCTCCATAGCACACTATCAGGGAGAAGTTGCTCTCCATTCGAGTTGACAACATATTTTTTGCTAAATGCTTCTCGAAACAAATACTTTTCACACTTTCCATGGTTTACATGAAA
>Ga0209499_1002034_pt1 | contig 13289 bp, 28 predicted proteins | sample C_130208_EF_Meta_FD_187306 | JGI IMG/M metagenome (GOLD analysis project Ga0209499, IMG submission 187306) | Freshwater microbial communities from Lake Croche, Canada to study carbon cycling - C_130208_EF_MetaG (SPAdes) (version 2) | ecosystem: Environmental > Aquatic > Freshwater > Lake...
TATCATTATATCGGGGGATTTGTTGAGAATGTCATAATTTGTTTATATATTTGTTATATGACGGTGGTTATCACCGGTAACTCTTAATTTATTAAACTATGATTCTTATTCTTATTGGATTACTTATCCCCACCGTTATCTTTCTATCTATGGTATTCATTGATATATACATCATCCCCACGCTATCTCCGGATAATAGGTTCCTGAAGTGGTGGAACAAACATATTATCGGTGAAGACGATTTATAAACTTGGTAACCTCATTTAAGGAATGGTTCCGGATTTCCATGTTTAAATCCTTATAATCCCCCTCGTTCAGTGGGGTTTCCTCGTTTATTACAGTTATAACCTTCCACATATCACATTTGATTAGTTGAAGGACATCCTGCTTGATTCTCTTTCCCATCCTCTGATAGGTATAAACACACTCTCCTATACCGTAATCCACGATATAAGTGGTGTCTGTCATTGTGACAGTTGGATTAAATGATTTTAGGTACATAATTGTTAATAACTTTTTGTAAATATAGTTATCAACAATTAACTTATCAACACTGTCAGGGGGAATTGTTAATAACTTTTTATGTTAAAATTCTTGTTTTTGACAAAATGTCAGTCTCGTTTGTCATAGGGGATAATCCCTTTTCCCCCTTTTAAGAATAAGACATTACACTTTCCTACCACTTTTTACCACCATTATTGTGTTCCAGCATAGTGTAAAGTGGATTTTTTCCCCCTGACAGTAGCGTGAAGACCATTTATTTTGGTATATACGTTTCCCAGTAATAAATGTAAGTTATGGTTAGTGACGCGGTGGAACCGTTAGGTGTTAGAATAGTATCTTCAACGACCCGTTAAGGGGTATTTCATTAGACCTGTTAAACGAACTCAATCATCCATATATGGGACACCATAATGACACAAGACACCATTAAAACTTATGTTTTATATCAACCTTGTGAGTTTAAAACTGACTACACTGATACGGAACATAACTATTTAGACATCCACTCATATGTTCATTTAATTCTTTTGTTCACGGAAAGTGAACATTAACTAAAAATGAACACCTCATCCGGATAACTAATCGTGTCATTCATTTGTCCCCATCATTGTTGGGGGAACGTAGTTCCCCATTATAAATGGGGTTGTAAATGGGGGGAGTTGTTTACTATTGACTGTTTATAGTAAACTGTTATGTATAAATTATTGAGTTTTTTATATAGATGGAAGTTGATGTATATAAATAAATGGATTTTTTATATATAATGATACGTAATGATACGATAATATACGTAAATGATACGAATGAGAAATAGTAAAGGATAAAACTATGAGTGAATTCCGGAGTGAAACGTAGGACTATGAACGAGTGGTTTAATCCTTTACTATTTTTGTATAATATATTGTGATATAAAGTCTTTGATTACATCCCATTCTTTATCAGGTAAGTCACTATATACAAAATAATCCCCGTGTAAATCTTCAGCAACCAAATTAATTAGTTTATCTAACCATTTTTGTTTTGTTTCATAATGTTCGGGGTGTAAATGTTTAATAAATTTGTTAATGGATTTATCAATTAAATACGTTCTCCGTCTTATATCATTTAAGTTCATTAACAATGATAACTCTTCCCTTAATATTCTTCTTATTATATTTTTTAAACTCATTATCTATTTGTTGTGTTTTAATACGTCAACCATAAATAGGAAAACCTTATCTAATGTCTCATCATCTAAATATTCATACTTCTCTGTGAAACTTGAACTATATACATTATCTCTCCCATAAACATTTATTGTTACATAGTCCGGACCAAAGTATACTATCCGTTCTGTATAATCATCAGAATCTCGATAGAATATTGGTTCTCCCCCTACTTCGTATACGGAAAACCCCATTGGGTCATATTCTTCACCCAAATATTCTATTGCATCTTTAATAAACCTAATTTTTTCTTCTTCGGAAAACTTATAATCACCCATTAATTTCTTAACTTTGTCATACGACCCAAAATAACGAATGGCGTCATATAAACCCAAATCATTAATTAAATCAATAATTTTGTTCTCACTAATAACTCCCATCATCTGATGTATTCTATTTGTTTGTTCTTGTAAATTCATATCTATTCGTCAAAATTATAATTAACTTCAGGTTCATTTAAATCAACCATAAAATCAAATACCTCATTAAAAACATTATCCGGTAATCTTTCATAATTCATTGTGAATCCACCCATCTCGGTTTCTTTATTATATCCCCCATAAACATCTACTGAAACGAATCCCGGTTTGAAATATTCTATCTGAGATATGGTCTCATCAGAATCGTGATAAAGTATTGGTTCCCTCCCGACTTCATGTACGGCAAAACCTGAACTACCCAATTCATCCGCAATCTCACCAACCTTATATTGTATGTAAGATATCTTGTCTTCCTTGGTTACATAATCTTTAATCAAATCATAATTACCAAAATATCTCATTGCATCATATAACCCCATATCTTTAATGATTTTGGTTATATTTTCCCCCTTGCCTTCTTTGAGAACCCCCATCATCTGATGTATTCTATTTGTTTGTTCTTGTAAGTTCATATTTATTTCGTTCACTATTTTATATTACCATTGTCTATCTTTGTCAGGAAATATATTAATAGAGTCTTCTACCTCAATTTTAATATTACCCACCCATTTTTTAATTCCATCACGTAATTCATATACAAATGAATCCTCATCAATAAAACGATAGTTTTTGTATTTTAACAATATAAGAATTGATTTACCATTGTCATATTGTTTTACATCCACCACCTGAACTTTTAAGTCCGAGTTAATTAATTCACAAGCATCGAAAGAAACTATTTCTTCACTTTCCGAGTTTAATGTTTCACATTCATATTTTAAATTATCTAAAACCATATCCACCAATTTTTGATATCTTTCACTCTTTTTTGAATAATGCTCACTAATAACCCCCATCATTTGTTTTATCCTGCTTGTTTGTTCTTGTAAGTTCATTATAAATCACCTTTTGTTAATATTTTAATCTTAATAGGTTTGTTTGCCGCAACTGATGCGTATAATCTTGTTCTACCACCAACCACATAATACTTATTGCTATGTTTTAATACAACGGGTGATTCATAATCATCATTAACAATCCTATCATAATTCTTTACAGGTTTATACCCCCGATTTCTGTTTTCACCCGAATCTCTCTTATCCATATATTCCCCATATTCTTTTCTCGGGTCATCTGTTTTTGAGATTTCATACATCTTTGATACCAAACCTTTATCACCGGATTTGTTCTCTAAATTATGAAATGTTTTTATGGTTGAATAATCTACCTCTTCGGTTGGTAATGAATCTATAATCGGAATTAATCTTTCCACCGATTCTTCATCATTCTTATATCCGGTTTGTTTGACTATTGATTTAATCACCTTATTGTCTTGACCAACCAATTCCCAAGCTTCTTCATCTGAGGACTCTTTTATGACCCCCATCATTTGTTTTATTCTATGTATATTCTCCTGTAAGTTCATAATTTAAATTATTACAATAACCCAATCAATATTGTTATTTTTACCTTGTTTTATAATCTCCATTGTTGGGTTTTTATCTTTTATCATCATCAATCTGTTACTCATTTGCCCTTGGTCATCAAAAATTAATGACATTGTTTGTATTTTTTTATCACCCGGATTGTATGAAACCTTAAACATATCCATATCAACATCAATAGTACTTGGGTCTATTGAAATATTCTGTGTTTGTCCCTTTAATTTAACCCTCAAATCATTAATGTCTTTTCCTTGTACTGTCGTTGGTTTAGGTTCATTATTACTCACGACAAAAAAACTTTGTTTATATGAAATATTATTACCATTAAAATTAAAACTAATAATAAAAGATTTCCCCACCTGTTTCGCATTCCCACCATAATATTGTTTTAACCTATCAACAAGACCATCAATTTGACCATCGTGTCTTATATTAAAATTATCACCAATACTACCTCTTGTTGTGAATTCATTATATGAATTGCCATCCATTGATTCAACAATGTCACAAGAACTTTCTGTAATTATTTCATTACCCTGAACATATGTTTTTATTTGAATGTTGGACACATCCGTCTTAAAACCTTTATCGTTCAAATCTTTTAATGATTGTGTTACCCTTTCCGAAAAATCATCTTGTATTCTTTTGGAACCTAAAATTCCATGAACCAAATCCAAATCAGGGTTTGACATTGGTTGTTTACCAACAGGACCTAAAACACGAGATAACACTCTTGTCTGTTCGGTTACTATCCCCATCATTTGATGTATTCTATTTATATTCTCCTGTAAGTTCATACTAATAAATATAAAAAAAAGGGAAATGTTACTTTCCCCTTTGTATTATTTTCTTATGTAGAAGTTATCCTTATCCCTTCTTATTTTCTTTAAATGTGATAAAACATCTATTGGGTCTCTATAACCTAACGGTAATATTAATGTGGATTTTAAACCTAACTCTTTTAATCCCAATATCTCATCCACCTTTGATGGAACAAATCCCTCCATTGGTGTTGAATCAATTCCCTCTAACGCTGATGCCACTAATGAAAACCCTAACCCTATATACGTTTGTTTCTGAGCCCATATGGTTTTCTGTTCTTCAGACATATTTGTGATTGTTCCCAACATCATTCCTTTGAAATCTTCTAAACCTACAACCGGGATGTTTCTTTCTAACGCCATTGTCTTAATGTACCACTCCACATCGTTTTCATCTATTGTATCCCACACCGCAAATACCAATACAGCTGATGAATCAGCCAATTGTGTTTGGTTATAACACGCTGAAACCAATTGTTCCTTTATCTCTTGGTTCTCCACCACAATTACCTGATAAGGTGTTAGTCCATATGAACTTGGAGCCAATCTTGTTGCCTCCAAAATTCTTTCTAATTTATCCTGCGGGATTTTATCCCCATTCATTTTCTTGGTGGCATATCTCCACTGTAACGATTCTATTAATTCCATAGTATTTGATTTTGTTTAATTATAATTATTTTACCCCGGATAATCAATAAAATGTTTTATCTTTGTCAGATATTTATTTGATATGAAGATTTTAATAACTGAAAGTAAATTAGAGAAAACAGCCATTAATTGGTTAAATAAAAACTATGGTGACTTGGAACCATTTAAAACGGGAAAATATCCTAATTATATTTTTTACCGACAAGGTAAGGAAATAATCTTTGATTATAATAAAGAAAATGGGTTTGTTAATGTGAATTATGATGAAATTTGGTCGTTTTTTGAATCGTTTTTTGGTATGGAATATGAACAAATTCAATCCTTAACAAAAGTATGGGTGGAGGAACGTTACAATTTAAGGGTGACAACAACCTTCCTTGTGCATTAGGTTCTAAAATAGGAGGTGGAGGAACGTTACAAATTAAAATAATATGAAAATAATAATAACTGAAAGTAAATTAGAGAGATTAGTCATTAAATGGTTAAATGATGAATATGGTGATTTAGTTCCACATAGACAATCAAAACATTATGAATATATCTTTTATAAAAAAGGTAATGAGATTATATTTGATATTAACAAACATAGTGGTGATGTTTACGTATCTGATGTTATATGGTCAACCTTAGGTAGAATGTTTGGTATGAGTTATCAAAATATACAAAAAATAACCAAAGAATGGATTACTAATCATTATCACTTAGATGTTCGTAAAACTGAGTGCTACGGTGATATAATAATCTCCCGATGGAAAATAAGAGATTGATATGAAGATTATAATCACAGAGAACAAACGAATCCGTCTCGCCATTAATTGGTTAGAAGAGGAATATCCCGATTTAGAAAAAATAAAATACCCCGAATACGAACAAGTATTCATATCCGATAAAGGAATGTTTAAAATGTCTTATATCAGTAGAACAAAACATTTTTATGTTAAATCTGAGATATGGGATTTTATCCGTAGTATGTTCGGATTTGATAATGATGAGGTTGGTGAGTTATTATTGGATTGGGGTAATAAAAAGTTTGGGTTTAGAGCCAAGAAATGTTATAGAGTAGAACAAATATGAAAGTAACGATAACCGAAAATAGAATGTATAACCTTCTTAATAAATCCCTTGAACATTTGTTTGATGGGTTTAATGAGATAACGTATACTTGGGCCGACTTTAACTGTGGTTGGGGGGTATGTTGTGATATATATGCCGTTGGTTTTACACTTCCCGGTAGTGAACACGATGATTACCTTTTTAAACTAATCGATAGTGAGAACTATGATAATAACGGTGACTATGGTGAAGAACTCACAGGCGAGTTACCTGAGATATGTATGGAACATCCCGATATTACCAACCCCCAATTTGACACCATTATTTTCTATGAACTATTTGTGGAAGAACTTGAGAGTTACTTGGGACCAATACGTAATTGGGGTAGTGAATTGTTGGGTCTGTTAAACACTAAGTTTGGTATGGATGTTAAGAAAATAATATTCATATGAAAATAATAATCACAGAGAACAAACGAAACGAGTCTATAACCAAATGGTTGAATAGTGAATATGGTAAATTAAGAAAGTATACCGGTAATAGTACTTATAGGTATATCCACTATAAAGATAACGATGGATTAACCATATTTAGATTTAATCTTAGTACAGGTATAGTTACCATAATAAATCCTGATTTAGAAAGGGATTTAAAATCTATGTTTGGTCTTACCGGTTATGAAGTAAATGATATATTTATTCCTTGGCTTGAAGAAAGATATAACCTACACGTTGAGAGAGTACAATTTGAGGAAACTACTTGGCATTGTAATGAATGTGGTAGATATCATACTACAAGATATCATATTGAAGATTAATCCCCACACCTTATGAAAATAATAATAACCGAAAGTAAAAGAGAAAGAGCTGTCACTAAATGGCTTGAAAGTGAATATGGTGGTTTAAAATATAAGGTCTCTAAAGATTATCCTGACTTATATTATTTTATAAAAGATGGTAATGTTGTTATGGATTATTATGAAAAATATTCACGTCTTTGTGCTTCTAACGAAATTATTGATTTTGTAATGAGAATGTTTGGTTTTGATTGGAAGAATGCTAGAGACTTAGTTGAATCGTGGTTTCAGGATTCATATGGTTATGACGTTAATATAATTACCGGACCACTATCTCATCATATTCGTATTTGGAAATCATACTCAGATAATCCCCCAAGATTATTAGGTTCCGGACTTATATTGTTGAATTATAAGGTTGGTCACTTATATTATGAGTATTCGTAGAAATCATCCCCATCTGTGGTGAATCTAAACAAAAATCTGTAGGGTATTGAACCGAGTGTACTTAAAACAGTCCAACATTCTTCCACAATCTCCTCCTCAACTTCCGATTCGGTTCCTGCCATCCAAAATGTAATCTCTATTGTATCATCATACGATGTTATGTGATATTCCATAATATCATCATCCATAGGATATATAAACTTCTCTATTAACTTATCTGTTATTTTTAATATTGCCTCCATAATCTTAATGATTTAATAATATTTCAACCAACTGCTCAATTATTTCTACCGGTAAACTTTCATACGTAACTCTGAAATCACCTACATAAGAATCACCATCGTTATAAACATCAACATAAACCGAATTTGCACCAAGATATTCTATTTGCTTTAATTCATTATCATCCTCATCATAAAAAATTGGTTGTTCATAAAGTTCTGAAAGTCCAACACCACTACCACCAAATCCTTCCGATATTTCATCTACTTTCTCTTTAATAAAATTAACCTTATCAGTCACTTTTAAGTATGGTTCAATCCTATAATAATTACCAAAATACTTAATAGCGTCAGATATACCCAAAATTTTAATCATCTTGGGAATACTGTTCTCTTTGTTCTCCTGTATGATATCACCGCAGTTCTTAACATAATCACTCGACATACTTATTTTTTGACCTGTATACTTATACACCAAATCCCACGCTTCATACATTAAGATATGCTGATTGTTTTGGTTTATTAATCCAATAAAATAAAAAATAACATTATATTGTTCGGGTCTATGGAGTTGCATCTCTTCTCGTGGATGAACAACTTTAACCTTACAAATTTCATCTTTGTGGTCAGCAACAAATAAATTGGTTAAAATTGACTCAATTAAAGAAGTATAATCTTTATTGGATTCTTCTCTTAATATTCTTTTTATTGTTTGTTTTAATTCCATTATTTATCTTCCGGTAATTTTGTATCTTTGATGAACTTTTTATGTGAATCCTTATATGATTTCTCAGTCTCATCATTAACATCTTTGGTGTATTGCCAATTCCAATACAAATCATCGTTTGGTTTAAATCCGTAGAATCTATGAACTTCTTTCTGAACTTCAGTTACGTTCTCACCATTCCAATTCTGACCAACACAAATAAATCCGGTCTCAATATCTTTAACAAGATTTGATTCCCTCAATGTTGCGTGTCTGTTCTCAATCCAAGTTAGTCTCTCAATCAAATTTTGATAAAACATATTAGTTTGTCCCCATCTAATTGAACTAAAGAATACAACAGCGTCTGACTCAAATAACTCTTTGGATATCTTCCATAACTCATCCTTTGGGTTGTTATAACTTGCCCAACATCTATGGTTACCGGATGGGTTCTTTTTCTTATCTTTGAGCATTGCTTTGAGTAATCCACAACTGTTCCCGTCTTTTCTTGACACATTCCCCTCACAAGGAACTATATTAAGTTCGGAAACATCAATTAACACTGAGTCTTTTAACTCATCGTTAAGATACATTGCAATCATCTTTGATTTTGGTATGTCAAGGTTTTTATCATCATAGTTGTATCTATTGGAACAACTTAGGATTAAAACTTTCTTTTTCTTTTTAAGAATGTCTAATGTTTTCTTAATTGATTTCCAAGCATCGGATTGAACCATCTCCTCAGAAATCATCATTTGTCTTATTCTTTGTATATCTTCTTGTAAGTTCATAACTATAAATATAAAAAAAAGGGAAAAATTACTTTCCCTTTGTTTATTTTATCTACCTTCGTATTGCCATAGAACGGCATTACAATAACTATGGACAGCACCTTCTGTCATATTGGTTTTATGACAGTGTTGGAGATGTATTGGGTGTTGTAAGAAACCCTTTGGAAACAAATCTAAATTGATTGGTTTGTTTCTAATTCTTATTGGAGCAATCTCATCTAATGTCTCTCCACAATACATACAAAGATTGTCTTGTTCCTTGATATATTGTATTCTAACTTCCCTCCGTTGTGGTTGGGTTAATTTTGTGTAATCAGTTGGTAATATCATTCAATAATAATAATCATTGAAAGTTATTTTGTCAAATAAAAATATAATTGTATCTTTGTACTCTAAACAATTATAACTATGAACACATCAGAATTATACATCAGTCCGAACTTCGATAAGAACGAGAGATTACATAAGGATGGACACACCGAGAGATGTGTTTGTTGTAACAAACCTATGAAACCGGAACAAGTAAAGTTTATGGTTCATATGAATACTGATTGGTTAGCTGTTGATTGTGAAGATGTTCCTAACAGTCAAGGTATGTTCCCAATTGGTTCCGAGTGTAAAAAGAATATGTCAAAAGAATTTATCTTTAAAGTATGAAAACAATAAAACTCACCAAGAAAGATTATAAGAAATTAGTTAAATCTATAGCGGAGAAAACTGCTCAAGACATTCTTGCTATGGTTGGAGAATCTACCACCATTATCTATAAAGATAAACCCTTGGAAGTTGTTAAAAAACCAATCAACGTTCCTAACTCACCTCTTAAACCTATGGACAAGAAACAGGAGATGATTGAATCATTGGAATATCTTAAATCAAAATCTGTAAAATCCAAACAGGATAAGATATCTATCTCTATGTTGGAAGCCGTATTAAAGAACATGAAGTAATTACCTTTTGTGGTAGGATAGACCCCATAAATTGGGGTTTATCTTGTGGTGATTGGTAATATATTTCATTTACGCTTTACTACACATTTTGGGTAGTTTTGCAAATGAAATATATTTGTTAATTACACTTTTACGTACGAATAAATGTAATTGATAACACTTTTTGGAATGAATAAATGTGAATGTACGTTATTACGAGCACGAAAACGAAGTAGTATTTAGAATAACAAACATTTAATTATAATCATCTATATTATTAACAAATAATACGTGTTTATCAGTTAAGTCCTCGTAACATCTTTTTATCATTTCATTAAATTCTTCTTCTGTTGAAACGAACATTCTTAAACTCATAAAGTAATCAGGATATATGACTAATTGACGAGTAGTTGGTCTATATACCAACCCTACAACCCCATCATTACCATACACTTCATTAAAATAGAGGTATTTAATATTATCGGTATACCCGGCTCTTGTTGGTGTTAATTCATTAAACAGGTTTTTAAACTCTGTTCTAAATAACATATCTCTTTTACTCTCAGTTATTAATACTTTCATTATTTATTTAATTGGATATTATAAACACTTCTATATTTTGATGTTAATTCGTCATCACTTAGTTTTTCTATTTCGCTAACTTTAGATAATGTTTGTGTATCAATATAATCAATCATGTATTCTCTACTTAAATTATCTGTATCAATCATTTGATAACATTTACGTTCATTATCTGATTCGTGAGTTTCATCAATCTCAAACTCCGGATGACCTGTTTCTTGACCAAACTTGGTAGCGTATTTATCATCATACCATTCAGTAACCACATTAAGTATAAAGGATTTTCTAACTTTTAACATTTGAGATAAAAAATCAATTTCTTCTTTATCAATATATAAATCACCAGCGAAGAACTTTTCTTCATCACTATCTTCACTATTGAAAAAGTATCTCGCCTCCATAATAATTTTATTACCTTTACACCATTCTTCACTATAATTTCCGTAATTATCATCAGGTGGAATAATAACCCTATTTGTCTCAGAAATTAAAGTTTCCATTTGTTTAATAATAAGACGTTCAAAACTCTGATTAGATTTTGTAAATCTCTTTTGAACTTCCTCTCTTAATATTTTTTTAATTAACTCTTTCATATTAGTTCAATATCTGTTTATTTACGTGATGAACATATTTAACGGGTAACTTAAATGTTTCTGAAAACCATTCACCGATAACATTTTTAAGTTGTTGAGGAGTATAACTAAGTAAAGTAATTGGTTGGGTAACATCTTCACAGATATATAACGCCTCACTTCTATCACCCCAAATCATTATTACACCCTCACCATTACGATATTCAATCCTTTTTTGTTCTCCAACACCATCTGTTATATAAGTAACATCCTCATACATCCCGGAGAACTCCTCAGTTAATAACTTTTTGGCCAACCCATCTCTTTTATCTTCTTTAATCAAAATCTTCATAATAATAAATATCCTATAAATTAAAAACCCCCAATCAACGTGGGGGTTTTATTATCTTATATATAATTAATCTTTTAAACGTTCTCCTGTTTCTTTAACTTTGAATTGTGATAGGTTGTTTGTTCCACTACCTCCTTTAACTCCTTTAACAAACTTTACCACTCCGTTATTATATAATTTGTTTGGTGTATCAAAATACTCACCGTTGAAAACCAATATACCTTTTGATGTTAGAGTTACTTCATAATCATTACCCAAATAAGTTCTGATTAATGTTATATCTTTACCAAATCCGTTAGCCAAATCAATTAATCTTGTGTCCGGAGTAGATTGTAATATTTCTTTGGATTCTTTGATATCGCTTATACTTGACACAATACCACCATAAGCAATCATAAAGTTAATAAACTCTCCGGTCAATGTGTCCTCATCATCTCTGAACCATTCCCCAACTAATCTACGACTGTCCAATATGGAATGTAACATTGTTTCAACTTTTTTCATATCACTAACCTTATACACCTCAAGGACTCTATACCCTATTGGTGACTTGGTTCTATTGAGTTGATATTCCCTTGAAACCGGAACTTTAGAAAACCCTATTTTTTTATCCGGTAAAGCAACGGGTCTACCAATCACATCGTAATATTCCCCTAAGTAAATGTATCCTTCCATTACTTACCCTTATTTTTATTTACAAAATCTATCAACTCACTTGCCAATCTTAACGCTTCATCATAAGACATATACAATCTTGATTCTCCCGGTTGTTCTATCTCAACAACATTTAAAACAACACCATTTTGTGTTTCATCCGGTTGGATAACTACCTCTTGGTCACCACTACTCATTACTAATTTAGTTTCTACCCACATATTATTCTATTGATTTTTTTAATTTAGACAATCGTTCTTCTTCATTTTTGATGATGTGATATTTTACCATCTCTTGCATTGCTTTACGTAACTTTGATGACCTCTCACTAAATGGGTTGTTATAATCCCAAAATCCAATTTCCCAAGCCAATACCCCATCAATGTGAGCTCCAGCAAAACCTTTATCAGAAAACATTACAGTTCCACCATTGGTGTTTGTGTATTTTGGACTATAGTAATCCACAAAACATCCATCCATTCCGCACATAACCTCTCTAACCCATTTCTCTTTATCTTCAATTAAAGATTGGGTGATTCGGTCAATATACAATCTATTAACTTCTTTTAATTTACTCATAATCTTCGTCGTTATCTTCGTTTTTTTTATTTATTGATGTTGGTTCCTCGTAATTCCACTCAAGTAACTCCAATTCATTTCTCCACCCAAGAATATCTTCTTCTGTCCACATTGGAGCAAAGGATGGTCTTGAATGGAAGGGGATATTATCTCTATCGTTCCATTTTGCCAATCTATCTTCAGCATTTTTAATAAAACCCACCAACTGATTAGATTTAGCCCACTTTTCATAATCTTCCACCGATTTAATGTGGTTAACCTCACCGTAGTTATTTATCTTAGCGTCCGGATTGGTTGTGTAAACATCCACAATACCATTTTCACCATTATACTCATCACACAAATCATTAACAGCAACCTCATTGAATAACGTATGTTTCCAATTACGTCCATACGACCTACATTCACAAATATAAATAAACCCATCTTCACGGGTATGAATATAGTGTGAAATCTTGTTTTGAAGTTCTCTTAATTCCTCTATTGAGTGTTGTGTAAAATCTATTTCGGGTGTCATAGTAAGGTTTTTTATAATTATAGGACAAATGTAAGTATAAAAAAAAGA
>Ga0209499_1002037_pt1 | contig 13272 bp, 14 predicted proteins | sample C_130208_EF_Meta_FD_187306 | JGI IMG/M metagenome (GOLD analysis project Ga0209499, IMG submission 187306) | Freshwater microbial communities from Lake Croche, Canada to study carbon cycling - C_130208_EF_MetaG (SPAdes) (version 2) | ecosystem: Environmental > Aquatic > Freshwater > Lake...
AGTAGCCAGTACACCGAACTCTCGTATGTAACACGACGGGCGTTTATTCCTAAATTGGTTGTGCAACTGTACAACTCAACTCCCCTGTTGGCTGCTCTTCTGAGCAACTCGCAGCAAGCCTCTGGCGGTGTGTCATCTGTTACTGCACCTGTGCAGGGTTCGCAGATGGTTTCATCTCAGTGGTCTGACTACTCTGGTTCGTTCGCGCAACCGAGCGTTCAAGTTGGTATTACCAACGCTGAATTTAACTTGAAACTAATGATCGCTCCCGTGCCGTTCCTTGGCATGGAAGGCGCTGTGCAACAAGACTACGCAATCATTCCGTTGATTGAAGCGCGTATGAACGACGCTACAAACAGCATGATGGATAGCATGTCAACCGCTTTGTACGGCAACACCACCAACACGCAGCAATTTATTGGCTTGCCTGGCGCTGTGGACGACGGCACAACGCTTGCCACTTACGGCAACATTAACCGTACAACCAATACCTATTGGAAATCAAAACTGTACGCAGCCGGTAGCGTGAACCCAACTCGCTCCAACTTGTTGCAATACATCTCTGGTACGGTCAAGAACTCTGCTGAAGTTCCTACGTTTGGCGTATGCGGATTTGGCACTTGGACTCTGTTGGCTCAAGACTACGTTGGTCAAGAATCCTACGTCATTACCCCAGGTAAGGGAGTCGGTTTTGACAATGACGCTGACGGCCCACAGTCTGGCTTCCGCGCCTTGATGGTTGCCGGTGTGCCAATCTATCCCGATCCTTATTGCCCAGAAGGTACGGTGTACTTGCTGAACAGCAATTACATGTCGTTGTACATCCATGAAATGGGTTCGTTTGCCTTCACCGGCTTTGAATCTACTTTGGCTAACTTCCAAGTTGGTTACGTTGGCGCAGTGTTGACGATTGCTGAACTAGTGGTAACGAAGCCAAAAGCCATGACCAAAATCACTGGCTACAACTCTCTAACCATCTAAGGAGTAACACAACATGATTAATCAAATTGGTTTTGGTGTTCGCGGCACTAACTGGCCCAACACGCCGATTAACTTGGTTTCTGGTCAAGTCTACACTTTGCCAAGCGGCCAATATTCTGTTCACCTTGGCCCCTACACTGCCGTTCAACAATACGACGGAGTGCAACAAACATGGCGTTTTGTAGAAGCAGCTGCACAATCTGCACCTACTATTGTCAGTTCTGACGGTAGCAACGTGCGCTTGATTAACATGACCGGTACAGTTGTTGGCGCAGTCATCACTACTGCTGGCTCTGGTTACACCAACGGCATTTATCCTGCTGGTACAGGTTTGGGTACTGCTGCTTCTCCTACTTGCACGTTTACGGCTGGTGGCGGTAGCGTGTTGGCAACTGGCAACGTGATTGTTGGTGGTGCTATCAACACTACCATCACCATAACTACTGCCGGTTCTGGCTATACTCGCGCTCCCATTTTGTTGCTTTCTCCTCCTCCTGCTGGCGGCGTTCAAGCTACTGCAACTTGCACCATTTCTGGTGGTGTGATTAACGCAGTGACCGTAACCAACCAAGGCGCTGGATACACCACTGCTCCTACCGTGACGGTGGTAAACGGCACTGGCGACATTACCGGCTCTGGAGCAGTGTTGACCGTCAACGCTACGCTAGTTGGCTCTGGGACTGTTACCGCCATCACTATGAACAACAATGGCGCGAACATGACTTCTGTTCCCACCATCTCGTTTAGTCCAGCATCTAGCACTGCGGCTACCGCCGTGATGTGCTTTGGCTTGTTGACTTCTGCCACCACCGGCGGCACTGGTTACACAAACACTGCTACAGCCCCGTTTGTTGCAACGTCCAACATCACCGCTGGTACATCTGTGCTGACCAATCCAGCAATCAACACGGGTATTTTTGTGCCTCGTCCTGCTGTTGGTTATGTGACTTGCTCAGCTACAACTGCTTGGGCTGCAACATTGACCGACTATGGCTTGTTCCAAGTGGCATCTGCTTATACGGGCGTCATTCCTACATCGGCGGCATTTGGCACAACGACTGGTACTGTTGCGAACACCTTTGGTGGCGTGTCGGATACCGTGTACCTGCAAACCATTTAAGGAAACATCATGGCTGGTTCTAGAGTTGCAAACAAACTGCCAAGTCAATTTGGTAGCATCCTGCTGGCTGTTGTTCCTAGCTTGGACTTGAACACAACGGGCGATACGTTTGTTGCTTTTGCCGATACCCCTACTAAGTTTCGGATTCGCGCAATTGCAATGACTAACGGGTCTATCAACCCGACGACGGCTCGGTTTACAGTTCGCACCGCGGCATCTGCTGGCGGTACGGCAATTGTTACTGCCGTCACTCCTTCTTTGGCCTCTTCCGCTGTTGTGCAAGACTTGAGCATCGCGTCTACTAACGCATTCACGCAGGCTTATGTGTACATCAACGTAGGTACAGCACAAGGTGCAGCAGCTACGGTTGACCTGTATATCTACGGCGACATTTTGACTTCTTAATATGTGGGTTACAAACAATAGTGAGCATGATTTAGAAGACGGCTATGACGGCAAGCGTTACTTGTTTGCCAAAGGCCAGTCTGTAGAAGTCCCAACAATTGTTTGCAATCACGTATTTGGTTACGGTGATGATAATAAAGAGCCGTATTTACGGCGGCTTGGGTGGATGTTAAACAGTAAAGAACGTGATCTTGCATTGGAAAGATTGCACAAGTTTTCGTTTTCTTCTGAACGCCCCAAGCACAATGTCCACGTCCTATCCCCCGTGGTTGACGCAATGCCAGTCCCCATGCCTAATAAGCGTGGGGCTGGTCTTGTTCAAGTTGCTGCGTAACATTATGAGGAACCTATGGCGCTTTCTGACTACATCACGGAATGCCGTAGGTTGCTTCACGATGCAAATGGAAATTTTTATTCCGACAGCGAACTAACGGACTACATAAACCAAGGCCGCACAAGGCTGGTTCGTGATACTGGGTGCTTGCGCACCTACCAAACATCTTCTGTAGCAGCAAATCAAGAGGTCTTGCTGACAAGCTCGTTGCCCAGCGGGGTAAACACGCTTGATGTTATCAACTTCAATTTGATCTGGGGCAACACCAGGATCGCGCTGCAATATCTTCCGTTTACGGATTTCAACGCACGGTTGCGCTACTACCAAAATTACACGGGTAGGCCCATAGCCTATTCTATGTACGGTCAAACAAGCATCTACCTTGGCCCCGTGCCAGACCAAACGTACAGCGTGGAACTAGACACGGTAATCATGCCAACGGCACTGACAACCGCTTCTCCAACAGAAACCATACCAGAGCCGTACACAACGCCCGTAGCTTTCTACGCTTGCTACAAAGCAAAGCACAAAGAACAAGCATACGGTGAATCTGAAATTTTTAACCAAGAATACAAGAATCAAGTAAGGGCTGTTCTGTCCTCTGTGTTCACCAGGCGAATCACCACTCCTTATTTGATGGGCTAAAAATGGAAAATTTGCAAAGCGTTGTGACCGACAATGACAAACGCTTAAGCGTGCATGAAGCTATATGTGCTGCTCGTTACGCAAGCATAAAAGAGTCACTTGAAAGCGGCAGAAAACGCATGCAAAAAATTGAATACATCTTGTATGCAATTGCTGGGGTGATGTTGCTTGGCCCTGGATTTGCTGCTGATTTGATTAAAAAATTGATTCACGTTTAACATGGAGAAATAGCATGGACATTACTGGCCTTGGCGCAGTTTCGGACTTGGTTAATACGGCAATCAATAAAATTTGGCCTGACAAGACGGAACAAGAAAAGCAACAGCTTGCCGCCGCCGTAATGGTTGTACAAGGCCAGATAGACATCAACAAAGCAGAGGCATCCAATCCTAGCGTTTTTGTATCTGGCTGGCGTCCGTTTATAGGATGGGTTTGTGGTGCGGCTTGCGCCTGGAACTGGATTGGTTTGCCGGTGGCAAAAATGGCACTCACAATAGCAGGGCATCCTCTTGATCTCGCCCCTGCAAACCTTACTGAAATGTTGCCCGTCCTTATGGGGATGCTTGGCCTTGGTGGACTTCGCACAATCGAAAAAATGAACGGCGTAGCAGCAAAATGATTAATTCCCGCAGCTTGGATGATTTAGCGCCACCCGCCAAGCAACGGGCAGAGGCCTTTATTGCAGCTGCTAAAGCCAAAGGTATTGACTTGCTGGTGACTTCCACCTACCGAGATAGCGCAAGCCAAGACGCTCTTTACGCTCAAGGGCGCACTACGCCTGGAAACATTGTCACTAGGGCTAAAGCTGGACAATCTTGGCACAACTGGCGCTGCGCTTTAGATGTAGTGCCACTGGTCAACGGCAAAGCTATTTGGGATGACCAAGCTGTGTGGAAACAAGTTGGCGAGATCGGCAAGGCTTGCGGCCTAGAGTGGGCTGGTGATTGGCAGACATTTAAAGAGTATCCGCACTTTCAGTACACGGGTGGATTGACTTTGGCTCAACTACAGCAAGGAGCCAAAATTGCCTAAGAAAAATGTGAGGCTCTCTGTCGGCAGGGGCGAGAAGCAGTCTGTAAAAAAGGGCGGCGGCCTGACCGCGAAAGGCAGAGCCAAGTACAACCGATCTACTGGAAGCAATTTGAAAGCTCCGCAAAAGTCGGGGCCACGTCACAAGTCGTTCTGTGCCAGAAGTAAAAGCTGGACTGGTGAGCGCGGAAAAGCCGCACGCAAACGCTGGGGTTGCAGGTAATGGCAACGCAAGAACAAAAGCATGATTTTCATGTAACCAAAGATTTCTCGGGGGTCAACACCAAGGCCAACCGTACCGCCATTAAGGAGGAGGAATTTGCTTGGCTAGAAAACGCCATGCCTATTGGTCACGGAAATTTGCGCATTGTTCCTGCTCCAACAACCATAGCAGGCGTGACGTTTAGCGCATCTGTTGTGTATGCAACTTTTGCCAACATCAACTCTATTGACTACTATCTGGCATTTTTGTCCACGGGCGGGTTTGAAGTTGTTAATCTTGGGACAAACACTAAGACTGTTGTCTCTGCCGCCGCCACGTTTTCTACATCTGGTGTGCAAGCAAGCCAGTGGGACAACAAGACAATTTTAATTATTGACCCTGTCAAGGGCTACTTTCAGTGGAACGGCACAACCCTAGTCAGTGTTGGTTCTTTGTCGTTCACGCTTAACGGCTACTACAGCACGTTATCAGGCGTTGCAATTACAGGCACTGCTGGACAATTTAGCTGCACAGCATCTACAACAACTTTGGTTGTCGGGCAGGCGGTAGTTATCAGCGGCATTTTTGCTGGCACGGGAAGCATTACCGGCTACACCAACCCGTCTAGCTACTACATCATCACCACCAACGGCAGCACTACGTTTACGCTGTCTGCCACTAAGGGTGGTGCAGCTATTGCCACCACAGCAGGAACGCCTACCGGCCTGACGTATTCGCTTACCGGCACTGGATACTCTTCTCCGGTCACTGCAACTGTTGCAGCGCCGTCTACAGGTGGCACGCAGGCCGTTATATCGCTTTCTACCAACGGCACTAGCATTACGGGCGTGTCTGCCTACGGCACGGGTTTATCTACAGGTACAAACTACCTTACAGCGCCAGCAGTGACTATTAGCGGATCGGGCGTAGGCCAATCTATTACCGCAAGCCTTATCAGTCAGCCTGGAACTGCTATAGCCTCTTTCTCAGGCCGTGTGTGGATAGCCAACGGACGCACGCTGTACTACACGGCGGCTGGAACCAACAACGATTTCTACAGCGCCAGCGCAGGCAACATCACGTTTACAGATGCTACGTTGATAGGCAATATCACCCAGATTGTTGCTGCCAACAACTTCTTGTATGTGTTTGGTATTGACAGCATCAACGTTATTTCAGACGTTCGCATAAGTTCCACAACAGGCTCTACGCTGTACACCAACACCAACATTAGCGCAGCGGTAGGCACAGACTTGCCTTACGGTTTGTTGCCGTACTTCAGGTCTATTGTGTTTATGAATCGCTACGGTGTGTATGCACTGGTGGGTTCGACTACATCTAAGCTAAGTGACGCGCTAGATGGCGTGTTTCCTTACATAGACTTCACCAAGACTATCAGCGCAGGCCAAGTGCTGATTTACAACATCTTGTGTGCAGCGTTTTCATTTACGTACAACGACCCGTTGACCAGCACTGCGCGTGTGATTCAGGCGGTGTACTTTGATAAGAAGTGGTTCTTCACGTCGCAAGGAACGTTAACCTTTATTGCACAAGCGCCCATAAACGGCGCTGCTACGCTATACGGAACCACTGGCACAGACTTGACCAAGCTGTACCAAGACAAAACTTCAGCCATATCAAGCACCATCAGGTCAGCGTTACTTGGCATGAAAGACATCATCCGTGACAAACAGGCGCTGAAATGGGGTGTTGAAGCCATTCTTGGCGGCACAAATGGAAACGGCTTAACAATTACTGTTGATAACGAAAACAGATCAAGCCCAAGCACTACAGTTTACAACTACAACGTGGTAACTTGGACAAACAGTAGCGGCACAACAATACCGTGGACTAATAGCACCGGAACAATTATTGGCTGGGTTGACGCAATTGTTGGATATTATTTATATCGTTATGATGCCCAACAATGGGGCAAATACATTGGATTAACTATAACAAGCACATCACCAAACTTTATTATTTCTGGTGTGCAATACGAAACAACATTAAGAGCGAGGTTTTAAATGACTATTCCATATACATTTGCAGGGTCTACAGGGTCTATTCCGTTAGGCTACCTTGACGCCAACTTTACCTATGTTGGTGACAGCAGCGGTGTTGTGTACACCCCCGCAGGCACGGGGGCGGTGGCGACTACGGTACAGAGCAAATTACGACAGACAGTCAGCGTAATTGACTTTTTGCCTTCTGGATATGTAACTGATGGTTCTGTTGACTACAGTACCCAAGTACAAGCGGCCCTTACATATTGCGCAACCAATTTTAAAACATTGACTCTTAGTGGGTTAACGTTAAAAATTACAACTCCTTTGACAGTTACTTGTTATGCACCAGGTTTTGGAATTGAAGGTGAAAACGCTAATTTGCTTTGGTATACCACTGGAGGAATTTGCCTTTCTTTGACGGGTTATGATTTTGTAGTGTCAAACTTTTCCATTACAAATTATGGAACTGTTAGCAATGGAACTGCTTTGTATCTACGAATACGACGAAGCAGAGTTCAAAATATAAAAATATTTAGTGGCTTTGCTTATGCGGTTGACTTTCAAAATACGCAAGAAACCCACATAGATCAAATTCACATTGAAAATTATCGGGGTGATCCAACTGCCAACCGATATGGATATGGTATGCGTTTTGCTAGTTGCTTAAACGTGCAGCTAACAAACTGCTTTGTCGCTTATTGCAACACGGGTATTGCCCAAGGCACTGCCGTCAGCGGTGTTGCATATGGAAATGAAGGCCTGACTTTTACAGACAACACCATTATTGCAAACAATTACAACATTTACACTATCACGGGTCTTGCATTTAATATAAGCAATAACATTATTGATCTTGGTACAACACAAGGCGTTCAGATTGGCGGCTCTGAACATATTATTCATGGCAATTGGATTGCCGACGACAATAGCACAACCAACACAACTTTTGTTAATTTGGATTTAACTTCTGCAAGTCTTACAAGAGTTACGGACAACACATTTATACGAGGCGCTTTAGCTGTTGGTGCTGGTTATACAACAGGAATTAGCACAACCAACGGTTTAGAATTTTTTATTGCTGGAAATGTTTTTTCTGGCAACATGGTTCATGCTGTTAACTTAAATTCCTACAATTACATAGGAGGAAATTTTGCAGTAAACGGTGCAGTGCTTATTACACCAACGGGGAGTTTATCTAATTATTCTCAAGTAGATTCTGGTGCGCGCAGCTATTTTCAGCAAGGATTAAACCTTGGCAATGCATCACCATCTACAATATTTACATCATGGCTAACCATACTAGCGCCAGATGGAAACTATAACGCACATTTGCTTTCATCTACTGGCGTTACACAAGTTAGATCAGGCCTAGTAAACAAAACATACACAGCGTCTTTTAGTTCTACAGATGCGGCTTGGTATGTTGCAAAAGACTCCACATCTAATCGGTCAATTAATGCTGCCGGAACGGTGAATGCGTCTGGCGCTGATTACGCCGAATACATGGTTAAAGCTAACCCTCTAATTGTTATTGCAAAAGGTGATATTTGTGGGATTGATGTAAATGGAAAACTGACTACCGTGTTCTCTGACTCAATATCATTTGTTATAAAATCAACTAACCCTGCTTATGTTGGTAATGATGTGTTTGATACATCAGAAAATCAAAAAAACAAAGTTGACCGTATTGCGTTTTCAGGACAAGTGCCGGTCAACATTACTAATTTTAATGTTGGCAATTACATTGTTCCTCTTGCTACTGCGGACAACAAAATTACGGTAGCAGCGATTGCATCTGCGTCAATTACATTTGAACAATATCGTGCTGCTGTGGGTCGAATTATTGCAAAACAAGATGATGGTCGAGCCTTGGTAATTGTGAAAGTTATTTGATGAACATGGACGCACTTTCGATGGTGAAGTACGGCGATATAGACTCGCTGCAAGGCTTCATTTTTGAGAATGGCCTTCAGCATAAGACGTTTGCAGAGGCTTTGATGGACAAAGACGTGGTTATACCCCGTTTTCCCCTATCAGACGCTAATCCTAATGACTTAGAAGACTGGCTTTTAGCCCACCAAGTAGAGCACCAAGCCATGTCTGCGGCGCTACAATTGAACAATCCGGTGAACCTGATGGACACAAATTGGAACGATGAATCATCGTTTTACGATTGGATCAGCACCCATCTTTCGCTGCATGAGCAGATTTTGCAATCACTAGGGATTTAATATGCCGGTCGCTCCTGTTGCCCCCCCTCCAAAAAAAAATCAGATTTCTGAGCCTGATGTGATGGGCGCGCTTAAAAAAGATAAAGGCGCAACCAAAATGACTGCGCAGGAAATTGTTCAGCAAGACGTTGAAAAAAACAATGCAGGCGATTGGAAGCAGATTTACGCCGGTCTAATGGAAGCCAGCAAAGGCGACAAGTTTCGCATTATGCGTGCCAACAATTCTTTGTTCTGCTATGTCATTACAGGGCAAGGCACTGGAGCAGTTCACGTCATTACGGCAGACAACCCTAAAACACTGGTAGACAGCATCAAACAATTCAAAGATGCTATGGTTAAGGCCGGTTTCAAGCAGCTAACAGCCACTTTGACCAACCCCCAAATAATCAAGTTTGCGGAAGCAGCTGGCGTTAAAGTCAAGCAGCAAATGTCTCAGCAAGTACAAAATGGCATGGCTGGCCCTGCTATTGATGTTGTTATGGAGGTATGAAATGCCTGGAGCAGCAAAAGCGGTTGAAGATGGGTTGAATACAGTTGGCAAAACTGTAGAAAGCGTGGTTCAAAAAGTTGGCAACACGATTGAAAACATCATCAAAGACCCGCTGCCAACTATAGAAACTGTTGCACTTATTTCTGCTGGAGTCCCCCCAGGGATTGCTGGCGCTGCTGTCACAGCAATGAACGGCGGCAGCATAGAAGACGCTATAAAAGCCGGTGTCACTTCTTATGCTGCTGATCAAATTGGAGATTACGTAAAAGGCGAGATTTCAGACGCCATAGCAAGGGGCACTGATGTAGATTACAGCCATGAGGGTGGGTTGCGATCTGGCCCTACCACCGGCTCAAGCGTTAATGCACCGCTGTCTTCTATTGGCGGCAAAACCGCTGCTGGCGGCACGCAGGCATTACTTTCTGGAAAAGACGTAGGTGAAGGACTAGCATCTGGCGCTGTAAGTGGAATAGGTGGCGAAGCAGGGAAATATGCTGCACAGCAATTTGAAGACCCACTGACAAAGCGTGTTGCGTCTGGTGGCGCTAGTGGGGCGACAAAGGCCGCGCTGACTGGCGATGACATTTTGGGTGAAGCAACAAAAGGCGCAGGCACAGAGGCTCTTGGATACGGAGTAGAAAAAGGCATAAATTACGTTACGGATGAATTTGGGCTAGGCAACAAATATGACAAGGTGATTGCCGACTTGATAACAAAAGGCGCAGCTGGTGGAGAGCAAGCAAATAAACCTGCTGCGTCATCAAGCACGCAGATTTCTGGCGCAACAGAAGGCACTTCTGCTTCACCAGCAGCATTTGGAGCCGCTGACGTTGCGATGGTTGACACTGCTGAATCAGGTGGCGTGGGTAGCAAAGTGTCCAAAAAAGGGGGAAAATACCCTTGGGGCGATCCTGAAGGAACGACAGCACTTAAAGAAGGACTAGGTATCTAACATGGCTACTCTCGCAAAATTGTTGCAAGTTGATATGGGCTTGCCTGATATGGCAAAACGCCTAGCCGCTGCTGGACGGGGCAAAGACACCATCCTTGCCCACATCAACCCCAAAGAAGCCAAGCTGCTGAAGTCTCGCGGCGGTAGCGGAAAGATTAATCCTAAAACTGGCATCATGGAGTTTGATGATTACGCCGAAGATCCTAATGCCGGTGAAGCAGAGGCAACACAGTACCAACAAGAAAATCCTGCGCCTCAAGACTCTATAGCTCCAGATGAATCTTTGGCAGAGACGCAGCGCCTAGCTACTGCTGGAACGCATGTGCCTCCAGGCGCTCCCGCTTACGCGCCATCACAGTTGTCTGCTACTGAAACCCCAAGTCCGCAATTAGCTGCTGATTTTATGAAGCAGACCACTGCGCAGCCTGGCGTGATGGGTCAGATAAAACAAGGCGCACAAGCGTTGTCTGGCGGCTACAACGAACTGGCAAAAGCACTTGGCGTTACTCCCGAGGCTTTAGGTAAGTTTGGGGTTGGTGCATTTGGCGCTGTCCAAGGCAACAAAGCTGCAAACCAAGTACGCGCAGAAACTGGCGCTAACGAAAATGAAATACGTTCTCTGGCGCAACCGTACCGCGAACAAGGCCAAAAGCTATTGCAGATGGGCCAAGCTGGTCAACTTACTGCGCCACAACAACAAAAGTTAGAGGCCATTCGCGCACAAGTAATGCAACAACAGGCAGGTGCAGGCATACAAGGCGGCACGGCAGGCATGCAGGCAGAGGCGGTATTGGCGAGAACCGCACAGCAGTTTGCACAAGAGAACATCGACCAGGGCATGAAGTTGATGAGCCTTGCCGATCAGTACATTCAAGACGCAATCAGAACTGGATATCAAGGTAGCAAAGATGCTGCCGCGCTTACCCGAGATTTCTATTCTGCGCTTGGTTTTGGCGTTCCTAAAAGCCAATCAACTCCAGCTCAACCAACGCCAGCGGAGTAAACATGGCTACTACTGATCCTTACGACATAAACGAAAGTAGACGCACGGGTCTGTCTGTTGCTCTTGGGCAACCATCCGTTACAGGACGTGGAGCGTCTCCTGCGGCTGCGCCTTTGCCTACTGGTAAGCCTCCAGCGCCAGCACCTATGCAAACGCCAGATCAAATGATGGCTGACCCGTCAAAGATTTTGTCAAGCAAAGACGCAGGTCAACTAAGTGCGGCATCACAACAGATGGCATTACGTGGTGCGCAAGAAGAAACTGCCGCCAAAAACTTGGAAGCACAAAATGCGGTAACGCAAGAAAAAACTCGCGGCGAGTATTTAAAAACCATCAACGACGAGAAAGATGTTGCAACAAAACAACACCAGCAAGATTTACAGGAGGCGTCGCCGTTTGCCCCTACGCCTGAAAGCAAGGCCGATTTGGGCAGTTTGTTTGGCCTATTGACGGCAGCGACATTTGCTTCTGGTGGAGAGGGCAGGTACGCCGGTATGCAGGCATTGGCGGGGCTTACGGGTGCTATGAAGGGCTACCAGGCGGGTCAAAAAGATGTGTTTAACCGAGACATAAAAAAGTTTGAAGAGAACTTGAAAGCGTTGAAAACGCACAACGAAAAAGTAGACAAGATTTACAAAGACGCTATGGATTTGTATGCCACTAACAAGGACATGGCAAACCAAAAGATTCGTGAATTGATTGCTGCTGACAACACTGGCGTGATTGCCATGCTAGGCCGGTCACATCAGATCAGCAAGATTGGTGAAGTGATTGACGCCCAGGCCAAAGCCTTGACACATGCGCAAGAGTTGGTGGACAAGCGTAACAACGAGTGGGGAATGCTAAGAGCGCGTCAAAAATTTGATGCTGAACAAGCTCAAAAACGTTACACGCGAGACGTTGAGCTTGCAAAAGTTAAGGCTAGTGAGAAAAACGTAAAAGCTGAATTGCCAATCATTCAAGGTATTCGTTCAATCGAAAAACTTCAAACGCAATTGCGTGACCCAGAAGTGCAAGTTGGCTTAAAAGCAAAAACAGCACCTTTGTTAGAAAAAGTGTTTTCTTTAGAAAACAAAACAGAGTTTCCTTTAGGAGACAAAACTCCGTTTGAACAAGTAGTCAATTCAACTCTGACTGGAACGGACAAAACAACCGTGTTCCTTAAAGATGCTTTGTTGGCAACATATGAAATTGAGCGTGCTGCAAAAGGCGGTCAACGACTTACGGTTCAAGACATGAAGATGATCGGCCCTGTGCTTGATCCTACAAACTACAAACCAGAAACCTACAATCAGATTCTTGAAGATCGTCGTCGTGTTTTATACGACAACGCTCAAGACATAGGCATGACTGCGGCAGATGTTAAATCGCGTTTTGCGCAGCGTCCGTATGAACCATTTGGGAGTTCTGCTTCTGCCTCCGTTCCTTCGGCTGCTGGAGAGTTAACGCAAGCAGAAAAAGATGAACTTGCCGCTTTGAAAGCAAAACATGGCCGCCAATGAACGTCAAGAATTAGAGGAACTTCGTCGTATAGACGAGCTTGAGCGTAAAGCGTCAGGCGGCAAAGCGACGTTAGCGCCAAAAACACCGCCAACACCAGAGCCAGCAGAAAAACCCAGTCTTGGCAAACAAATTTTAAGCGGAGCTGGGAAATTAGCTGCTGGCGGTCTGAAAGCAAAAGAGGAGTTGCCTGGACAAGTGGCTGCTTTTGGCCGGGGCTTGTCGTCTGAAATTCTAGGCATCCCTGGTTCTATTGAGTCCATGATTACGCCAACGGCTAAAGGCGAACTTAAAGGGCATGAAACCGTATTTCCTACGCCAGAAGAAATACGCCAAGGCTATTCCAAAATTGGATTGGGAGAGCCAAAAACCAA
>Ga0209499_1002043_pt1 | contig 13260 bp, 15 predicted proteins | sample C_130208_EF_Meta_FD_187306 | JGI IMG/M metagenome (GOLD analysis project Ga0209499, IMG submission 187306) | Freshwater microbial communities from Lake Croche, Canada to study carbon cycling - C_130208_EF_MetaG (SPAdes) (version 2) | ecosystem: Environmental > Aquatic > Freshwater > Lake...
AACAGGGTGTCACGCTGGTGGATGAGGAATTCGTGACCAAGATCAACGCCGAGCGAAACGCTTAACCATCATTGGGGAACATCCCAAGGATGGTTTTGTGGAGCTGAGGGGACCCGTCGAACGCTACGCGTTCTCCTCCCAAATCCCCGCCACACCCAAGACAAAAAACCGCCATGGGGATCAATCCCTATGGCGGTTTTGTGGAGCTGAGGGGATTTGAACCCCTGACCCCCTCGTTGCGAACGAGGTGCGCTACCGAACTGCGCCACAGCCCCTTGGAACTGCCGAAGGCTAGCACTGAAGAACTTCGCGCCACAGAGCCGGATCAACGCCTGACGGACTGCTCATGATTTCGCCAAACGAATTGACCCACTTTTTTCTCCGCCATATATTCGCATCACTGCAAGTGAGTGCATTGTGTGAGCCCTGAAGGGATAGGACGTGATTACACTTTTTATTCGACATGGAGTCAACGACTTTGACTCATTCAAAAAGGGTTACGACGACCTAAAGCCCATTAGAGACAAACTAGGTGTTCTCAAAGACGCAATGTACACAGAAGTTGGAAACGAAAACAACATCACAGTTACGCACACATTTGCCACCCAGGAACTTGTCGATAATTTCCTCACATCAAGTGAGCTGCAAGCAGCAGTCAATGATCTTGGCGTAATTGCTGACAGTTTCACTGCAGTGATCACTGAACAGGTATAGCCGCACGGAAAAGCATTCGAAGCTGGTTCGCCTCTAGTTTTATTCGTTGACGGCGCGACGGCGACGCGGACGGTAATTGTCGGCGTCTTCTTGCGCTAAGCGCTCTGCAGATGATGCATCGAAATCTTCCGCAAACAATTCACGATCAAAGATCGCATCGCGATCGGGTGCATCAGCGGTAGCCCGCGACCACACATCGTTCCCAGATAGTGGCGCATCAATTTCCTGGAGATCTTCGCGTTCACCTGCTCTGGAACGAGCGAGATGATCCAGCATGTCTTGGGCGCTCCAGCCGCCGCCGTAGCGGCGATCCAGTTCACGCGGAACCAAGGTGGCAGGCGGGGCATCGACGTAGCGAGGGGCCGGAACCGAGGTTGTTTCCCAACCAGTATCTGAGACCGCTTCGGCCGAATTTCCTGCCGCACGGGCCGCAGCTGCTGGATCAACACGAACACGTGCGCTTCGCGGTTGAGTTGGAACACCTTCAGTACGAGCATGCGCTACATCGTTAGTGCGTTGACGCGATGCTAAGCGGTTTTGTTCACGGCGGCGTGCCTCACGAATACGTTCTTGCTTGGCTGCGGTGTTAACCATCACACCTACGTAGCTACCCGATGCGATAAGGGCTAACACTGGAATCGCCACCGGCACAAGCCCAAGCCCAAAGACGACCGTGGAAAACAGCACTACACCGGCTAGGCCGTAAAGGGTATTTCTCCGACGCTTACGTTGTAGCGAAGCAGCGTTGACCTGCGATTGATCAGTGCGTTCCCGAGGTTGACCTGGCTCAGTTCGAACCAAGATTGGTTCAGGAGCGGGCAAACTCACAGTTCGTTTGGTGGGCTTGATAAATGAGGATTGCTGCGGAACTTGTGTGACTTCAGGAATCCCGAACATTTGATTTTCACGACTATGTGATGTCGTTCTGCGGGACAGAACTTTCATTGCCGAACTAAAACGCTCAACACTGCGAGACTCGTTTTCCGCGTCATTGCGACGAAGCCACATTGGCACCAGCACGCCAGCCCACAGGGCGACTATGACCGCGTAGACCAAACCACTTCCCACAGGCACAAAACTACGGTGTTTACTGGCCTGCAGCCCTGACCGAGCCCGGTGTGTCGCCAATGGGGTATTTGAGTCAAATGGGGCAGGTTTGAATTCGCGACTAGAGATTCTTCCACCGGGACAACAACCCGTTGGGTGCCACTTCCTCTGCGGTGACCACATAGGTCACGTGGTCTCGCCAATCACCGTCAATATGCAGGAATCGAGGTCGAAGCCCTTCATAACGCAGTCCAAGCTTGTCGACCACTCGCAAACTAGCTGCGTTTTCAGGTCGAATATTGATCTCAATGCGATGTAGCCCCAGAGCTTGAAAGCAATGATCAACTGCCAATGCCACAGCCGTTGGAGTGATACCTCGTCCCGCTACCTCTTGGTCGATCCAATAACCAATGTTGGCCATCGCTGCCGACCCGTAGGCAATAGCCCCAACCGTGAGCTGCCCCACGAAACGGTTGTCGTAGGTGATCGCAAAAGGCAGACAACGACCACTTCGGGCCTCCGATCGAAGTCGAGAAACCATCTGCGCATACGTTGGCAGCGGAGCCGTATCTTGAGCCGGCGCCGTTGGATCCCACGGCCGAAGCCAGTCATCATTGCGCCGACGAACCTCCCGCCAAGCGTGGACATCGCTGCGTCTCAGCGGGCGCAGGCCAACCCGGTCCTGCCGCAGTGAAACAGGCCAACCGCGGGTCATGCAAACCTTCGCTCTAGTACCACCACATCCACCATCAATCCATCGCTTGCATGGCCGACCCCCTCTGGGACCACCGCAAAAGCACTCGAGCGCGACGTGGCAATCAACGGATGACCGGTGGTTGGGGTGGCTGTCACCACATAAGCGCCCTGATCAAAACTCACAGTGGCCGGAATAAAACTGCGGGCCGTAGGCGAAGTCTCAATTGTGCCTTTCAACATTGCACGAATAACCGGACGATGCACCGGTTCAAGTCCAAGCATTCGGCGAACAACCGGCCGCAAAATCATCTCGATGGCAACATAAGCAGCCAGCGGATCACTAGGAACTACCACCACCGGAATCGCGTCAGGCCCAACTCGTCCATGGCCTAAAACACCGATGGGTTCGCACGCAAGATCGGTGAACTCCACACCGCCGATTCGATTCACAACGTCTCGAACCACACTTCGAGTCCGCGCCCCGGCACCATCTACCAGCACCACCAAATCCGCTCGCACGAGTTGATCTTCAATCGTTGCCGCCAAGGTGCGCGCATCTGTGGGCAAGGCTGGAATACGGAAAGCCAGCGCACCTGCATCCCGCAACGCAGCCGTAATCAGCGATCCTGAAGCTTCACTTACCTGACCTGGTCCAAGCGGATTTCCGGGCTCGACCAGTTCTGAGCCCACTGGGATCACCACAACGCGTGGACGCGGATTAACTAAGACGCGATCCGAACCTGCTGCTGCAATTAATCCAAGGTGGGAGGAGCGAAGGCGCGTATGCGCCGGTACTAAAACTGTTGAGTCCTTCACCACACCACCAGCAGGCATGATGAAATCATCAAGCGTGGGAACTTGAGAAATACTCACGCGAGCCACACCACCATCAGTCCATTCAGTGGGAACAACGCATTGCGTTCCGTCGGGAATAGCTGAGCCGGCAGTAATACGTACACCAAAACCAGGTTGCACACTCACACTTGGTCGTTGGCCCGGTTCAATATCGGCCACGATAGGGAGCACCACCGGTGTCGAAGCCGATGCCCCTTCAATGTCTGATCGCCGAACGCAATAACCATCAACCTTGGCCACCGATGATGCTGGCATATCTGCGGCGGCCACGACATCGGAAGCAACTGAGCAACCCATGGCCTCAAGCAATGGGATCTCTAAAGGCTCAAGGGAATGGACCGACTCAATGAGTGTGGCAATAAATCCATCAAAGGGAACGCTCACGAGTTTGGCGCCTGGGCTTGTACAAAATCGTGGAGCCACTGAGAAAAAGCAGGGCCTAATTCATCGTGCTTGATCGCCAATTGGACAACCGCCTTGAGGTATTCCAGTCGATCCCCAGTGTCATATCGACGACCCTCAAAAATGACCCCACTAACTCCGCCACCGTGGCCATCAAAACCGCGAGCAGCCAATGTTTGAAGTGCATCAGTGAGCTGAATTTCACCACCTCGACCCGGTGCGGTGGATTTCAAGACTTCAAAAACAGCCGGGTCAAGAACGTACCGACCCACCACAACTAAATCACTTGGCGCTTGATCGACAGAGGGCTTTTCCACCAAGCCATTCACGATCACGACATCTGCTTGATCAGTGGCCGAAACTGATGCGCAGCCATATTTTGAAACATCCTCGCGTGGCACCCGCATGAGTGCAATCACACTTCCACCGCGCTCCTGGCGAACCTGCAACATGTGTTGAAGCAACAAATCCTCAGCATCGATGAGGTCATCGCCTAGCAGAACTGCGAACGGCTCATCGCCAACTGCGCTTTGCGCACAGAGCACGGCATGCCCCAGGCCTCGCGGAGAATCCTGATCAACGGTTGAAATGTGTGCCAAATCCGAAAGCGCACGCACCGTTTCAAGCAGGTGCTCATTACCTGGTTTGCCGAGCGCGGCTTCTAACTTCAGATTTGGTTCGAAATGAGCGGCAACCGATCCCTTATCAACACTGGTAACCAAGACGACTTCATGCAGACCGGCGGCGGCGGCCTCTTCGACCACGTACTGCAAGGCTGGCTGGTCAACAACAGGGAGGAGTTCTTTAGGAACGGCCTTGGTCGCAGGCAAGAATCGAGTCCCCAGCCCAGCCGCCGGAATGACCGCGGCACGCACACCAGCCCTACTCATGAAACTCAGCCTACCTAGAGCAGTAGCGTCAGGGTATGACCGATGGCGCCGAGCCGGAGAGTATTCCGACTCAAAAGAAGGTTCTGCGAGACACGTTGAGAACTGCGCGCTCAACCTATGTCGCAAACCATCGCACCGAACTGACCGAAGCTGCGGCGAAAAACGCCGAGCGTTTGGCATGGTGGGCGATGGTTCGTGGCGCCGGAGTTGCAGCCGCTTATGCCTCAACACCTGAAGAGCCAACCACTGATGGACTACTCGATGCCCTCAAGGCTTCAAGTATTCGCGTGCTGCTGCCGGTAATGAAACCCGCTGGGCTGATGGAATGGTCACCGTTTAGTGGTGTTGAAGGCCTTGTTCTCAATGAACGTGGGATTAGAGAACCACGTGGCCCTGTTTATGCGGCCGAGGCAATTGCCGGTGCAGATCTGCTGATTGTTCCAGCCCTTGCGGTTACACGCGATGGCGTTCGGCTAGGACAAGGCGCCGGCTATTACGACCGGGTGCTGGCACATGTGCGAACCGATGTCCCGATCATCGCGATGGTTTACGACACAGAGGTGCTCGACCCGGGCACCATTCCTGAACAAGAACACGACGTACGAGTCACCCACATCTGCACTCCCTTGGCTGGGTTGCGGGCAGTGAAAGCTCAACCTAACTAGCCAGAGAACACCCACCGACTACTCAGCCGGCGGCCATGGGGCATCATCGTGTGACAACGACCGCTCAAATCAGGAGTCTTAGTGCCCACGTACGAATACGCGTGTAATGCCTGCGGTCACGGTTTTGAGATCGTTCAGTCCTTCAGCGACGATGCACTCACGCAATGCCCCCAGTGCAAAGGCGAACTGCGCAAGATTTTTAACTCCGTTGGCGTGGTGTTCAAAGGCTCAGGTTTTTATCGCACGGATAGCCGGAATGGCTCAACCGCATCAGAGTCAACAAGTTCTGCGCCAGCGTCTTCTTCCGCATCTGAATCTTCCTCAAGTTCAAGTGCCTCACCATCGACACAGGCACCGGCTTCTTCGGATTCAACCAAGTCCACCAGTGCTAAGCCACCAGCACCCAAGTCTGGGGACTAAGACTTAGCCTTGCACCACCTCAAGCACCGACCAGTGCCACATGCGACCTAGCGCATCTATCTTTCACACGTGTTGGACTTTTCACACCCGAAGTTTTCTTCCATCCGCGGGATTCTCAAAGTTCTCAGCGGCCACACGTCGCGGCGAATGCGGCGAGTCATCGCCGCATCATTGGCGGCATTAACCGTTGCAACCCTTGGGACATGGCACACCTCCCCCACCTCAGCCGAGCGTCGAGCAAACCAGTCCACTTCAGCAACCATCGTCAATGGACCTAACGAATCTCTGGTACCCCTGCGGCTTTCTGATCCGGGAATTGCCGCTCTATTAAAAGTTGGCGATCGGGTGGACATCTTTTCCACCTCAAAAGATGGGCGAGCAAGCCTCCTGGCGCAAAATGTGCAAGTGGCACAAACGCCGGCTAGTTCGCGATCAACAAGTCTGCTCTCAGGATCGGCAAGTGGAGCCATCGTTGTCGTAGCTATTGATCGATCACTGGCCGGGCAGCTTGCAATCTTGGGTTCAACCGGTGAACTGTCGCTGGCTATCCGCGCTTCAACCTAGTTCCCCACCGATCTCGCGCTACGGTCTGAAGTGCCAAGGCAGGGACCAGAGGGAGAACGATGTTAAAAGGTTTTAGGGACTTCATCCTTCGCGGAAATGTGGTGGATCTGGCGGTCGCCGTCGTCATCGGTGCCGCATTCACCGCAATTATCAATTCCATTCTCAATGGGCTGGTGAACCCATTGATCGCGGCCATCTTGGGCAAGCCGAACTTAAACAGCGTGGGAAATTTCACCATCAATGGTTCACAATTCAGCATTGGTTTGGTTCTGACGGCCATCATCAATTTCGTGGTCGTTGGGGCCGCGGTGTACTTCATCGTGGTATTACCGATGAACAAGGTCATTGCACGTCGACTGCTCAAATCCGATCAAACCGACGAGTCAGTCTCAGAAGAGATCACCTTGCTCCGTGAAATTCGAGATGCTCTGACCCAGTCCTAGCCGTGATGCGGGGGAACCTCTCGCAAAAAGCGTTCGTCGTCGGCCTGTTCGCCATCGCGCCACTGATCTGATCCCGAGTCATTGGGGTCATGCTCATCAGATGTAGTTTCAGGAAGCAACGGATCGACACTCACAGTCGTAGTCTTACACCCAGCAATCAGGAAGGGAAGGTCAGATGCCCATCACCGGCTTAAACCATGTTGGGCTCTCGACACCCGATATGGCCAGGACTTTGGCCTTTTATCGCGATGGTCTGGGCTTTAGCGAAATCGTTTCCTTCTCGTGGGAGGCCGGGACGCCAGGAGCCGATGCTGGACTGGGACTTAAGGACACGGCCGCTGAAATTTCAGTGCTTATCGCTGGAAATGCCTACCTTGAAGTCCTGCATTTCAAAAATCCCGTCCCTATTTACTTTGATCAACCCCCAACGTTAAATCGCCAAGGCATTAGCCATATCGGCCTATCGGTGCGCGACATACCCACAGCCGTGGAACTGATCACCTCACTGGGCGGTGGGGTTATCGATCAATCCACTCAAACCTCCCAACTGGTCACCGATCCTGATGGCAACATCATCGAATTGCACGTTGACTCGGCTCATGATCCTTTGAACTATCAAGCTTTGCGCACCGTTGTTCCAGCAGTGAGCACCGGTGAGCCAAATGCGTTTACTTCGCCGAGTAGATCGGTCGTAACCGGTTTGAGTTTTGCCGGCGTGACAGCGGTTAATGCGCAAGAACTCATGGACTTCTATCAAGTCGCCGGAATCCATTCAACGCATAGCCATCAATGGAGCTCACCGGCCGAGGCCCAACGAGCCGGACAAGTCGCACTGGGCTCTGGCGGCTCACATGTGCTTGACCTGAGCAATGCCTACCTTGAAATTCTCGAACCAGCTCGAGCCAATGTTCTTGGCAAACCAGCTTCGGCTCGCATCATCGAATACGGCTTCAACCACCTGTGTTTTGACGTCGCCGATATTGAGAGCACCCATGCAGATTTGTCCGCAGTGGGAATGCGTTGTTTCGCCGATTGGACGAACATGCCCGGCGGGACCTCAGCAATGGGATACGCCCTTGACCCAGCGGGCAACCCGATTGAACTCCTACAGCATCTCAGTGCTTCATCGCTGATGTGGCCGGGCCACTTGTCCATCTAGGCCCAGCGCAAGTGCACTCTCAGGAAGGATTTGGTTCGTAGAGGTAATCCGCATCTTTGCGAACCTTTTCTAAGTCCTCAGGCCTACGCATGATGCCCCGCAGAATGTAGTCGGCACCTTTTTCAGCATCAAGTTCAACGGTGTTACTTGGTGCCATCGTCTTAAGGCGGTGGTGCGCGTTAAGACTGCCCACGACCATCAGGCGCAAAAACTCAATGTCCTCATCAACAAAGTCCCCCGAGTTGACCCCGTCAGTAACGATTTGACGCATGTACTGGGTGATCGAATCAAAGCGAACATTCCAATGCAGGCCATCGGGGGAATTTAGAAACTCGTAGTCCATCAATCCGACTAATTGGTACGGCGAAGTAACCACGTGCACCATCGCCCATCGACAAAATGCATACAACCGAACAGCGCCTGGTTCGTCCGCTAGTGCAATGCGGCGCAACTGAGTCAAGGTTGTTCCCCAAGCAAACTCCAACAGCTCTTCAGCGATAGCGGCCTTGTTCTTAAAGTGATGGAAAAGCGAAGGTTGACGAATCCCCACGGCGGAGGCGATGTCTCTGGTTGAGGTGCCGTTATATCCGTGCTGGGCAATCAAGATTGATGCCTCACGCAGGATCCGCTCGCGGGTTGAAACAAGCTGGTTCTCCACACGAACCTGTTCGGTAATTGTCATGAGGAAAACCTAGGGGCTAGGCAGGGCTTGCCTATCAGTGGGGCTGTTTTTTGCCTATCAAAACAATTCAAACGATAGGCCTCGCGCGGGACTGGCCTTGCTAGTTTCGAACCGAAGCTCGATCCAGAGGTAGCGATCCATCGAGCCGAACAACCAAGCCTTGAACACGGTTACCGACCAAAGCTTGGTGGGGCCGAGCACTCAAGGCCACAGCCTCAATGGGTTCCAAGACCAGCGACTGAAAACTCTGCGCCGCCTTCTGCGCATCAGCACCAAAAGCTGGAACTGACAACTGGCCAGCGTAGGAAGCCGTCGTCTGGTCAATGGGCCATCCAGATCCAAGGCCAGCGGTCACCGACCACTGCAACGTCACATCGCTGGCAACGGCAACTCTAGGCGCCAACGAAATCAATGCAAGGTCAAAAGATCCTGCAGCCAGATCAATGGCATAGCGCGCTGTTGACGCTTGTTTGATATCAACTGCCAGACCAACAACTTTAAGTTGTTGAGCGATCAACTGAGCTTGCGCGAGATTGTCTGGATTGCCTGAACGTACGAGCAGTTCAAGACTTCGCGAACTCTTGGGAAGAAGGCTGACTGCAGTTTTGCCCAAATTGATATTGGTCTGTGGGACGGGAACACTTACCGCTCCTGGCCATCCTGGTGGAACAAGACCTGCTGTGGGTTCAACGGCCGCACTTTGTTTCTGTACCAAAGTTTTGATATTTAGGGCAGATTGAACGGCAATACGCACATTGTTATCCCGCGTGGGGGGCAAACTTCTCAACAGCAGTGCGCTGACTCGGCCTGGTTTTGACGACTGGACGAGTTGGTCTGGCGCATCCACGACCGGACTTGGACTTGGGCTCGGACTCAAAACTGGTGTTGCGGATGCAGACGGGGTTGCGGATGCGCTCGGCGTTGCGGATGCAGACGGTGTTGAACTCAATGTCGGTGTCGCAGATGCGCTGGCACGGGGCGCAGATGTGGCAGAGCGCGGATCGATGACAACATCCCCACCACCGTTGATGAAACCTTGAGCGCCGGAGCCTTCTGCCAACTCCCGAACGAAAATGGCGTCCGGCCCCACCTGATTTGGAGCAAAGTAACTTGCATTGCGTGTAAGACTCATTTGAGTTGATCGATTAGAAAGCTTGGGCGCCTCATAGGGACCACAAGAAACTGGGCGCTTGAAGTACGCGGCTCGAGCCTTGCCACCGAAGTCCTTTTTCAGGCAACCAAACTCAGGGGCAGCAAACACCGTCCGGTCCAGCAAAGCATTAGGCACTCGCAATTTCACGACCACCGTTTGCACATCAGTTGCCGTTGCCGATACGAAATACGAGCCCTGCGCATCAGCACCAAAGCGACCGGTCAGTTGCTGCTGGGAAGCATCTTCGGTCAAGGTAAATGCCATGTCCTCAGCGGTCAATGGGGAGCCATCAGCAAAGGTCAAGCCCGAACGAAGACTCACCGTCCACGTCGTGCCAGCACCATCGGACACTGCAGAGGTGGCAAGTCCAGGCTCTGGTTGTGATCCATCGGCCGAGGGACGAAGGAGGGTAGCCATAACCAATGGTCCAAAAGTGCGAACTGTTGAATCAGGGGCGAGCACTGGATCCCAACTCGCCGTTGGCAACGCATCAACAATTCCAACATTCAAGGTGCCTCCCGCAGGAACACTGACTTGCGAAGAAGTCGGTGTGGCGGTGGGGACAGTTTGTGCTGGCTTTGATGAACACCCAGTGATCAGTGCTGCCACTACGACAATGACGATTGACAGTGGCTTCACGATTCTCCAACCAGTGAGTCCAGGAATGTCATCCCTGGTCCGGTAGTCAGGCCACCATCGACCACGATGGTTTGACCAGTGATCATTTGACAATCATCGCTTGCAAGAAAATGAACCACCGCGGCAACTTCTTCCGGCTCTACCAATCGCGGATTCGCACCATAGCTTTGAACCCACGCCAACTCTCGTTGGACAAAGTCCCCATTTGCTTCATTCATAGCTGTTCGAACCACAGACGGGGCGATTTCGTTGACTCGGATGCCCTGGGGGGCCAGTTCCAAGGCGCCAGTTCGCGTAATGGCGGTAAGGGCAGACTTACTGGCTGCATAGGCCCCCATCAAGGGTGCGCCCAGAAGTGTTGACAGCGAAGAAATAGTGATGATCGATCCGCCACGGTTCATCACTGGCGTCACATGACGGATGCAGTGAACCGCGCCCAGCGTATTTACTCGAAAAGATCGCAAGTAAGCAGCATCCGAATCATCAATGATCAGTTCATTGCTGACCGCCACACCGGCGTTGTTCACCAAGATATCGATACGTCCAAATACCGAAATGGTTTCTTGTACTGCTGCAAAAACTTGGTTGTCTCGGGCTACATCACATTCGATAAATAGACCATCAAGATCACCAGCCAAAGCTGACGCATCGACAAGGTCAAGGAGAACTACGCGAGCCCCTGCACTGGCTAGTCGAATTGACGTAGCCCGACCGATTCCAGAAGCAGCCCCGGTAACGAGTGCTACTTTGCCGTTTAACGAAAAAGTCGAAGTGGCCCAGACCGATGTCACGGCGCTGCGTGGCCGCCAGCGCCGAGTGCATTTGGCACTAACGAAGCCAAAGCATTGGAATTCAGCATGGAGGACAAGGGGCTTGAGGTGCGGTCCGCTTGGTGAACAGCTAGGAGTAATAGGCCCAGAGCAATTGCCGGCACCAACAAGAGGACATCTCGCGGGCGGATGGCATAGGCACGCGCCGTATCGCGCGCGCTAGCGGCCGGATATGAACTCAAGGGGACTCCTGGGGAAGAGGTAGGGGAATTCACGGTAAATCCGGCCCAGCCTGGGATTGGCCAGCGACACGCCAAATTCCCGCCCGATACGCTCAACCACCATGGAGTCACGTGCTGGAAGTAGCGAAGTCCTGGCCTTTGAACAGGCTGTGGAGCAATTTGCGCAACGAGTTCATACCCCGGGAAAGCCAGTTGGATCAAGGGCCTGGCTTGAAGCCGGAGCACTCGGCCTGACCGGACTTGAAATACCAGCCGAGTATGGCGGGGCAGCCGGTGCAACGTATGCATGGAATGCGGCTGCGGTAAATGCCTTAGCTTCCATCTCGCACGGACTCTCGTCCACGTTCACGATCTCCTTTGACATTGCCACGCCTTACCTCGCCCGTTTTGGCACAGCAGAAGTCAAGGAACGCTGGCTTGGACTGCTTGCCACTGGAAACGCTATTGCTGCCCTTGCCTTAACAGAACCAGGTGCTGGGTCAGATCTAGCCTCACTAACTACCCAAGCTGTGCGGCAGGGCAACGATTTTGTCATCTCAGGTACGAAGACGTTCATCACCAACGGATCAATTGCTGATGTGATCGTCGTGGCGGCGAGAACAAGCCCGCAAGACAACGGCCGCGGAATTACCTTGTTTGCCGTTGATGCTCAGAGCCAAGGAATTTCGCGTCGTGCGATCGCCACTATTGGTCAGGCGGATTGCGACACCGGTGAAATATTTTTTGACCAGGTTCGAATCTCGTCCGCGCAAGTACTGGGCGAGGTTGATCTTGGGTTTGAGTACCTGCTGCAACGCCTGCCTCAAGAGCGCGTGACCTCAGCCATTGCCAATTTGGCTCAAACCAACCACGCCTTTGCCCTCACCTTGGACTACGTCAATCAGCGCATCGCCTTTGGTCGCACCATCGGATCACTGCAACACAATGCTTTTCGACTTGCTGAACTTGATGCTCAAAGGTCTGCAGTTCGCGCCCTCATTGATGCATGTATTCAACAAGTCGAAGCCGGAACGCTGACGAGTGCTAACGGGGCGCGAGCTAAGTTGCTGTCCGCCCGACTTGAAAATGACGTTTTGGATCTTGGTATGCAACTGCACGGCGGGTCCTCATTCCTTGAAGGAACCGAAATCAACCAGCGGTGGATTGATGGTCGGGTCACTCGGATCTGGGCTGGCGCCGACGAGATCATGTTGCACCTGATTGCAAAAGATCTCGGGCTTTAACCGATGAACAACCAAGCCGTCATTGTTGCGGCTACTCGCACTCCTATAACTAGAGCCATCAAAGGGGCCTTCGCTCACACTCGTGCTGAAGATCTCGTGGTGGCGGCAATTGAAGGAGCTCTTGCCCACATTCCCGAACTTGATCCCCACGCCATCGATGACATCATCACCGGCAGTTGGATGCAATCCAAGGACCAGGGTGGAAATATCGCTCGTCGCATTGCGGTGCTCTTGGGCTATGACGGCGTGCCGGGTGTATCCGTCAACCGAGCCTGCGCCTCATCCCTGCAAGCCATCCGAATGGCACATCACGCCATTGGAATGGGTGAAGCACACGCAGTAATCGCCACTGGGGTTGAATCGATTTCCCGCTATGAACACCCAACAAGTGCCGGCTCCACGGCCACGGGCGATCGCCACCCGGGGTTTGAAAGCGCCGATGAAAGCAGCCGACAGCATGAAGGTGCGGATCTGACCTGGTCTGACCCTAGAGAACGTGGGCAGCGCCCCGACATTTACGCAGCCATGGGGCAAACTGCGGAGAACGTTGCCAACCTGCGCGCGATCACACGGGAAGAACAAGATGCCTTTGCCTTGCGATCGCAACAGTTAACGCAACAGGCTGTTGATGCTGGCTTTTTCACTCGCGAAATCACTCCAGTTGTGGTTGACGATGTCAGGATTTCCTTAGACGAA
>Ga0209499_1002045_pt1 | contig 13248 bp, 6 predicted proteins | sample C_130208_EF_Meta_FD_187306 | JGI IMG/M metagenome (GOLD analysis project Ga0209499, IMG submission 187306) | Freshwater microbial communities from Lake Croche, Canada to study carbon cycling - C_130208_EF_MetaG (SPAdes) (version 2) | ecosystem: Environmental > Aquatic > Freshwater > Lake | place...
AGTAGTTTAAGTCGAAGAGCGGCAAAAACTACTGAATTCAATCGAAAGGGTTAGAGGTATCACTCCTTCCAGGCCCTCCAAACCCGCCCCAACTCCACCTCCCATTCCCACCGACGAACTCTCCGCCAGCGGCGAGGCGTTTTCGACCTTTTCCCTGCATGTCAGCGATGCCTCGTTCAAGGTCGCCAAGGCGGCGTTGGATCGTGGCGAGCGTCCTGATCCTGAGTCGGTGCGGCCTGAGGAATTCTACAATGCCTTCGACTACGGTGATCCCACTCCCGCTCCCGGCGAAGCGGTGGCTTGCGCGATCGAGCAGGCCGCACATCCGATCCTGCCGCAGCGAAATCTGGTCCGCATCGCGATGCGCACCGGTGCCGCCGGTCGTGCCGCGAGTCAGCCGCTGGCTCTAACAGTCCTCCTTGATCACTCTGGTTCGATGGAACGCGAGGATCGTCATGAGGGTTTGAACCAGGCGATCGTCCAGCTCGCGTCGCTCCTGAAAGCGGGCGACACGATCACCGTGGCTGGCTTTTCCCGGACGCCGCGTTTGATGGCCGACCGCCTTCCCGGCGAGCAGGCGAAGAAGCTCATCGACATCGTCCGCAACACGCCAAGCGAAGGCGGCACGAATCTGGAGGAGGCCCTCAAGCTCGGCGGCGAACTCGCGCTGCGTCAGAAAAATCCCGCCGCGCAGAACCGCATCGTCCTGCTCACCGATGGCGCGGCGAACCTCGGCAACGCCAAGCCCGAAGACCTCGCCGAACGCATCCGCGCACTCCGCCAGCAGGGCATTTCCTTCGATGCCGCCGGCCTCGGCGCGGGTGGCGTGAACGATCGCATGCTCGAAACGCTGACTCGCGATGGCAATGGCCGCTACTACCTCATCGACCAGCCCTCGGATGCCGATGAGAACTTCGCCAAGCAACTCGCCGGAGCCTTCCGCCCCGCAGCCGAGAACGTGAAGGTGCAGGTTCATTTCAATCCGGCCCGGGTCGGCCGCTACAAGCTGATCGGTTTCGAAAAGCATCGCCTCAAGACCGAGGATTTCCGCAATGACAAGGTCGATGCCGCCGAGCTCGCCGCCGAGGAAGCGGGCATCGCGCTCTATCAGGTCGAACTCCTGCCGCAGGGCACGGGCGAGATCGGCGAGGCCAGCGTGCGTTTCCACGATGCCGCGACGAACCAGATGGTTGAGCAAAGCTGGACGATCCCCTACGACGAGAAGACCCCGGCTTTTGACCAGGCGACTGCCTCGATGCAACTCGCCTCGCTGGCCGCCCTCACCGCTGAAAAGCTGCGCGGTGGTCCGCTGGCTGTCGCCACCGATTTCCAGTCCCTGACGCCGCAAGTGGCCAAGGTCCGCGCCCACTACGCGACCAGCAAAAAGGTCGGCGACCTGATCGAGATGATCGGGAAGCTGAAATAATCTCCAACCCTGCATTCAAAGAGAACCACGAAAGATCACGAAACACTGAATGAAGTCTTTCGTGTACTCTCGTGAATTTCGTGGTTCCTCTTCGGATCAGCCCGAATTGACGAAGCATTTACACACCGGCTCGCGCGAGTCGGTTAGAACCTGATCCTACCCCTGTAGTTATGAAGACATTCTGCCTGTTCATGAGCGGCCTGCTCGCCGTTGCCCTCGCCCAGGAACCACCTGCCGGTCTGACGATCGGTCAGGGCGTGGCGGTGGTACCAGTCGAGAAAATCCAGACGCCCGCGCCGCTGTTCTTTTCCGCGGAAGCCACGGTCAACACCACGCTCGGCATGGAATGGGCGAACACGAGCATGGATCTCGCGCTGCATGTTCTCCAGGGAAAGGCGGAGACGCTGAGCCTGTCACTGCATGGCAGCGGTGAGATCATTTCGGTGACCGGTGAGGGTCTGAAAGACTGGTCGGTCCGCACGGAGCCTGATGGCAAACGTTTCCTCGATCTGCATCCGCTCCTCGCTGTCGACGGCCCGAAGGATTGGAAGTGGCAGGTCACCGGGAAAGCGGATCTGCGCACGACTTTCGCAAAGGCCGAGCTTCTTCTGCCGGGCGCCGGAAATGCGACCGGATTCACCCTCGTGGCGACGCTCCAAGCCGCCGCTGATGTCGATCTGCGGGTGCTTCAAGCGGATGGGCTTCTACCTGTCGAAGGCGGCAACGGCCGCAAGTTCCAAGGCTCCGGCCTTCCGCTGTTGATTGCCGCCGTCTCGCGTGGCGGTGTGGCCCCGCGTGAGCTGGAGCTGACCAATGCGGCGCTGAACGGCACGGTGGCGACCACGGGCGAGAGCGTGGCCTTCACCCTAACAGGCGAAGCCCGCTCCACCAAAGCCGGCGCGGTCTGTGAGCTGCTTCGTGGTTCGGCTGCGCTGTCGGGCGAGGCTTCCGGTGACGGCTGGCACGTGAAGCTTCGTCGTGAAGGCGAGGGCTACGTGCATGAATTGGTCGCGGATCGCGCGGGAACGTTCCCGGTCAAAATCTCCTTCCAGGCGGCGGTGAAGAAAGATGGCGATGGCCGGATCATCGACTTCACCCTGCCACCGGGCGTGGTGGTGCCATTGAAGCTCGAAGGGCTCGGCGCGAAGGTGGAGTTCGACCGCAGTCTGGCGGTGGCGCCGCAACGCGACGGCGAAGCCTGGCGTGGCTTCCTACCGGTGAACGGCAAAGTGAACTTCGCCTGGAAAGTATCCCGCGAGGAGGCCGAGGGTGCGCTGTTTTTCTCCAGCACGGAGGTTTCCGAAGTCCGTGTCGGCAGCGGACTGCTGCGCCAGACGTCGTTGCTCCACTTCCGCATCCTCCAGGGCAAGCTCGGCGCGATCGTGGTCAAGCTCGACGGCCCCGGGGAAATCCTTTCCGTGCAAGGTCAACAGGTGCTGGCCTGGGCCGTGACTGGCGAGGGTGCGGCGCGCAAGTTGGAAGTGACCTTGAACCAGCCAATCGAAGGCGAAGGGGATCTGAGGATCGATGCCCAGTCCGCGCTCGGCAGTTTCCCGGTCAAGGCCGTGCCAATGCGGTTCACGCCGGATGGCTCGCTTCGGCACAGTGGCTGGGTCCGCATCGCGAACCAGGGTTCTGTTAGACTCGAAGTCACCAGTGTGGTCGGCATGTTGCAGCTCGCCCCGGGGCAGTTCCCGGTCGAAGGCGGGGAAAACCTCCGTCAGGCCTTCGTCTATCGTTTTCCAGCTGCGGACCGCTCGTTCGAAATCAACGCCGATCAGGTGCTGCCGGAAGTCAGTGTGAACGAGGTGACGCTTTATGAAATCGCCGAGACGGATCGCCGCATCCTCGCCGACCTCGAGCTGGACATCCGCGAAGCTCCAGTGCGCGAGTGGGAAGTGGCGGTGCCGGAAGACTACGCGGTAGCCTCGGTGACGGGCGCAGCGGTGGCGGACTTCACGGTCGCAAGCACGGCGGCGAAAGGTGCGCGGGTGGTGAAACTCTTGTTCTCACAGCCAGTCGATGGACGCCAGCTGATCAGCCTTCGTCTGGAGAAGAACCAAGCCGCGCAGGCGGGTTCGTGGGACCTTCCAGCCCTTGGTTTTCCCGGCGTGAAGTCGCGCCGCGGTTTCGTCGGCGTGGTGTCGGCCCAGGGCTTCCGGGTGACTCCGGCGAAGACGATCGCGTTGGCGGAAGTGCCATTGACCTTTTTCCCGAAGCAGGCGACCGGACTTCAGCAGGCCTTCCGTCTGCGCGAGGCCGCGTGGTCGGCGTCGATGAAGATCGAGGCGCTCGGCCAATCGATCCAGGCGGACGTGTTCCATCTCTATTCCCTCAAAGCCGGAGCGGCCTATGGCAGCGTGCTGGTGAACTACTTCGTGGTCGGCGCACCCGCCACCGAATGGAAGATTTCGGTGCCGGAGGGGATCGGCAACATCGACGTCACCGGCCAGAATGTCGGGCGCGACTGGCGTCGCGAGGGCAACGTGGTGATTGTGCCGCTTTCGCGTCCGGTGCTCGGTGCAGGAACGGTGCTGTTGAGCTTCGAGCAACCGATGAGCGCGCGTGGCGGAGTGATTTCTCCGGGAGCGGTGCGTCCGCTCGATGTCCAGATCGAGCGTGGTTACGTGCAGGTCGTCAGCCCGCTGCAGGTGAACTACGATGTTTCCCGTAGCGAAGGTCCCCTATTGAAGCTGGAGGCGAACGAGCTGCCCGCGGAATACCGTCTGCTAACCAGCGCGCCGACGCTTGCCGCGTGGCAGTACACGGCCCGCGACTTCACGATCGACCTGAACGTGAAGTGGTTCGATCCCGGCGAAACTGCCGACCAGGTGGTCGATTTCCTCAAGCTTGGCAGCCAGGTCTCCCGCGAAGGACAGATCGTGACCGATGCCCGTCTGTTTGTAAAATCGCGTGGTCGTTCGGCCCTGCGCCTGAAACTTCCCGCCGACACCGCGCTGTGGGAAACGCGCGTCGATGGCACGCCGGTGAATGCACGACTCGATGGCGATGACACCTTGGTGCCGCTGCCGACGAAGAGCGATCCAAACGAGCCAGTGGAGGTTTCCCTGCGTTATGGATCGCAGGCGAAGAAGCCCTCGTCGCCGATTCTGGCCGCGCCGGTGCTTTCCTCGCCGGTGGTGATCGGCGAGTGGACGGTGACTGGCGACGATGGCCGGCGTCTGATTCCCAGCGGCGGCTCGGCCGAATTGGTGAAGCCGGTGTTGCGCTCAACTGGCTTCGAGAGGATTTCCACCCGTGTCGCGAAACCGGTGATGGTGATCGCGCTGCTCGGAGTGATCGCCGTGATCTTCGGCGGCAGTGTGAATCGATACTTGCGGATCGGGGCTTTTCTGGCGGCGTTGATGATGATCGGCGCCTGTTACCTGACCTTCGTCCGCGTCTGGAGCGCCGTGCCCTTCACTCAACCGGCGCTGGAGTATGCCGCTCCGGTGGTGGCCCCCGGCCAGCAGATCACAATCGAACTCGGCAATGTCGCTCCATGGCGCGCGAACGTCGTCTGGCCCGGCGTGTTCAGCGTGATCATCGGGATTGCCGCACTGGTGAAGAGCCTGATCAAATCCAGCCTTCCCATGCGCGCCCTCGGTGCGGTGTTGGTGGGGGCAGGCCTGCTGGCGCAACGCGGGAGTGCGCCGGTTTTCTTCGTGCTCCTCGGACTTGTCGGATTGATCTTTCTGGTGGTGCCGCTTGCCCGTCGCTTGCGGATGCCGAAGCCGGCTCCGGTTGCCGCCATGCTGGCCTTTGGGCTGTGGCTGGGTGCGCCAACACGCGTTGAAGCCACCACCGAGGCACAAGCCGCGGAGTCGATTGTGCAACAGTGGAAAATCGCCGATGGACGCCTGCAAGGAGAGATCGATCTGGCGGTGCGTGGGGCGGCCGGAGATCGCTTTCTGCTGCTGCGGCCACCCGCGGTTCTAACAGCCTTCCAGGGCACGGGTCTGCGGGCGGTGAAGGCGCCGCTTGGAGGCAAGGAAGCGTATTTCCTGGTGGTGGAAACCGCGGGCCGCGCGACGGGTCATGCGACCTTTGAAATGCCACTGGCACGGCCTCGGGACGGCTGGGCGCTTCCGACCGGACCCGCGGCGGTGCAGCGGGTGAGCGTGCAGTGGAATGAGAAAGGCTGGGAGTTCTATTCGGCGGCCGCGGCCTCCACCGAGATTCCCGCTGGTCTTCCCGAGGCTGAAAGCGGCGCGATCCTGATGCTTTCACCGGCACCATCCGCGACGATCCAGGTTCGCCCGCGGCAGCGCGACATTGCGGCGGAGGCGGTGCGCTATTTCTCGGAGGTCTCGAATCTCTTCCTGCCGGGTCCGGGTGTGGTGAATGGTCGCCACCGGATTACGATCCGCCCAACGCAGGGACGGGTCAGCGAGCTGGTCTTGAAAGTGCCGGAGTCCTTCACCGTCGGTGAGGTTTCCAATGGGCCGGTCGGCGGCTGGCGTTTCGATCCGCGGACGCGTGAATTGCGCGTGGCGATCGAGCCTGCGCAACAAGCGGCCTTCGCTCTAACAGTTGAAACCCAGCGGGGTAGCGATGCCTTGCCCGTGGATCTCGTGTTCTCACCGTTGCGCGTCAATGGCTCCGCCGGTGAGGTCGGCCTGCTCGCGCTGGCATTCGGCGATGAGGCGCAACCGGAAGCGGTGACGCCGAAGGGCTTGTCGGTGGTGAATTTGGAGGACTTCGATGGTCGCTTGCTGCCAGCAGATGCCAAGGGTCAACCGCAGGTCTTGTTGCAGCGGGTGTTCCGCTATGGGGCGGATCAGGCCTCGGTCGCGGTGCGCGTCGCGCCGGTGGCGCCGGAAATGCGGGCCGAGTCGCGGCAGGTGCTGTCGCTCGGAGAGGATCGCATGGTACTTGCAACCGATCTTGCGGTGACGATCACCCGGGCCGGGGTGTTCCGTGTGGTGCTCGAAGTGCCGGAGGGGCTTGAAATCGAAGCCGCGACCGGGGCTGCACTCAGCCACTGGACCGAGGCGAAGGAGGGCGGCAAGCGGCTTGTGACGCTGCACCTCAACGGCCGCACGATCGGACGACAAGAGTTCTCGCTTTCACTCGCCGGATCTCCGCCGAACGCCCAGGCATCATGGAGCCTGCCCCGCATCACGCTGCGCGAAGCCTCGCGTGAAACCGGAACGATGATCGTGGTGCCCGACCGCGGCCTTCAGATCCGCGCCGTGACCCGCGCGAATATTTCCCAGCTTGATCCGCGCGAACTCGGTGACATGCCGCAGGCGCGAAATGCGGTGCGCCCCGGTGCGCTGGCGTTCCGCCTGCTGCAATCCGATTGGAAACTCGCCCTCGCAATCGAACGCCTCGATGCCTGGGTGACCGCGCAGGTGCTGCATGATGTCACCCTGCGCGAGGGCCAGATGCTGCATCGCATTTCCCTCCGCTACCGGATCGAAAACGCGGCGGTGAAATCGCTGAGGGTCCGCATCCCTGGCCTCGACGAAGCGGCGGCGGGCACGGTGCGGGCCAGCGGTCCGGGTGTCGGCGATCTCGTTCCGGTGGCCGGTTCGCCTGGGCTCTGGGAAATCCGCTTCCAGCGCGGCATCGCGGGGGATACCACGGTCGATCTCGAGTTCCAGAGCCAGTCGAAGGGCGAGGGCAAGGAAGTCATCGAGCCGCTGGTGATCGAGCAAGTACGACAGACCTCGTATTTCGTGGTCGTGCATGCCGGTGGTCGCTTGGAAATCGACGCACCTTCCCCGGCACGCGGCTGGCAGCGCACCGACTGGGCAGTGGTCCAGGCTTCGATGCCGCAGCTTTCGGGCACCCCGGCCTCCGGGCTCGTCTTCAAGGTCGCCGAGGCGGAGGCTCCGCTTGCGCTCGACGTGAAGCGCCACAACCTCGCCAATTCGCTCAAGCTCCGAGTGGCCTCCGGCGCGTTGACGACCTTGCTTTCACCCGATGGCGATGCGCTGACCGCCGTCGATCTCAAGGTCGAGGTCATGGAAAAAGGCACGCTGCGCCTGCGCTTGCCAAAGGATTCCGCGCTTTTCAACGTTCTGGTAAACGACGAGGGCGTGTCGCTGGTCCGCGAGGGCGATGCCTGGTTGTTTCATGTTTTCCCGGCGCCTGAGGGTGATCGTCCGGCCTCGGTGCGTTTCGTTTATTCGGCGGGGTCCGGAAAGGGCCTGAAGCTCGAAAGTCCTGCGCTGGATGTGCCGCTTGAGAAACTGACCTGGCGCGTGCTCGTGCCGGAAGGTTGGCAACTCGCCGGGCATGAAGGGGATCTCGACCTGAAGGATGAAACCTCGGCCGGTAGTTTCCGACTGGAGGATTACCAGTCATTCGTTCGTCGCAAGAAGCAGGCCGACGCCAAGGACGCGGCCGCTCTGCTCGATCAGGCGAACAAGTGGCTCGCCAGTGGCGAACAGGACAAGGCCAGCCAGGCGCTCAGCAAGGCAGCGAAGTCCAATGCGCTCGATGCGGCTTCCAACGAGGATGCCCGTGTCCAGCAGCGGCAGTTGAAAACCCAGCAGGCGGTGCTCGGCCTCAACACCCGCCGTCAGAAGCTCTATCTCGATAATCGCGGCGATGTCTCCCAAGCTTACAACGGCCAGCTTGAACGCGCGGCCAATGAGAATCCGCTGCTCCAGGGAAATACCAACTATGATCCCACTCAGTTTGACCGTTTGCTGGATGGCAATACCGCCGATGAAAACACGGCACTCAAGGCGATCGCCAATCGCATCGTCACCCAGCAGCTTGCCGCCGATCCGGCCCCGGTCGCACTGGACGTCACGATTCCCGAGCGCGGCACCGTGCTGACCTTCGGCCGCAGCGTGCAGGTCGATGGCGGACACTCGATGCAGCTCGACCTCGATCTGAAGCGCGTGAGTTCCGGCGGTTTGGCGTGGGGGGCACTGCTTTGTGGCTTGCTTGGGCTGATGGTTGCCCGCAAAAAGTGATCCGTGCTCCGTCGCCCGAAAGTTCTCTTTCTCGCCGGGATCCTGTTGCTCGCCGCCACAGGAATCCTGTTCTGGAAAAATGTCGGGATACCGGCTTCGTCGCCGGGTTCCAAATTGCCCGTCGGCGTTGAGAAAGCCCGCAGTCGGCCATCCACCCCGTCGCAGGCCTCCCCGGCTCAGGAAGGCCCCGCCGTGCGCAGCCGCACCGCTGAGGAGAACAAGGATGTGGAGACGATCAGCGGGTGGCTGGCGGATGAGTCCGTCACCCCTGAGATGGCGGCGGAGAAACTCTGGAGCATGGCCTCGGATCCGTCTCGTTCAGTGCTTGGACGCGATGAGGCCCTGACGCACGCGTTGAACCTGACCGATGATGAAACCTTCCGCTCGAAGGTGATTCCCTTGCTTGGGAAACGAGGGCTCTGGCCCGACGCGATGGGTGAGAAGATCCTCGATGAACTCTATAACCGGCCGGGTGAGCTGAAGATTCCTGGAGCACTCGCGTTGTTCCAGAACTCCACGGGCGACCTGCACGACAACGTGCGCACCTTGCTGGCCTTCGAGCTCGGCGGACCGGGTGCGGATGCGGAGGAGATGAGCGATGCCGAGGTGATCCGGCTAGCGACCGACCGACCGAAGTAGCCCAGTGTCATTCCCCACCGGGACGATCGGTTCACGATTGCCAGAGCGCATCCATATCTTCAGGCGTCAGCATCCGCCATTCTCCTTCCTCCAGATCGTCCGGAAGTGCGAAGCCGCCGATCGCGATGCGTCTCAGACCGACGACGTGATTCCCCGCTGCGGCGAACATTCGGCGGACTTGGTGGTAGCGGCCTTCTGTTAGAGTCAGCCGTGCTTCCTTTTCACCGAGGACTTCCAGAGTCGCTGGGAGAAGTGGCGTTTCCTCGGCGCGCAGCATGAGGGTGCCGCTGGTGAAAAGCTCCGCCTCATGCCCTTCGATCTTCCTGTCGAGCGTGACGTGATAGACCTTGGGCATCACGGTTTTCGGACTGATCAGCTTGTGGAGCAGTTGTCCGTCGTCGGTCATCAGCAGCAGGCCGGTGGTATCCTTGTCGAGCCGACCGACCGTGCTCAGCACCGGGTTCCTCAATTCGAAGCGCGGCGGCAGCAGATCATAGATCGTGACGCCCGGATCCTTGGTGCTGCACGTGTAGCCGTCGGGCTTGTTGACCACGATGGTCAGCGGTGCGGGCGCATCCAACGCTTGGCCCTTTACCAAAATCGTCTCGTGCGGTGGCAGCTTCGTTTCATCGAGCTTGCGGCCTTCCAGATCGGTAACCGCGCCGGTGCGGATCAGGCGCTGGACTTCCTTGCGGGAGCCATAGCCGAGGTTGGCGAGGTGCTTGATTAATTTCATGGAAGAGTAGTGTGCCGGTTGATCAGTGGATCGGAGCTACTTCAGCGTCCGTTCAGCGAAGAGGACCTTGTAGGTGCCGTCCTCTGTGACCTTGCGCCAGGTGAGCTGGGCGGCGTCGAGCTGGCGCTCGTAGGGGAGCTTGCGATTGGCGACGAGGTAGAGTCTGCCACCCTGTTTCAAGGATGCGGCCGCGTGTTTCACAAAGGCGACTCCCAGATCGATGTCGGTGTTCTGGCCGCTGTGGAAGGGCGGATTCATCACCACGGCATCGTAGGTATGCGGCAGTCCTTTCGAGACATCGTGCCAGTGAAATGCCACCTCGACGGGTGAGTCCTTCAGGTTCTGACGGGCCAGGGCGATGGCGCGGGAGTCGACCTCGTGCAGATCGATGCGCTTCACGTTGGGGCAATGATCGGTCACCCAGCGGGTCAGGTAACCCCAGCCGCCGCCGAGGTCCGCCACCGCGCCGCGCAGGCTGTTGGGGAGATGCTCGACCAGCAGCTTCGAGCCGGGATCGAGGTGATCCGGACTGAAGAGGCCGGGTTGTACGAGAAACGTCGTATCTGGGATGAGACGGACCTTTCCGGCCTCGCGCCATTTCGAAAGGAGCTCCTGATCCCAAGCGGAGGATTTCACCGCGTGGAAGCTGCGGCACTTGTGTTTCTGCAGCGACTCCACGGCTCCCGCCGCCTTTTTGAGCTCTCTCTCGAAGCGCTCCGCACCCCCAAGGTTCGTCATCGAGGCCAGCAGGATGCCGCCGTCTTCGAGGAGATCGTGGGCCCGGGCGAATTGCGCCAACGTCTCGTCCTTTGATTTTCCCGGTAAGATCATCACCAGCGGCCAGGTGCCAGTAGGCTCATCGATGCGCTTGAAGCCCGCGCCTTCCCAAGTCATCGCCAGCGCCTTGTGCGGTTGCCAGCCGGTGACTTCCGGCCAGGCCTTCAGGTCCGAATGAACCTCGGCACCGAGGAACAGCGTCCGCTTCGGAACGGTCAGCCCGCCCTTGGAAAAAGGCAGCAGCAAAGCTTCGAGGGCGGGGGACATGGGGCGGTCTTACAGGGTGAAATGGGATTCGTCACCTGCTGTCTGTAAAGGTTCCGGACTTTCCAAGTGACCGGTCATGATCAAGAGTCCATCCAGCCCATGCAACCGAAACCCAGCCATTTCCCTGATGAAACCGGACAGTCGAGCCGGAGGCATTTTTTGAAGGCCTCGTCGCTGGTGGCGCTGGGAGCCCTCGGGACCCGTGCAGTGGCTGGATCTGCGATCGTGGTGAAGTCAAAGGGCGGCATCCGGATCGAGGAAGTGAAGGTGGCCTTCGAAGAGTTCCGCTATCGCGCGCCCTACAAGTTCGGCGGCGTGGCGGTGGACCGGGTGACTTTGTTGAATGTCACGGTTCGGGTTTCCTCTCCGGACGGAAAGGAAACGAAAGGCTTTGGGTCGATGCCGCTGGGAAATGTCTGGTCGTTTCCTTCGAAGGACATGCCCTATGACACGACGCTCGGTGCGATGAAGGAGCTGGCCGGGCGGCTGGCGAAGATCACGGAGAGCTACAAGGCCATCGCGCATCCGATCGAGATCAACCACGAGCTCGAGCCGGAGTATCTGAAAGCGGCAGCCGATGTTTCCAAGGAGCTGAAGCTGACCACGCCGATTCCCAAGCTCTGCACGCAGGTCACCGCCAGTGCCATTGATGCCGCCCTGCATGATGCCTTCGGGAAATCGCTCGGGGTGAATTCATTCCAGACTTACTCCACTGAGTTGATCGGGCACGATCTCTCGCGCTATCTCAACGAGGAGTTCAAGGGCCTGTCGCTGCAATCCTTCGTCAACCCAACCCCACGCGACTGGGTCTGGTTGTTCCATTCAGTCGGCGGGCTCGACGCGGTGGCGGATTCAGAGTTGAAGGAGCGGCTCAACGACGGGCTGCCAGAGACGCTTGGCGAGTGGATCAAGCGCGACCATCTCCAGCGGATCAAGATCAAGCTCCAGGGAGAAAACCTGGAGTGGGACATCGCACGCACCGTGGCGATCGACCGCGTGGCACGCGAAGCGGATCCGAAGGCGGACTGGAAGTATTGCTGTGATTTCAACGAGCGCTGCCCCGATGTGGAGTATGTGCTGGAGTTTCTCCGCAAGGTGAAGGAGCAGACGCCGCTGGGTTTCGAGAGTATCCTTTATCTGGAGCAGCCGACCCGCCGCGATCTGCAAGCGGATCGGAAGAACGTCATGCACCAGGCTGCGAAGCTGCGATCGGTGGTGATCGATGAGTCTCTAACCGATCTGAAGAATCTCCTGCTCTCCCGCGAAATGGGCTACACCGGTGCCTGCCTGAAAGCCTGCAAGGGCCAGTCCCACGCGATGCTGATGGCAGCGGCGGGCCAGAAATACGGCATGTTCCTCTGCGTGCAGGATCTGACCTGTCCGGGGGCATCCCTCATCCACTCAGCCGGCATTGCCTCGCACATTCCAGGGCTTTCGACGATCGAGGCAAACTCCCGCGAATACGTCCCCGCCGCGAACGCAGGTTGGACGGAAAAGTTTCCCGGCCTGTTCGACTCCAGGGATGGAAAGCTCGATACCCGTAAACTGACCGGACCTGGCCTGGGTGCGGTGTGATTGTTAGATCACGCTGCCGTATACCGTGAAGCCGGTGCTGGACTCGACCTGGAGGTCGAGGAGCTGGCCGGTGAGCTTGTGGGGGTCGCCGTCGAAGATGACGATCTTGTTGTGGCTGGTGCGGCCGCTGAGGCGCTCCTTGTTGTTCTTGCTCGGGCCTTCGCAGAGGACCTGCTGGACGGTACCGACGAGGACGGCGTTCTTCTCAATCGCGAGGCGGTTGACGACTTCGAGCAGCCGTTGGTTGCGCTCCTCCTTCACCGCTTCGGTGAGCTGCTCGTTCATCTCGGCGGCGGGCGTGTTGCGGCGCGGCGAATAGCGGAAGACGAAGGCGTTGTCGAACCGCAGGCGCTCGACGGTCGCGACCGTGGCGAGGAAGTCCTCCTCGGTTTCACCGGGGAAGCCGACGATGATGTCGGTGGTGATGGCAATGCCCGGACGGGCGGCCTTCATCTTTTCGCAGATCTCGATGAACTTGTCGTTCTTGTACGGACGACGCATCGCGCGCAGGATGCGGTCGCTGCCGCTCTGCATCGGGAAGTGAATGTGCGAGCAGAGCTTCGGCAGGTAGGTGAAGGCCGCGACGAGGTCGTCGCGATAACCGATCGGATGCGGCGAGGTGAAGCGGATGCGGTCGATGCCCTCGACCTCATGCACTGCTTCGAGGAGTTGGACGAAGGGAGATTTTCCATCGACTTTTGGAAACTCGGTGCGGCCATAGAGATTAACGATCTGGCCCAGCAGCGTGACCTCACGCACGCCGCGATCGGCGAGGCGCTTCACTTCGTTGACGATGTCCTCGATCGGTCGGCCGCGCTCTTTTCCACGTGTGTCCGGGACGATGCAGAACGAGCAGCGCATGTTGCAGCCCTGCATGATCGAGACGAAGGCAG
>Ga0209499_1002049_pt1 | contig 13228 bp, 9 predicted proteins | sample C_130208_EF_Meta_FD_187306 | JGI IMG/M metagenome (GOLD analysis project Ga0209499, IMG submission 187306) | Freshwater microbial communities from Lake Croche, Canada to study carbon cycling - C_130208_EF_MetaG (SPAdes) (version 2) | ecosystem: Environmental > Aquatic > Freshwater > Lake | place...
CAAGGGAGTTCTCCTTGTTGACATGAAGAGCTACGCAGGCGATCGGAGTCCTATCGATTTCCAGAATCCAGTAATCCTCAATCATTGAGAGGATATCGGCCCGAGTCCTACGAGAGATCTCCTCATCCTCGACCGATTGCCGGATGAGCGACATGACGGCCCGGACATCCTTTTTGAAGATGCGTCTGATCTGCTGGTACTCATTGGAGTAGATCATCGTTCCTGATCCCTCGTGACTGAAGATCTCGGTCAGTAAGGCCTCGTTGATCCTGCCGTCGAGCAAGTGTGTCCTCGGGACGCCGCCACGGCAAGCGCGCGCGGCACATTCGATTTTGGAAATAAGTCCCGAGGGGCCATTAGCAGCCTTGAGTTTCTTGATCAGCTCCTCCGACTCGTCGATGGAAAGCTGTCTTGGTAAAGGATTGGTTCCTCCCACCACCTCATCCTCCCCAAGAAAGATGATCTTGGCGGCATGGAGTGCTTCCGCCACTTCCAGCGCAATGCCATCGGAATTCACCCTGTAGGTTCGGCCCTCACCGTCAAAGCCCAGGGGAGGGATGACGGGAATAATCCCTTCCTTGAGGAGAAGTTCGAGTGCGTGGTTATCGATTCTCTCTACCCGTCCCGTAAAGAGCTGGTCTGTACCACCGAGAATGCCGGCCGGATGAGCGATGATCGCGTTGGCATAGGCAGCTCGTAGGTCGACAGCCGAAAGTCCCTCCATGATCCGGTTGGTCAGTCTGATGGCCGCGTCGATCGCAATCTCCAGGGTGGAGTCGTTGGTGATGCCGGTGCCATCGGTGTTGGTCACGGCGATGCCGCGCTTTCTTGCAAGTTCTTCGATCTGGTGGCTTGCCCCGTGGACAAGAACCACCCGAACGCTGAGAGAGCGCAGCACGGCAAGGTCGAGAAGGATGTTCGGGAAGTTGTCCGAAGCCACCACGGCCCCATCGACCGCGATCACGAAAATCCTCTCCCGGAAGCGGGGTACATACTGGAGGATTTCTCTAAGATCGGAAACGTTCACTGAATTGGGAATGGTGAGGTTTCGCCTCCCGATGGTGCAATCAATTTATGTTGCCGCCCGAGGTTTCGGACTGAGTTGGCGTTTCCAGTTCCCTCTCAAGGGCGACCGCTACGCTTTCGGGTTCAGCAAGCGGTGCCAAGGCGCCGAGAGCTGTCACCTCGACGATGGAAAACCGCGTCACGAGTGGGCGCAGGTCATTGATCGCCGCTGAGGAATCCTTATCCGATCGGTTGGCTAGAAGCACCGAGACAGGTGAGGCTAGGTTGCGAAGTCCCGTGCGCAGGCTACGCCAATAGGCTTTCGACGACTGGGCCAAGAAGGCATGTTCCGCGCCATACTGTTGGGCGGTCGAGGTGATGACGCTGACCGACTCCTCGAATCCGGGGCTCTCCGCGACGAAGCCCGAACGAAGCAGCCAGGCCCTCAGGAAGGAATCGGTGGAGAGTTGGTAGCGGTAGACAAGACGCGCCATCCTAGGGAACCAGCCAAGTCTGTGCCAACCCCGCGAGGGATTGGCCTTTCCCAGTGCCACATCCGGCATCCAGAGGACGAGTTTCACGGTTTTCTCCGGATGACGCGCGGCAAAAAGCAGGGCGATGTTTGCGCTTAACCCCGAAGCTATAATGACGGATGCCTGACCCGGCACGGTGGCATCGAGGAATTCGGCAATCGAACGCACCTGTTCCTCAGCCGTCGGTGAAGGGGAGGGGCGCTGCGATTCCCCAAACCCGATCATATCCGGCACGAGCACCCTCCACTTCTCGGCGAAGCGGGGATAGATCTTCGACCACTCGAAGGAAGAGGCGCCAGGGAAGACGCCGTGCAGAAAGAGGAGAGGCTGTCCCGGAAACTGACTGTCGGCGGTATGGTAGACGATCTCACCAGCCGAGGTGTCGGCTACGCGGGTCGCGAAGACCGCCGGCGAGATGGCATCCGGTATGATACTGCGCAGGGTATTGCGCCAGCCGTATCGCACAGCCAGTGCGACGGCCCCGAGCAGGCCTGCACCCAATCCCACGCCAAGAGCCTTCCGACGACTTGGCTGGTTTTGGGATTCCTCGCTCATTACGGGACTTCTTATTTCCCGGGTTCAGGGACGAAGCGGACGATGCCGCTTCCATTGGTGATCTGGCCGATGATTTTTCCCCCGAGTTTCTTCGCAAGAGAGGATCTCTCTTTGCCGGGAACGACCAGCACCATGCCAATACCCATATTGAAGACCTGATACATCTCTAGCGGATCGACGTTTCCACCACGTCCGATGATCCCGAAGATCGCCGGCACTTTCCAGGAATGGGGATCGATCACTGCGTCACATCCCTTGGGAAGAATGCGCGGGAGGTTGTCGATCAGTCCGCCGCCGGTGATGTGTGCCGCGGCATGGAGCGGCTTGCCCTTCATCTTATGAATCTTCTCGAAGGCTGGCAGGTAGCTCCGGTGAACCTTGAGAAGTTCGGCGCCGATCGTCGTTCCAAGTCCCGCAGGTCGGTCGCTGAGTTTCAGCTCGAGAAGGTCCAGGAGGACCTTGCGAGCCAGGGAGTATCCGTTGGTATGTAGGCCGTTGGAGGGGAGTCCGATGAGCGCATCACCCACCTTCACCCGACTGCCGTCGAGCAAGTCCTTCCGGTCGACAATGCCGGTGATGGAGCCGGCCAGATCATATTCTCCTTCGCTGTAAAGCCCGGGCATCTGTGCTGTCTCGCCGCCGATCAGAGCGCAGTCAGCCTCTTTGCAGGCTCGGGAGAGACCGGCGATAATCTTTTTGAGCACACGGGGGTCGAGCTTGGCAGCCGCAATGTAATCGAGGAAGAAAAGAGGACGGGCGCCCGTGACGGCGATGTCGTTGACGCAGTGGTTCACGAGATCAGCTCCAATCGTGTCGTGCTTGTCCGTGGCAAAGGCGATTTTGAGTTTCGTGCCGACACCATCGACACTGGCAACTAGGACGGGATCCTTGATTCCGCGTTTCTTGAAATCGGGACGGAAGAGGCCTCCGAAGCCTCCAATGCCTCCCAATACCTCGGCCCCGTGCGTGGGGCGAACGAGATCCCCAATGCCGAACTTGACCCGGTTGCCGAGCGCCACATCAACTCCCGCGCGCGCATAGGAACTCTTGGCGGGTTTCGAGGGTTTCGTTTTTGACGTAGATCCGGCCGGCTTCTTCTTGGAGGTTTCTTGGGCTTTGGGGGCTTTGGAGGCTTTTTTCTTGGTGGTCATGACAATGGTACTGGAATGTTTCTGCAAATCAGGATCGGGCAGTGATGAGTGTGGGCTGGGCGCTTTGGTCAGCAAGAAGTTGGGCGCTGTCCTTGCGTCGTTCCATGATCAGCTTGTCGAAAGCCGCGTCGAAGGGCACGGGATATTCCCCGGTGAAACAGGCCATGCAGAAAGAGTTTTTCTCCAGACCGGTTGCCCGGACCATACCATCGACATCCAGGTAGCCGATACTGTCCGCGCCAAGATAATCGCAGATCTCCTGATGGGTGTGCTGGTTGGCGATGAGTTTCTCAGGATCGGGGAAGTCGATGCCGTAGTAGCAGGCATGGCGGTGTGGGGGACAACTGATGCGGAGGTGAACTTCTTTGGCTCCAGCCTCTCGGAGATTGACCACGCGGGCCTTTGCCGTGGTGCCCCGGACTACCGAATCGTCGACGACGACGACGCGCTTCCCCTTCACCGCATCGCCGATGAGGTTTAGTTTCACGCGGACGTTGAAATCCCTGATCAGCTGCGTCGGCTGGATGAAGGTGCGGCCGATGTAGTGATTGCGGACGAAGGCAGGGTCGTAGGGAATTCCAAGCTCCTCGGCGAAGCCGAGCGCGGCGTAGATTCCCGAATCCGGTACCGGAATGACGACATCGGCCTCGATGGGGTGAAGTCGTGCCAGTTCCCGGCCCATGTTCACTCGGGCCTTGCTCACAGTCACTCCGCGCAGGCGGCTGTCCGGGCGGGCGAAGTAGACATACTCGAAGATGCAAAATGCTTCCCGGGCCGGAACGAACGGAAACTCCGAGCGAAGCCCCTGATCATTGATCACCACCACTTCACCTGGTTCGAGGTCGCGGACGAACGTCGCGCCGATCAGATCGAAGGCGCAGGTCTCCGAGGAGAGCACCCACGCATCACCGAGCTTTCCCAGCGAAAGGGGGCGCAGGCCGTTGGGATCGCGGACCCCGATGATCTCGTTCTCCCCCATAACGACAATCGAAAAGGCGCCTTCGAGGCGACGCAGCGACCCAATGGGTCCTCCCATCGTGTGATCCGGCTGGGCAAGGAGATGGAGGACGATCTCGCTGTCGACCGTCGTCTGGAAAATAGAGCCACGGTTTTCAAGCTCATCGCGGAGAGCTGCTGCATTGACCAGGTTTCCGTTATGGGCTACAGCGATCTGCCCGCGTGCCGTGTCGACGCCGAGAGGCTGAGAGTTAAGGAGAGTGCTCGATCCGGTGGTGGAATAACGGACATGGCCGATGGCCCGTGTGCCGTTGAGAGACTCGAGGTTCTCCGGAGCGAAGACCTGCGAGACAAGGCCCATTCCTTTATGGAGGCAAAATACTTTTCCGTCGCCGTTGCTCGAGGCGATGCCGGCGCTTTCCTGACCGCGATGTTGAAGGGCAAAGAGTCCGTAGTAGGTTAGCAATGGGGCATCCTTGTGGCCGAAGACGGCGAAGACGCCGCATTCATGTTTGGGACGATGGGACTCGGGCAAGGGAGGCGTGGTTTGGAAGTTCAACAGGATGATTCAGTCAGATAGAGGACTGGAAGCAACAAACTTTTCATCTTTTGCCTTCATCATCAAACATGATTTGGAAAATGAAGCGGCAGAAACTCCGCGCTTGCGATAAATCCGTTGACCTAATGAGGTTTTTGCCGTTCGCTATCGCCCTCTCCGATGGCTTTCCGTACGTCCACGACTCCCTCTCTTCCCAGCCTTCCCATGGTTTTTTCAGCTGATGCGGCTGTTGCAGGCGGCCCGATGATTCGGCGTCAGGACTCCCCCTGGAGACGCTTCTCTTGGTCGCTGTCATCGATTTTATCGGACGATCCCTCTTCCCGGAATGGTGATGTGATCCGTTTGGCAAGACGAGAGGAGGGAGAGGATGTCCTGCAGACAGTTCTTCTTTCGCTGTCGATGGATTCCTCTTGGAACGACTCCTATGCCATGGTGGAGCAATATTTGACCACCACGGTCGGCAGGCTTTTTAACGAGAGTGAACTTCTCTGTCTCGTCATTCAGAAAGGGAACAGGCTCATTGCCGCATCGCTTCTGGATCCTGATCTTGACGCTGTCCATCAGCTTGTCAGTGGCCCCATGGTGACTACAGAGTACCGGAACAGGGGTGTCGGCTCCCGTCTTCTGCATGCATCCCTTGCGGCGCTTCAGGAACGTGGCCTTGCGAGAGCGACCGGGATTACCCGCGACAGAACCGTGGCGGCCCGTCATGTCTATGCGAAATTCGGATCGGTCTCGGAATCCTTCAGCTTTCAGGGTTTTTTAGAGGGTCGCCTTGAATCAAAGGCTTGAAACCCTGCTCACGGTCCGTCACTCTTTCCAACTTAGTTTTTACCACTGCCTTGTGGTGTAACGGTAGCACAGCAGTTTCTGGATCTGCTTGTCATGGTTCGAATCCATGCGAGGCAGCCACTTTTCAAGTGGCTTATTTCTTTCTGACCGGCTTCGAATAGCTGAGCACCTTGGCGGGAGGAATGTTCCGATGAACAGTCCTGCTCTTGTGATGATCGTCGAAGTGATCGAGTGCAACTTTACGGAAGCGCTGGCTTCCCGTCATGTACCAGCAAATCGGGTACGTGAAGGTCCTAAAGACTCCGTCATCATGAAGTGCCTCTCGCGTCGCCGTCAGGATCATTTCTTGAACCGAGCGGGGCATACTGGCGAACGGTAGTCCGGAAATAATGAGGCGGGGTTTTTTTAGGCCCCTTCTTTCCAGGAGTTCCTGGATCTCTTCGGCTGAACCGAGATGGAAATGTTTTTCTGGGAATCGCCGTTGCAAGTGCCCATGAAAATGGGGATCCCTCTCGATGCCTATATATTCGGCTCCCTCCGGAAGTCGTTCCAGTAAAAGCGCGGTGAAGGCACCCGTGCCGGGTCCATACTCCACGACCACATCGCCATACTCCAACTCGATCCCATGGAGCATGGCCTTGGCAAGGTCCCGGGAACTTGGAAAAACCGCCCCGACACTTGTTGGCGCTGAGGCAAACCGCATGATAAAAGAGATGACCTCCGCCAGATTCCCTAAGGGATTTTTCTTACCGCTCTTTTTTTTGGGATGAGAAGCGGGGCTTTTCTTGGATGGGGTACTCATGCGGTGAAGGCTAAGAAGCGTAACACGTACCGCCTCTTGCATGGCAAGGGGAAGTGTCCCCTGATCCCTTCTTTACCTTTCTCATCAGAGCTTGCGCACCCTTCCTAGTCAGGGCTACATACTCGGATGCGCTTCACTTCTGCGCCGGCCCGGCTTTTGTTACTCCCGGTATTGTTACTCGTGACGGGTTGTTCCTCCTTGGTTTCATCTTCCTCTCGCGTAGTGGCTCTCTACGATCCCGTGCCTCGTTCCATCGAGACCGGCAAGGCCTCCTATTACGGAGGACGCTGGATCGGAAGGCTCACAGCCAATGGGGAGCACTACCATTCAACAGACTGCACGGCCGCTCATAAGCATCTGCCGTTCAATACAATGGTCCGCGTCACCAACCTCAAGAATAACAAGAGCGTCATCGTCCGGATCAATAACCGTGGTCCCTATGCCAAGGGACGTATTCTCGACCTGAGCATCGTGGCCGCTAAGAAGATCGAGATGATCGGTGACGGGATCGTCCCGATACGGGCAGAGGTTCTGAAGAAGATCCCGGTCATGACGAAGCCGAACCGGCAGTTAAGCGAGGTTCAGTAGGCAGCAGGCCAATCTGGAGAAATCTTTTCAGTGAATGTTCTAAGGAAAGACAGGATCAGGTTGACTTTTTCTAAAACATATCATCATATACGCATCAGATGATAAGAAAAAAAACACTTTTGGCGCTTATGCTGCTCTCTTCATGCCCGGTGTTGAAGGCGCAGCAAGATACCAAAGCGCCTCTTTTATCGACTATCATTCCATGTGCAGCACTTCCGGTCGTGACAGTGGTGGGGGATAATCCCGTCATGGGGATGGATACGAGCACTGTTCCGAATCCTGGAGGCTATAATCCCCTTTGGGACAATGCCGCCACGCGAACCGTGACCCCAGATATGCGGAATCCTATTTCTATGCAAACCATGCCTCAGCAGTTGCTGAAGGATCAGCAGACCATCTATCTGGATGATGCTCTCCAGAATATCAGCGGGGTTACCCCTCAGAACAGTAGCTACGGGACGGGGGATAGTTTTGCCATCAGGGGATTCAATATGAACAACCTCGTTTTCGAAGATGGACTGCGTAGCGATTACTATGCAGCGGGATTCCAGCGCTCCATGCAGAATGTGCAGAGCGTCACAGTCGTCAAGGGACCCGCCTCGGTCCTTTACGGACAGGCTGAACCTGGCGGGTTGGTTGATATCGAGATGAAGAAGCCTCTCTCAACGAATTACTTTGCTCTCGATCAGCAGATCGGCTCGTTCAGCTTCTACCGCACTACCCTGGATGCCTCGGGGCCGCTGAATGCCGACAAGACATTGCTCTACCGATTCAATGTGGATGAGGAAAATTCCTACTCCTACCGCGCCTTCGTCAAATCGCAGCGCCTCTTCCTCTTCCCAACGATCCAGTGGAAGCCAAACAAGGAGAATCAAGTCACTCTGGAAGTCACCTATGCGAATATCAATCAGGTCCAGGACAACGGGATTCCTTTCACGACCAATCGAGTCCCGGCCTCCGTACCGATGGGTAGTAATTATGCGATGCCTGGAGCCAATGAAAACCCTACCCAGGATTTCACGGTCAAGCTATCGGCCACCCATAACTTTAGTGATGATTGGATGATCCATGCCGCCTACAAGACGGAGTTCATGAGTTCCCCTATTTCCAATTCCCAGTTTTATGCGGGGGATGTGGACCAGAATGGCAACCTGCCGCTCTATGTTTCCTCCACGCCTCTCTACAATCTTTGGACTCAGGAGTACCTGGTCGATCTGACGGGAAAATTCAAAACCTGGTTCCTCAAGCACACGGTGCTCGGTGGATTTGATTTCTTTCATCAGAACTTTCATTACACCTACGAGCAGGCGGATAACCCCTTCATATCGCAGAATATCTTTCAGCCGAACTGGAGCCTGCCACTCCCACCAATTAATCCCGCTAAGACAGGAAACACCTACCAGCAGCTGAATGACTGCGGCGCCTATTTTCAGGACCAGATGGAACTCCCGTGGCATATTCACCTGCTTGCAGGCTTCCGCTACGACAATGTGAATGTCTCCAACACCGCTTACTCCAAGTACGGAAGCTCCACCGCCCATGAGATCCCTCCACTGACACCCCGCTTCGGGGTGCTCTGGCAGCCGGTCAAGCCGGTGAGTTTCTATGGTAGCTACACGGAAAATTACGGCACAACAGCCTTGGGATCCGTCACGGCCAATGGGCAACCCCTGCAACCGGAAGGAGCCAAGCAATGGGAGGCCGGCATCAAGACCGAGTTCTTGGAAAAGAAACTCACGACCACCGTGGCCCTCTATCAGCTCACCCAAAACAACATTCCTACAGCCGATCCCTCGAACCCCGGTTTTGAGAAGGCCGTCGGACAGGCCCAAAGCAAGGGGTTGGAGTTAGAAACGGCCGGTGAAATTCTGCCGGGCTGGAGAATCATTGGCGGCTACTCCTATATCAACTGCGTCACAACCCTCGATAATAATTCCCCTAGCCTTCAGGGGCTGAGGTTCCCCGGCGTGCCCTACAACAGCGGCAGTCTTTGGAGCACCTATGAGATACAAGGAGGCCCTTTGAAGCGGTTCAAATTCGGTGCCGGAGTTGTGGGGCGCAGCGAGGAACAGGCCTATGCCTATTCATCCTCTGGAACATCTTATGAAGTGGACCGCATCCCGGCTTTTGCAGTTTTGAACGCGATGGCCAGCTATCCCTGGAGTCTCGGGAAGACCAAATGGACCGCCCAGATCAACATCAACAACATGCTCAACACCGCTTACTTCTCCAGTGTGAATCCGAGCCAGGCGATGCCAGCCGCTCCCTTCAACTTCATGGCGTCGCTCAAGATGGAGTTCTGAAATCCATTGATTCTTTCGCAGGGAACCGCTGATTAAATCCCATGATGGCCGCTGAAGAGCAGTTGCTGATTTTTGAAGGCGCGAGTGCTGGGCGATACCGCAGCGGGGATGCGCCCGCGATGCCGCCTTGCCCGCGGACTATTCTACCCGCAACGGCTTCAATGCAATTTAATCAGCGCTTCCCTAGCAATGCCACGGCCAATATCTTCCTAACAACAACTCCAGCTGTTTTATGAAATCAGAAAAACCGAATCAATTTTCTCGAACAGTCTTCCCAGCCATCATGCTCTTGCTCGCCGGTACGTTTTTCCGAGTGATTCGGGTTGACCTGGCTCCGGAGACCTTGCCGAATTTTGCTCCCCTCATGGCTGCGGCCCTTTGCGGAGCTGTCTTTATCCCGGGATGGATGGGACTTGTGGTGCCTGTCGTAGCCCTTCTGGTTTCGGATGCCCTACTCAATCTCCACTATGGAGTGCCCGTGGTCTCCTCCCAGCTTCTCTGGACCTTGCCTGGTTATCTGATCGCCGTTGGTCTTGGCTGGATAATCCGTGAGCGGCGTGGCGGTCTTCTGGCGATCCTAGGAGGAACCTTGCTTGCATCAGTCCTTTTTTATCTGATCACCAACACGGGGAGCTGGCTCGGGCTTGTTTCCTATCCTCGGAACTTCGCGGGGTGGATTCAGTCGCTGACCATCGGTCTGCCCGGCTATCCTCCCACCTGGGTCTTCTTCCGTAATAGCCTCGTGAGCGATCTTCTCTTTGCTGCCTTCTTTGTAGCTGTGGAGCGTATGATTGTACCCGTCCGTATGGAATCGACCAAAGCCATTCCGGCCTGATGTTATCTCCGCGAAAGCCAGCGGAGCGCGGGTCCGATTCTCTGCTGCCAGGAAGTGATCTCCTGGAATCCTCCTGGATGACGATGAATTTGGAAGTCTTCCCCGTCCTTCCAGCCCCTGCAGCGCAGGATGGCTCCGAGATCACGATGGTAAGGCTCATAGCACTCATCCAGACCGATTGTGCCATAGTCGAAGTAGATGCGACTGTCCGCAGGCAGAGATTTCCTTTCCTCCAGATGGAGCAGCATCGGAGAGTGGGGCGGAGGAGCACCCTCCACGCCCTCGAACGAGGTCGAGAGACAGCACGCGGCACCGAAAATTTCTGGATGACCAAGCAGGGTTCGGAAAGCAGTCACCGCGGCATGACCCGTTCCCCCGATCCAACGTGCCGACGGAGAGTCCTGCAACCGGAAGCGATCGGCAAGTCCGGCCATGGTCGCGATCGGATCGATGGGATCAGTGGGAACTTCCGTAGAAAGCACTTCCGCCATGATCATTTCCGGAAGAATTCCCTCGGCATGAAGCGTGGCAATCGCTTCCTGGGCCTTCAACCCCGGGGTCAGCATCAGCAGAATGGGAAATTTCCGAGTAGGAGTCTGGCTGTAGGAAGCAGGCAGGAAAACAGAGATTTCTTTTCCTGCTACCGTGATTGTTTCGGTGGATTCCAGCATCCCCAATCCGTACCATTCCCCTACTCCTTCTCCAACCTGTAAAGCCACTCACTTGATGACCTCCACGCTGCCCAACCACGAATCGGATGCCCTTCTGAGAGAGCTTTTCACCCGCCGTATAGCACTGCTCGATGGCGCGATGGGAACGATGATCCAGCGCCACCCGCTGACCGAGGAGGACTTCCGGGGAGAACGCTTCAAGAATCACGGGCATGACCTGAAGGGAAACAACGATATCCTCTCTATCACGCGTCCCGACGTCATCAAGGGTATCCATCGAGGCTACTTCGATGCGGGGAGCGATATCGTCGAGACGAATACCTTCAGCACCACGACGGTCTCACAGGCCGACTACGGGCTGGAAGATGCCGTCAGGGAGATCAATCTTGCCGGAGCCAAGGTAGCTCGTGAAGCCGCCGATGAGTTCATGGGCGCGAATCCGGGACGGCGTGTCTTTGTGGCAGGTGCGGTGGGGCCGACCAACCGTACGGCCTCCATGTCACCGGATGTGAACAATCCCGGCTACCGAGCCGTCAACTTCGATGGGCTGGTGATTTCCTACGCCGAGCAGATCGAGGCACTGCTCACTGGCGGAGTTGATCTCCTCTTGCTTGAGACCGTCTTCGACACTCTGAATCTGAAGGCCGCGATCTTCGCCTGCGAGGAGGTCTTTGAAAAACGCGGGATGCGCTGGCCGATCATTCTCTCGGTTACCATCACCGATGCCTCGGGCCGAACGCTCTCCGGTCAGACCGTAGAGGCTTTCTGGAATTCCGTCCGCCATTCCAAGCCCTTGGCGGTGGGCATCAACTGCGCCCTTGGTGCCTCCGAGATGCGTCCCTATATCGAGGAGCTTTCCCACATCGCCGACTGTTTCATCAGTTGTTATCCGAATGCGGGCCTCCCCAATGCCTTCGGCGGCTACGACCAGTCGGCCTCCGAGATGGCGGCGCTCGTTGCCGACTTCGCCTCGGAGGGCTGGATCAATGTGGTGGGGGGTTGCTGCGGTTCCACACCAGAGCACATCGCGGCGATTGCCGAGGCTGTGCGTCTCCATCCCCCTCGCAAACCCTCGATTCCTCCTGCCGCCACGCGCCTGAGCGGACTGGAGGCGCTCACGATCGCCAAAGGAAGCTCCTTCATGATGGTGGGTGAGCGGACGAACGTCACCGGCTCTCCCCGGTTCTCGAAGCTGATCATCGCCGGAGATTACGAGACGGCCCTCTCCGTGGCCCGTCAGCAGGTGGAGAGTGGTGCCAATATCCTCGATGTGAACGTCGACGAGGGGATGCTCGACAGCGAGGCGGTGATGGTGACCTTCCTGAACCTTCTTGCCGCGGATCCGGAGATCAGCCGCGTGCCGATCATGATCGACAGCTCGAAGTGGTCGGTCCTCGAGAAAGGGGTGAAGTGTCTCCAGGGCAAATGTGTTCTCAATTCGATCAGTCTGAAAGATGGAGAGGAGACCTTCCTGAAGCGCGCTCGACTGGCCCAGCGCTACGGCGCTGCCGTGATCGTGATGGCCTTCGACGAAGAAGGACAGGCCGCCACGAAGGACGAGAAGGTCCGTATCTGCACCCGTGCCTACCGTCTGCTTGTGGACAAGATCGGCTTTGATCCCGAAGACATCATCTTCGATCCCAATATCCTAACGGTCGCCACCGGCATCGAGGAGCACAACAACTACGCCGTCGACTTCATCGAGGCTGTCCGGGAGATCAAGGCGACACTTCCGGGCGCCAAGTGCAGCGGCGGCCTAAGTAACATCTCCTTCTCCTTCCGGGGCAATAACCCCGTGCGCGAGGCGATGCACTCGGCCTTCCTCTACCATGCGATTCAGGCTGGTCTCGACATGGCCATCGTGAATGCGGGCATGCTTGAGGTCTATGAGGAGATCAAACCGGAGCTGCTCACGTTGGTGGAGGATGTGCTTCTGAATCGTCGGCCCGATGCCACGGAGCGTCTGGTGGATTATGCAGAGGGACTGAAAGCCGTGGGTGGAGATCCTAAGGAACAGAAAGCCGAGCAGGCTTGGCGTTCCGGCACCGTCGAGGAGCGCCTCCAGCACGCCCTGATCAAGGGGATCGTCGACTACATCGACGGCGACACCGAGGAGGCGCGCACCAAGTTGGGGCGTCCCTTGCTGGTCATCGAGGGCCCTCTTATGGACGGCATGCGTGTCGTCGGTGATCTCTTCGGAGCCGGCAAGATGTTCCTGCCCCAGGTTGTGAAGAGTGCCCGGGTCATGAAGAAGGCCGTCGCCTATTTGACCCCCTTCATGGAGGCCGAGAAGGCTGCCGCTTCCGATACCAGCGCCGCGGCTAAGATTCTCATGGCTACCGTCAAAGGTGATGTCCACGACATCGGTAAGAACATCGTCGGTGTCGTTCTCGCATGCAACGGCTACGAAGTCGTCGACCTTGGTGTCATGGTTTCCTGTGACAAGATCCTAGCGGCGGCGAAGGAGCATAAAGTCG
>Ga0209499_1002053_pt1 | contig 13198 bp, 14 predicted proteins | sample C_130208_EF_Meta_FD_187306 | JGI IMG/M metagenome (GOLD analysis project Ga0209499, IMG submission 187306) | Freshwater microbial communities from Lake Croche, Canada to study carbon cycling - C_130208_EF_MetaG (SPAdes) (version 2) | ecosystem: Environmental > Aquatic > Freshwater > Lake...
ATTTTACAAGTTGTTTTTCGATTTTTGACTAATCAAAGTTACAAAATTAAATTTGCATTTAGTCCAAAAAAAAGAGGCTTTCATTTCTGAAAGCCTCATAATTCTATTTGAAAAGGAAGTATATTAAAACGAATTGACTGTTTTTCTGATGGCAACTAATTTTGTCATTAAATCTTCAAAATAATCCAAAAGCAACATGTTAGCTCCATCACTTTTTGCGTTAGCAGGATCAAAATGAGTTTCAATGAAAATACCATCCACGCCAACAGCAATTCCAGCTTTAGCAATGGTTTCAATCATATCTGGTCTTCCGCCTGTTACGCCAGCAGTTTGGTTGGGTTGTTGCAAAGAATGCGTCACATCAAGAACTGTGGTAGCATACTGTTGCATAGTAGGTATTCCGCGGAAATCTACAATCATATCTTGGTAGCCAAACATGGTTCCACGATCTGTTACCATTACGTTTTGATTGTTGCAATCTAATATTTTTTGTACAGCGTGTTTCATGCTTTCAGGACTCATAAATTGTCCTTTTTTTAAGTTTACTACTTTTCCGGTATTGGCAGCAGCCACAAGCAAATCAGTTTGACGAACCAAGAATGCGGGGATTTGTAATACATCAACATATTGAGCGGCCATAGCAGCATCTTCGTTGGTGTGAATATCCGTTACTGTAGGAACTCCAAAAGTTTCAGAAACTTTTCGAAGAATTTGCAATGCTTTTTCATCGCCAATTCCTGAAAAACTATCAATTCTAGAACGATTGGCTTTCTTAAACGATCCTTTAAAAACAAAAGGAATTTCTAATTTATCGGTAATGCCAACTAATTTTTCGGCAATTCGCATCGCCATTTCTTCGTCTTCAATGGCGCAAGGCCCAGCTAATAGAAAGAAGTTGCCACTATCGGCATGTTTTATTTGAGGAATATTGTGTATGTTCATAGTGTATTTTTGAAAGGGCAAAGATAGTTAGGATTTATGATTTCCGATTTAGGTTTTGGGATTAATTTTTTTGGAGTGTAAGACCAACGGGAACTTGGAGCACTCCTTTTTCGTAAATATTTAAATAAAGACGGATTGGTTTTTGTAATCCTTCCCATTTTATTTCATAGACATCTAATAAACCAGCACCCATTTCGCTTCGTTTTGTTGGAAAAGGACAGCAACTTTCTAGTTTGATATAGGTGATTTTTTCTCGTTTTGGCCCTGCCAAAGCATTCAAGAAACGTCTTTGATTTATAGTGTCGTTTTTTGTATTGGAATAAAAGATATTAATAGGATAATCTCTGTCGTATCCATATTTTTTGTCTTTACTATATTCTAAAATTAAAAAAGTATCGTTATTTACTAATTTTGGTGAAGGGGCATTATCATTCACGTTTTTCAAAGTAGATTTTGTACTTATGCAGGATGTAGCCAAAATTAGTATTGCTATAAAAGAAATTATTTTTTTCATGATTAGAGATTTTTAAGAGTGTTATTTTCAGAAATGCATTTTGTTTTCTAAATTTTCTGCGATACTGTAATGATAACAAATTTAAACGCTATTGCTACTATAAACAAGAATTATGCCTTAAATATTATGTATTTAAAAATAAGAATTCCTATTTTCGCAAAATAAATCTAAATAGTATGGAAATTATTTTTCAAACCTGGACTTGGTACGTATCTGGTTTTTTGATAGGAATGGTAATGCTTAGCCTTGTATATTTCGGAAAATCATTTGGAATGTCTTCCAATTTGAGCACTTTGTGTTCGATGACTGGAATTGGCAAGCGCGTTGCTTTTTTTAACTTTGATTGGCAAGCGCAACGTTGGAATTTGTTGGTTGTTTTAGGGGCCGTTCTGGGTGGTTTTGTTGCAGCACATTTTATGAGTGACGCTTCAAATGTATCCATCAATCCAAAAACGATTGCCCAACTTGCTCAAATGGGTATCGATGCGCCAAACGGAAAATTGATGCCGGATGCCTTATTCGGGAATGCTATTTTCGAATCGCCAAAGATGATTTTGATTTTAATTATTGGAGGTGTTTTGATCGGTTTTGGAACGCGTTATGCTTCTGGTTGTACTTCGGGACACGCCATTTCAGGATTGAGTAATCTTCAAATTAAATCATTGAAAGCCGTTATTGGTTTTTTCATTGGAGGATTACTAATGTCTCATTTTCTTTTACCTTTAATTTTAAAATTATGAATGTATTAAAATATTTATTTGTTGGATTTGTTTTCGGAATTGTTTTAACAAAATCCGAAGCCGTTTCCTGGTATAGAATCTATGAAATGTTCCAGTTTCAATCTTTTCACATGTACGGAATCATTATGGTTGCTGTTGTAACGGGAGTTATTGGCATCCAAATTATAAAAAGAAATAACATAAAAGACAGTAAAGGTTTACCAATAGAAATTCAAGAAAAAGAACCAGGATCTGCTCGATTTTGGATTGGTGGAATATTTTTTGGATTAGGTTGGGCTTTGGTTGGTTCTTGTCCAGGACCTATTTTTATATTGATTGGCGCAGGATTTTTGCCTGTACTATTGGTGCTTTTTGGAGCGCTTTTAGGAACTTTTATTTATGGAATAGTAAAAGATAAATTACCTCATTAAGAATTAGTTTGCTCTATAATATAAAACAGCTTTTTCTATTTAGAAGAAGCTATTTTTGTTTTGTTCAATTGTAAAATCCCAAGTGTAATGCAAAATTGGGCTGATAAATACGTTACCATAATCCAAAAGGAAGCAAGAGGAATGGAAGTATGAAATTTGTTGATTGCCAAAATACTATCTGAAGAAACAAATAGTATGGCACCAAAAAGAATAAAATAATTTGCGGGCTTTTGCCAATGTAAACTTCCTTTAAAAGCAAATAAAAGCATAACCGAAATAGTTATAGCATAACCGATTACGGGAATTTTTAAATCCCCTAAATCAGCTATTAACAAAGATATCAAGCTCAATAAATAAAGAATGATTACTCCAATTCCACTCCAAAATACGAATGTGTTAGTATAGATTTCTGTTTTTATTTGCTTGTTAAAAACCCCAATATAAACAAGATGTGATAGGAGGAAAGCGACTAATCCAACTATAAAATACATTTCTCCTTTATCGGAAAAAAGTAAAATACAATCACCAATCCATGAAAAAGTCAATGCCAATAATAAGATTTTTTTTGTTGGAAAAGAATCGAAAGAATACACCCAATTTATCAAAAAAGGCAGTAAAAATGGCTTCAAATACCAAGCAATATCGGATCTTCCTAAAAGAGTAATTAGGATATAGGCTAAGCTAAAAAGGATATAACCTTGAGGTGCTATTTTGATCTTCATAAATTTATTTCAGGATTAGCTAGAACCACAGTTTCTTTTTCGAAATTGGTTCTCACAAAATAAAAGGTAATCAATAATGATAAAGTGAAATACACAATAAGGATATAATTGGAGAATCCAAAAAGCTGATTCATTCCAAACCAGTCTCCAAAGTAACTAATAATGCCGATTCCAAACAAAAAGCGAAGGCTCTCCCAGAACATCGAAAATTTCCGTTTGTCCATTAATTCGGTATAGCTATAAATGGTAACGAAAACAAAAAGACCATAAATAAAGATATTTGGCAAGCCGATTTTAGCAATAGAATTAAATAAGTAGGTAATTAATAACAAGGTAATTACGGCTTGGGTTATCGCCCAATACTCTAGTTTTTTGGAATTATTACTATCATACTTTTCGAAATCATTAACGTTTTTAATTTTGTTTACGGGATATTTTTCTTCAAAATTTTCTGGTCGCCAGCCTGTTGGTTTAAACCAAATAGTAAATTTATCTTTCCAATTATCGGTTCTCCAAGCGTCGGAAATTAATAACCCAAGGTGTTGAAAATTGATGCGAATTGGATTCCATGTTTGCGCTGGTCGAGTAACACCAAATACCGCTGGAACAGAATCTAATTCTTCCTGAAAAGTGCCAAATAATTTATCCCAAATTATAAATATCTGAGAGTGGTTTTTATCCATATATTCCGGATTGATGGCATGATGAACCCGGTGATGTGAAGGAGTTACAAGAATTTTTTCTAAAAAACCAAGCTTTTTAATATGTTGCGTATGATACCAAAATTGTAAAAACAATTGTATTGGAAACGTAATTGCAATAACTACCGCAGGCACGCCTAAAAGTGCAGCAGGAATTAAAAGTATGGTAAATAAGTTCACGAAAGTGGAAATAGACTGGCGCAAAGCACAAGCTAAATTGAACTCTTCGCTGCTATGATGAATGACATGATGGTTCCATAAAAAGTTGATTTGATGCGAAAATCGGTGCGTCCAATAGCCATAAAAATCTATGGTAACAAAAGCAATTAGGTAGGTTAAAACATTGGATTCAAGATGAAAAAGGGCTATTTTTGATTCAAGCCATCCATAAGAAATTAAAGTAACACTTAATCCCAAAACATCTTTTACTGAATTAGTCATTCCAGAACTTACGCTCGAAACCGTATCCATATAAGGAGCGGTGTCATTCCGCTTGTAATGACCGTATATTTTTTCAATAGCAATTAATAACAAAAAAACAGGCATTGTGAACACCAAAATTTTACCATATTCTTCCATAAACTATTGATTTTTATACGAATATATAATAAAAAAATGATGTCTAATTAATTTGTATAAAAAATTAATTAGACATCATTTAAAGTTAGGCTTGACCTAGATAATTTCGGCACTGATCCCCGCTTCAAGTAGTTGGGTGCATTGTGGTTTTAATTTTTCAAGAACTCCTGTTTTTACAGTACATTTTCCGTTGTAATGTACAATGAGTGAACATTGTTCTGCTTGTTCTGGAGTATGCTCACAAACCCGAATTAAAGTGTCGATTACGTGGTCAAAAGTGTTTACATCGTCATTATAAACTATGATTTCATTGTTTATTGATGTAGCTTCTTTTAGTACAATTTTTTCTCTTATTTTTTCTTTTGTACTCATTTTTAAATAATTGTAGGTTTAAATAAAAATACAGTTGGTGCTAACTTTCAATTTTAATGGTACTAATTTACGTATTTTAGGGATACCCAATTGTTTCTTTCGAACTTTTTAACATAAGTTAATCCTCTTTCGGTGCAAGAAGCGTCTATAAAAGGAATATCTTCAGTATAAAATCCGCTCAATAAAAGTGTTCCTTTTGGATTCAAGCAATCAACATAGCTTTGCATATCATTTAACAAAATATTTCTATTTATATTGGCAATAACTAAATCGTATTTTTTGTCTTTTAATAAGGTAGCTTCTCCTTCGTAAACTGTTATGTGTTCGCAATTATTGCGTTCCGCATTTTCGATAGAGTTTAAATAACACCAGTTGTCGATGTCAATGGCATCAATAGGTTGAGCGCCTTTCATTTCGGCAAGAATAGCTAAAATAGCGGTTCCGCAACCCATATCCAAGGTTTTTAAACCTGCTACATCAATTTCTAATAAATGCTGAATCATCATGTGCGTTGTTTCGTGATGACCAGTACCAAAACTCATTTTGGGTTCAATTATAATATCAAATTCGGCATCAGTTTTTGGGTGAAATGGCGCGCGAACATGGCAATTTCCATCCACATCAATGGGTTCAAAATTCTTTTCCCATTCTTCGTTCCAGTTTACTTGGTCGATTTCTTCTATTTTGTAAGAAATGGTGAATTCTGAAGAATTTAATATGAATAAATCATCTAGGATCCCATCCGTCCAAAGGTCTTTTTGGATATAAGCTACAATTCCAAGTTCGCTATCAATAAAACTTTCAAAAGGAAGTTCTCCTAATTCTGCAATCAGAATTTCTGATCCTAGTTCTTTTGGTTCAACCGTAAAATGAAAGCCTAAATATATATTTGACATGTTTTATTTTTTTGCAAATATAGGAAAACTGTTTGTGAAATTTTGTGTAAATAAATCAGAGAAAATAGGCTTCAAAAATTCAGGAAAAATATTTTTGAAATCCAAGAAGAATTTTAAAAATGGGGCTTATAATGAATAGAAGTTGCAAACTAAGAGTCGATTTTAGTTTCTAGCAATATCTTCATTTTCAGTAACTTTGCAAATAACATGAAAGTCAATGTTAATCCACTCGCTTACTTTGATCAAACCCATCATTTTAGTTTTTGGAGTAAGTCCAAAATCGCGAATACTCATTCTTTTATTTCCATCGACAGAATAAATCTCTCCATTATTTTTTGAAGAAATAGGGATAGAATAATTTCTTGTGATACCTGTAATGGTAATACTAACTAAGGCATTTCCTTTAAAGGAATCACCATTTTCTGAGATAGTATCAATATCAAGATAATTTATTTGAACTTGTAAAGTAGGATATTTGTCTGATTTTATAAGGCTTAGGAAGTCTTTTAACGCCATAAAATTAGAAGAAGCAAAGTTTTTTACAACTACTGAAAGTTGGTTTTGACTAAGGAATATTTTATTTTGAGAATACGCAGTGGCAAGAGTCAATTTGGTTTTTGACAGTTTATCACCATTTTGATATAATCTAAATGGAACTACATTTGTTGAACCACTAATGGTTAACGAACTGTTTTTTTGAATTTCTGCAGTTACAAGGGACTGCCCTTTTGCAGATTGAAAAATTATGAAACTTAATACAAATACACTAATAAGTCTTTTCATAATGTGAATTTTTAAAAATCTCTCTTTATAGTAAACCGGCAAGGATCAACTTGCCGGTTATTAAAAAAACAAACCAAACTAATTAGAAAGTAATTACGGATTCAAACATTAATCCTTTAAAACTACCTCCATATAGATCATTAGGAGTTCCTTTAGAATCAAATTGAGTAAAATCTTTATACTCTTGGTTTACATAAGCTAATTTAGCTACTACATTTTTTGTCATAAACCAACCAATACTAGATTCTACTCTGTTTATAGTTATGGCTTTAGCATCTGCATTGGCTAATTTTCCTGAAACAGTACCATATCTTGCCCCTAAATAGAATTTTTCGTTGGTGCCAAATCGATATACCAAATCTCCAGTGTATTGATTCACGGTACGTTTTGCATCGCTTCCTTTTTTATCTCCTCCAGAAGAAAGTTCTAATGTACCAAAGAATTCAAGACCTTTGTATTTTACAAATGGATTTACCATAATGTTTGTGGACCAGTTTCCAAATGCAGGGTTAAATCTACCTGTTGTTGGATTTGCAGCTAAATCGGTAGTCATGTTGTTTGTTACAGCTGGCACTGTTAAAGCGCTGTTAGTAAAAGCGGCATGAGACATTACATAATAATAACGGCTACCAGCTCTTTCAGAAGAATATAAATTACCACTAATATTAGCACAGTGGTATAAAGATCCTGTAAGTCTCACTCTCAAATCTTTGTCCAATTGTTTGTCATATCCTAATTTTACTAAAAATGTAGGGCTAACAACCGTATTCGGATTTGGAAGAGCAACCGTTGCAGCAGCTGGAATTATTTCTCCAACATTTTGATTCAATTTTGAGTTTGTAATTCCAAACATACTTACTAATCCACTACGGTTATAATACAATTCAATTCCAGGTTCTGTTGTAAAAGAATCCATGATATTGCTTTCAATAAAAGGATTGACTAATGAACTACCGTTGTCAGATCTTCTAAAGTGAGCATCTCCATAGTTGTTTTCCATTTGCCCAATTTTGATTGTTGCATATTTCATAAACCCAGCTAAGAAATCTTTTTGAATAAAGTCCAATTTGTCAATTTGGAAATAGCCTCCTTTTACCCATGTTTCGTTATGGTGTCTGGCAGCAAGATACATATCTAAATTTACACGAACTCCATCAAACAATTGTGCTCCAATAGTCATATTTGCAGTTGGTAAATTAATGTTATTTCCTAAATTGTTTAATCTATAGCCTGCAACTGTTGCAGTAGAACTTTTTTGATCATTATAAGAATCTATGGCTTGAAATTGCAAGGCGAAAGCTGCACCTAAATCGATACTTAGCCCTTTAAATTCAACGCTATCTTTTTTAACGTCAAATTGATTAATAACGGATTGATCACGTGGCATAAGATTTTGTATATGACCAATAGTTGTTTGCGCCTGAATAGTGCTTGAGAAGCAAAAGGCTGCGATCAGTAATGATATTCTAAAAAATGTTTTCATAATAATTAATTTAGTTATTTAATATATCTAGTTGGTATTGAATATTCTATTTTATCCTTTAAAAGTGACATCGAATTTCACGGTAATGGCATCTCCAGTTTTCATAGTTCCAAAAAACGCTGTTGGTGGAATCATTTTGTAATCTGTCATTTTTAAAGGAACAGTTCCTTTCAGTTGATACTCTCCCGTTTTTGTCATTTTCCCAAGGATTTTGAAACTAATTTTTCTAGTTTCTCCAGATAAACTTAGATTTCCAGTTACGGTAATTTCACTCTCTTTATCGCTCCATTTTGTTGGAGAAGCTTCTGTTAACTGAAAAACGATATTGGGATTTTTTTTCGCATCAAAGGCGTCATATGTTTTTCCATCCATAATTCCTTTTCCACTTTTTATAGAAGTAACGGGGATTTTAACGGTTAGCATAGTAATTTGTTTTGAAGCGTTCACGACTAACTCGCTACTTACTTTGGTTACTTTCATGTCCCAATCATGGACATTAGAAGTGCCATGAATAGAAACGACAGCGCTTTGTGGAATAATTTCAAAACTTTGTGCTTTTGCTACTCCAGTTGCAAAAAATAGTATGCTTAAACAAAACCCGATGTAGTTTTTAGAAAATTGTATTGTAGTCATTGTTTTTTATATTTAATTAGTACTTGTTTTTTTAAAAGGGATAAATTGTATTATAATTCTCTTCAATTTTTAATTTGATGTGTTTTTCTTTAACAAAGGTATTATGACTTGTTTAGGTGTAACCTGATAATTATCATATTCGCAGTGAGTTTTATTAAGTATTATTATATTAATGATTATTTAACTAAAATGCAGATTTATTATTATTTTAAAATTAATGTATTTTTTAATAAAACGACTTTTAACAGTTAGAATAATGCATTAAATACTAGGGAATTTGACTTAAAAACAAAAGAAAATAGACCGTTTATTGTCTGTTTTTAAAATTGCTTTTTTGTTATTATAAAATCATTTTTGGTTCTAAATACGCAATTTTATTTGGCTTAGCTATAACGTTTTAGTTCTTGTTTTGTAGTAATTTCGATTTTTTTTGCAAAATATTTATTATTTTGAATAGTTAGTTCTACTTTTGCAAGTACAATAAAACGACCATGTACAAACTTCTAATTCGCCCGATACTTTTTTGCTTTGATCCTGAAAAAGTCCACTATTTTACCTTTTCTTTAATTCGAACGCTATCAAAAATCCCCGGAGTTCCCTCTCTTTTCAAAGCGATATATGGATTTGAGGATAAACGATTAGAAACCGAAGTCTTTGGACTGAAATTTAAAAACCCAGTTGGTTTGGCAGCTGGTTTCGATAAAGATGCCACATTATATAAGGAATTGTCTAATTTTGGTTTTGGATTTATAGAAATAGGAACGCTTACCCCAAAAGGGCAAGAGGGAAATCCAAAAAAACGATTGTTCCGACTAAAAGAAGATAAGGCTATTATTAACCGAATGGGGTTCAATAATGGAGGTGTTCAAAAAGCTGTAGAACGATTGAAATCGAATACAAATGTACTAATTGGAGGGAATATTGGTAAAAATAAATTGACACGAAACGAAAATGCGGTCGATGATTATGTAATTTGCTTCGATGCGTTATATGATTATGTTGATTATTTTGTAGTCAATGTCAGTTCTCCTAACACTCCAAATCTTAGAGAATTACAAGAAAAAGAACCGCTAAAATTGTTATTGCAAACCTTGCAAAATTTGAATTTGGCTAAGCCAAAGCAAAAACCAATTCTATTAAAAATCGCTCCCGATTTAACAGATACGCAATTATTAGATATAATCGATATCATTAAGGAAACCAAAATCGCGGGTATAATAGCTACAAATACAACCCTTTCAAGAGAAGGTTTACAGTCTGAAAATAAGATAGAAACAGGTGGAATGTCCGGAAAACCCTTGGGTAAAAGAGCAACGGAAGTAATTCGTTTTCTTTCTGAAAAAAGTAACAAAGCTTTTCCAATTATTGGTGTGGGCGGAATCGATTCTCCTGAAGATGCTATCGAAAAACTCGAAGCCGGAGCTAGTTTAATCCAACTTTATTCTGGTTTTATATACGAAGGCCCTTCTTTGATTAAAGCCATAAACAAGAAGATTTTAGAGAAACTTTAATAATTTTTGTGCCTTTGCGACTTTGTGGCCAATTTCATTTTACTTATATTTGGGTTTAAATGGAAGCAATAAAAATTATCGAATGTCCCAGAGACGCTATGCAAGGCATAAAGACTTTTATTCCTACCGAAAAAAAAGTAGCGTATATTCAGTCCTTGCTTCGTGTGGGATTTGACACAATTGATTTTGGCAGTTTTGTATCTCCAAAAGCTATTCCGCAAATGCAGGATACCGCCGAAGTTTTAGCCTCACTAGATTTAACGCAAACCCAAAGTAAATTACTCGCTATAATTGCCAATACACAAGGCGCTATTGCTGCTTCGCAACACCAAGCCATTCAGTATTTGGGATTTCCTTTTTCGATTTCCGAAAATTTCCAAATGCGAAATACCCACAAAACTATTGCGGAATCAATTGTCAGCTTGCAGGAAATTCTAGAAATTGCCGATAAATGCAACAAAGAAGTGGTAGCTTATCTTTCTATGGGTTTTGGTAATCCTTATGGTGATCCTTGGAATGTAGAAATTGTGGGTGAATGGACCGAGAAATTATGTAATATGGGGGTGAAAATCCTTTCCTTATCTGATACAGTGGGGAGTTCTACACCCGATGTAATTGATTATTTGTTTTCCAATTTAATTCCAAAATACCCCAAGATTGAATTTGGCGCCCATTTACACACCACACCAGATAAATGGTTCGAAAAAATAGATGCAGCTTATAATGCGGGTTGTCATCGTTTTGACGGCGCTATTCAGGGTTTTGGTGGATGCCCCATGGCCAAAGACGATTTAACTGGGAATATGCCCACAGAGAAACTACTATCTTATTTTACCTCTAAAAAAGAAAATACAAATTTGAGACCGATTAGCTTCGAAAGCGCTTATAATGAAGCGTCTATCTTGTTTGGACAATACCATTAGGAAACCATTCTTTTATACTCGTTTTAAATTAGCTGTAAACAACAATAAAAGCAAATTTTATTGCGTTATTTATTCCATGTTTTTATTTTTTTTAATCATGAACACTCCTTTTTTTTATAGAATTTATTCTTTTATCGTTTTAATAGCGATAACGACTTCTTGTTCTAGTAATTTAGATTTTAATCAAAAAATAGGAGATTTAACTCCTTATTTTGAAGTTACTGATATTTTTAATGCGGAAGTATTTAGTAATTCTACTACTCAAACTGTATCTGGAAGTCCATCTATTTATACTTTTTCTCCTGAATCTATACTATTTGATATTAATACCAAACTTATAGATAAAGGAATTGTTCAAAATGTAAAGAAAGTGGTTTTTCATGCGACCTTTGTAAATACTACAAATAATGAATGTTCAATTACAGTAGCTTTCCGAACAGATAATTCTACGTTAACTCAATATACAAAAACTGTAAGCGTTCCTCCTAATGGAACAAAGCTACAAGATATAACTTTTTTTGAAAAAGATATTCCCAATTTAAAAACTGTAACAAATTTACAATTTATGGGTTTTATGACTTTAACAGGTTTTACAATTTCTTCAGGTGAATTAATTGTTAATAGTGATGCCACTATTTATTTATAATTAGAATGAGAAAAGTATTTTTAATTTTAGGGTTATCCGTTTCGGTTTTTAGTTTTTCTCAAAACAAAGAAATTCTATATAATTTCACCACCATTCCTCAAACTTTATTAACAAACCCTGGAGCTGATATTTCCTATAAATTGTATGTAGGATTTCCGTTGCTGTCTGGAATTAATTTTAATGTAGGGTCAAATAGTCTTTCAGCTTATGATATATATGGAAAAACAGATATTTCCTTTGAGGATAAATTAAAAAGCATTGCCCGTAAAATGACTTATAACGATCGTGTTTCGTTAAATGAACAAATCGATATTTTAAACGCAGGTTTTAAAATTGGAGGAGCAGACAGTAAAAGTTATGTTTATTTTGGGGTGTATCAAGAATTCGATTTCCTGGCTTACTTACCAAAAGATCTTATAAACTCTGCCGTTGGAAATACAGCTATAAACCAAATAAACCTAATTGATATAAATGCTAGGGCAGAAATGCTAATGGTTTATCATCTTGGATTTCATAAAAAAATAAATAAAAAACTGGTTGTTGGGTTCAGAGCAAAAGCCTATTCCAGTATTTTTAATTTCAATTCGATTCATAATTCAGGTGGTGCTTTGGTCGGTTTAAATGGTATTTCGGGTTTTTCATATACAGAAAATCAACCTAATCTAGTAGTAAATACTTCTGGAATTACAAAATACAGGACAGGTTCTACAAGTGACGTAGTTGGAGACATTAAGAATAAATTATTTCTTGGCGAAAACAAAGGTCTAGGTTTTGATGCAGGAATCACTTATTATCCTGAGAAAAACAAACAATTTACAGCCAGTATAATTGATGTTGGCTATGTCAAACATGCCAAAGAAGTTCAAAATTATGTTGTAAAAGAAGGTACTTTTGGCACAAATTATCCAACTATTCAAGATTTTTTGGATGATGTAGATAAAGTCATAAATCCAGTTCTAAGTAAAAAAAACACATTGGCTTATACTACTTGGCACCCTATAAAAGTGTATAGTTCTTATCAATATTCATTTGATGAAGATCGATTAGATGTTGAATGTGATTGTTTAAATTTGGATCAAGAAACTATTTATAAAAACGCTCTTGGATTGCAGTTTTTTGCCATGACTACGCCAAAATCACCTACTGTAGCATTAACTGGATTTTATAAACGTAGAATTACGCACGCCTTACAAATGAAAGCTACCTATACTTTAGACACCTATTCTTATTCTAATATTGGGTTGGGATTATCAAGTACCTTTGGTAAAGTTAATTTTTATATTCTGGCAGACAATCTTTTGGCTTATAATGATTTAGCAAAAGCCAATAGCCTTAGCCTTCAA
>Ga0209499_1002056_pt1 | contig 13184 bp, 29 predicted proteins | sample C_130208_EF_Meta_FD_187306 | JGI IMG/M metagenome (GOLD analysis project Ga0209499, IMG submission 187306) | Freshwater microbial communities from Lake Croche, Canada to study carbon cycling - C_130208_EF_MetaG (SPAdes) (version 2) | ecosystem: Environmental > Aquatic > Freshwater > Lake...
AGATCTCGATATGCTGATGTTCTTGTACGCCGAGCAATACTTTGCACAGAAGGATTTTAAATCATTCGAGGCTGCATTCCCATGGGACATCACCCGATTCAGAAGGCTGATGAAGGACGGCTGGATTCATGAGTTTAGAAAACCATCACACAAACGTGCCGCACTGTACTGCCTGACTATGAAGGGAAAGGCAGTTATGCTTCATATGTTTCGAAAGTTGTTTGGAGAGGAGACCATATCAGAGACATACCGATCTCTGCCTAACTACAACAAGCGGAACAATCACGCCAAGGTTATTCGACGTGGGCTTGCTCATCGGATAAACGAGGAAAACAGAGTACGACGTCAATCTCTCGAATCACCGTCCGAAGAACTCCCTGAATCCTAACCTGATGACCTGCTGCCTTGTCGTAGTATATCTCGTCACCGGCCTGCACACACTTCACATCCGTTCCAGGAACGTGAACAATGCCTCTATTGTACCTTACATCGTACTGATCCTCTGCGGACATTATAAGACCACTGCTTGACTTTACATCCTCGACTATCTTGTCGACGACAATGTATTTGTTTATTGCTATCATACTTCTTCTTTATACACGGCTATGCCGGTTTTTATAATGTAAATTTCAACTAAAACAAACACGCACTTTAGAACAATGCCCCAATGTGCAAAGTTGATATCTTTCGAAACAAAGCAGAACATAGGGTACATTGACAACATGACCATGAATACGGAGAGCATGGACATCGCTATGTATTTAACCTTCCGCATTCTCCTTCAGTTCTTCTTGATAGAATATCGCACCGTCTAGCATCTCGATGGTGTTCTCGTGCTCCTGGTGTGGGTCTACCTTGTTTAGCTCTTCGTAGTTGTGCCTGATTCCCTTCATCATTGCTATCAACTGCTCGTTGTACTCGTGCATCATTTCCATTGGTGTGCTCATTATGATTGTCTTACATTTGTGATTATACAGTTGGTGCTCATTATCGTCGTAGCTACACTCACTGCGTTCTCCAACGCATTGATCGTAACCTTGGCCGGGTCGACTATACCCATCTTGACCATGTTCCCTATCGTCATCGCAGAGACATCGTATCCTGTTCCTGGGTCAGACGATCTGATCTCTCTCTCAATGTTCTCGTATGGTATCCCGCCGTTGGTGAGTATCTGTCTGAACGGTGCAAGCATCGCAGACTGCAAGATATGCCATGCGACACGCTCGCTCTCGTTGCTACCCCACGAAGTGCTGGCAGAGACGTCCATCAATGCTATCCCACCTCCAGGCAATATCCCGGCCTCTAGTGCAGCAGCGGTTGCACAGACTGCGTCGTCGACACGGTCCTTCTTCTCCTTACGCTCTATGTCAGTGCCTGCTCCAACGTATATCACACCTACACCACCAGACAATGACGCAATACGCTCCTTCAGGAAGTTCACCTCGTGTGGTGTGGTCTGCTCTGCAAGCTCCTCCTCGATCATCGCTATGCGGTCGCTGATATCGTTGTGCTCCGAGTCTGTCATGATCGTCGTATGTCCACGTCCACAGATGATCTTGTTGGCGTAGCCCAGATCGACCGGCATGAACAACTCGAAGTTGTCACCTGTCGCATCGCTGAAGTACTTCGCACCTGTAGCGCAGGCAATGTCCTGCATCACCTCCGATCTGCGGTAGCCGAACTGTGGAGGCGTGATATGGCAGACCTTGACGATCCCTCTCATCTTGTTTATGACCAGAGCCTGCATTGCGTGCTCGCTCAACTCGCCTATGATCAGAAGTGGTCTCTTCGACTCCATGCTATACTTTAGAAGGTGCTCGATACTTGAGAGTGTCTCTATGGTCTTATCGGTGACCATCACCAGTGCACCGTCCATCACGCACTCCTGCTTGACAGTGTCTGTAACGAACTGAGGTGCCGACCATCCTCGATCTACCCTCATCCCAGATGTTATCTCTGAGTAGGTGTCAGTCGTTCGTGACATATCAACCGTGACCGTACCCTTCTTCCCGACCTTGCTGTAAGCGTCTGCTATCATCCTCCCTATCTCCTTGTCACCGTTGGCAGATATTGTAGCAACGTATCTAAGGTTTTTCTCCGAGACAGGCTTTGACATCTTGGTCAGCTTTCCGGTGACCACCTCTGATGCGGAACGTATCGCACGGATGATCTCTGTGGTGTTCATTCTCTCCTTGACCAGCTTCTGCGCCTCAAGCACGATAGCCTGAGTCAGTACGATAGCAGTAGTCGTACCGTCTCCGGCGACTGTCGCAGTCTTGTCTGCTGCCTGCTTCATCAGGGTAACCGCTAGGTTCTCTGTCGGGTCAAGTAATGTTATTGCGTTAGCTACGCTGATCCCGTCCTTCGTAACGGTCAGTCCACCGATGTGGTTCTCCGACTCCATCAGGACGGTCTTGCCTCTTGCTCCAAGTGTTGACTTGACAGCGTCTGCTATAATATTAATTCCGGAGTATAATTTCTCCCGGTTAAACGATACTTCTTTTACGATTGCCATTATATTGTATTTTATTTAGTTCTATTTATCCCGTCGACATAGTCCGCCACAAGCTCCATCGCCTTTGCCACGAATGTCTGCGCCTTCTGCAACTTCACATCGTCTCCCATCTTCTCTATCTCCATCGCAGCTGCCAGCAGTTCCCTCTCGGCCTGCACCATCTGCATGGTATTGAATCTCCTTCTGTTGACGTTGTCTATCATCGTGCGGCAAATATACAAAGCTGTTTTGAATTAACATCACACATACAAACAATTAACATATCATTCACGAACCGTCCTGCATCGGCTTGCTGTCGTCCATCTCACATCTCCGGTACCCCTCAGCCCATAGAAGATGGGTCAGCCCAACAGATAATCTGATCGTACCCTCCTCTGTCATCTCAGGCAAAAGATAATGGACAGCCTCGTGGATCAAAATCTCTAAATGCTTCTTACCCTTTAGCCTTGAGTCGATCTCAATGAGGCCATCCTCGTATGACAAACCTAGTGCCTGTTGCTTGCCTAATCTCCTATATTTTACCTTCATATATTTATTTTTATAATAAGCTAATGATACCAAGGGCTATGTCGATTTGATTTCGCTGCAGCCCTTTATTTACAGGGGTCGTTTTTTTGCCATGTTGATAGAACCCTTTACCAGTATGGTCTACGTAGAGATTGATTTTGACTTGTGTTGACTTTATGTAGCAATACCAAGGGTTACGTAGAAAAATCGATTTTTAGGACGGTAAATTACTATTTAATAATATTTATATTATATATTTTTTTTTCAATACAGTAGGAAGAAAAAGTTAACATCTCTACGTAGCCTTAGATAGGAGCGGATCTAGCTTACACAAAGTCAACATAAGCCAACATAAAAAATCAAAAGTCAACATAAAAAAGAGGGGATCGCTCCCCCCTCTGGTCAACACATTAAGAAATTTAATCATATGTATGTTTAACATATTATAGATTTAATACATATGTTAGTAAGATGATACCGGCATACTCTTGTTCATCTTGTTCATAATTGCCAACTTAGAGATGCCCATCATCAGATCATTAATTGGTCGACCTTCACTTTTGCCTAACCCATTTGGCCCTGGGGCGGGCTTGATTTGAGCGTTGTATTTCCCATTTGCTTTAGGCGGGCTAGAGGATAACGCTGTGTATATTTTCGGTTTCATGTTACAAAGATACGGATTTTTGAATGTTACGTGTATAGAGTGTTCGGGTAATAGGGTCATTCTACGTCGCCCGCCGCCCGCAGAAAGTCAGAAAATATCGACCCAGGGGGGTCAACTTTTGTTAACATTTGGTGAAAACTTTTGCCTTTTTTGGGTCGGGTCGGCATAGATAGAGTCTATGGAACACACGTAGTTATATAGACGCTGACTATGGCTACTATAGATTACGTCTATGGCTGAGCCGTCATACTATAGACTGAGTCTATGACATCCTATAGCTTTGCTCTATGTAAACCAAGTATATATATAGACTGACTCTATTACATCATATAGACTGAGACTATTGAATCTATGTATATATATAGACTGAGTCTATTACATCATATAAACTGACTCTATAGAAACCATGTCAGTATATAGACTGACTCTATGCGAACTTGATAGTAATACTATCGTTGAGAGGATGCTATACGAAACTAATTTTATATATGGTATTATTAAGATGCCATTAACTTGACGTTAACAGAGTTGCGTACAGGTGTGCACTTTTTGGTGGCTGTTACGTTCAAATTGGAATGCAATCAGTTGACTGCAGACTGAGAGCGTCTGTTTTACATCCGCCAACATTCGAACATTCATAACACATTTCTTAATTGCCTCACTCCAATCTCACTAATCCTCTGCAAGGTGCGTCATTGCTACATTCTGCTACATAATTTAATTACGCAGTGAACCTTTAACTATCTATTAACAAATGGTATGCTCTAAATTGATTATACACGTGCCTATATCCTTTCGAGATTTGCCATCATGTAATGGTATAGATAGAACTTATAATGTTGGCATATGGTTATATTATTTTAACAGAAAATTTAAATTAGCTGTCATTCAGAGTGTCCGTTCACAATCACTTTTATGTACATCTTGCAAAATATTCTTTCCTCTGAAACGCTGTCGCAGTAAGGGTTCTACAATCGTTAACAAAAAGTTTACAAAGATAATCCGTATATAACTTTGTACATCCAATATCTCGATGCATCTTGCACTCGGATTCGGAATTACTCCCACTCCACTAGCTCTTACAACAATTGGTGACTTGATAGCAACGCACGTAGTACACTCCCTCCCTCCATGGTGACAGCAACGCACACTACACACTCCCTCAGTCGTGGATATGGTATAGAAGATATGCCCAATGCCACTAGAACAGCACTCTAGCCTACCTTTAATCTACGTAGCATTAAGCATAAGTCGTAGAGCGAACGAAAGTCATTAGATGACAGCTACTTATATGTCAGTGAGACGACATATATAAGACAGCAGACGCTCACCCCAATCCACACATAAGGTAAACGGGAAAGAAATGGGACTTGATGTGTAGTAAGCTACACACAGCGACCCGAAAAGAAATCACACACAATCTTTTATCCCCTAGATACAGCCCGCTGTAACCTAAATGATTCGCTATCAACTAGGGGAACTAACTTTAAAAACAAAGTAACATGAACTATTCAAAATTAATGGCACTAGAGCCAACACACTACGGCACAATGACCAACAGCATCGGTCAAATTATTGACTTTTATGAGCATCCAATACAAGGGGACGAAAGCCCCGTGATTGCTGTGTCTCACGTCCAAAAATTAGCCGCCAAAACTGACTTTTATGAATTGGACGATATGGTAGCCGACCACGGAGAGTACGAGCCTTGGTTCGACGATGGTCAATTATTCATCGGAGGGGCATAATGTTCGCAGTCATCAATCAATATCAATAACATCAAGGGGTGACGCATCCTACACGTCAGCAATACAATGAACAAAGAAAGCATCCTCTCAATCACGCTGATACTATGCATGACAGCAATGTTCTACGCAATGTTCGTCAGAGACATCAACCTGTTCGCAGTCTTCGAGATTGCAACACTTATCAACATTATCGTCTTCATCATCATCTTAAACAAACAAAAATAAACATCATGAACATCAATAAATTCATCAAATTAGTAAGACAAAACGGAGGCGGTAGCATTCATATGCCATCAGCAACCATCAACCCAACACGTGGCTACATGGTCAGCCTAAAAGGGTTCGAGAAGAAACTCAAGGGAAGCCTTGATACTGACATCGTAATGGACTACATCCACAGCGAGATTGACAGCACGGGTTTGCTCAACAACCACCACACATACCTTGGCATATGGCTAAAGGAAGGCACGTGGTACTTGGACGTCAGCATCAATATGGAAGCCAAACTCTCAGCAATCTCATTCGGCAAGGCTAACGAGCAGATAGCCATATGGGATTGCAACATCGGTGAGGAGATAGTGCTAGACTATGAGAAAGAAGTCGACCTATCCCCACGCAAGTGTTCGGTGACGGGCAGAGGTATGTCAGAGGGGTGGTGCTTCTGCGGTGGAGAGGCATATGCATCTGACAGAGCATCGGCAACCATCCTCGCAAAGCAATACGGATACGATAGCCTATCAGAAGCCTTCGATGAGATGGGAGATGACCTATATTGGACTGAATGGGATTACGACCTTAATCCCGACGACAACGATGAGATGTGGGATGCTGACGGCAATCTATACACGTGGGTTGACGGCAAGGCAACACGCTACGTAGAGCCAACTGCAGAGGTCATCGACCTACGAAAGAATGTTCGCAGTCATCAGTATGCTGTCACCTTTACACGTGAATACACGACGACTATCAACGTCACTGCTGAAGATGAGGCATCAGCCATAGTGATGGCACACGATACCTTGGCAGAGCAAGAGATGGTACAAATGAACGTTGACATCACGAACATTCAAGTCAAGAAGAGATTCAATCTCTCAAAAGGATAATGGTTGAAGGAGGGGTTCGATTCCCCTCCATCCTACAAAAGTAAGGCTACTTTACAGCCACATATATTATGAACATCTACAGAATCGAAACCACAGCATTCAGTGAGGAGGACTTCTTCCTACTGACAACATTGACGATGCAAGACATCGTCGAGGTCATCAACCCAATAGTCATGTGCGAACGTGACGAAGAAAGTGACGATGCATACGACAACGACTCATTAGTCAAGGAATTGCATCGCAGATATCCGAACGAGACTATTATACATCACAACGAAATCGAAACAATAACAATCTAAAAAACTAAGACAATGGCAAACGAGATTATCACAACAGACGGGTTCATCTTTATGAAGGTGAACGAAAAGGCAAAGGAGATTTGGAACAGCGGACTATTCGAGCTATACGTGGTGTATAGCGACGAAAATAGCGAGTCATTAATCGACACATTTGAAGACCTAGATATGTATCTATCCAACGGGATGGACGTATGCATCGAGGTCGGATTCATCCCAAAAAAAACAAACTAACATGAAGACAAGAATAGAAATTAGCGGACAAATCGGAGGCAACTACAAGTTGCTCTCCGCCATCGGCAACGGAGACGAGATGAACAAGACCATGTTCAATGGCTTTGCCATCACCTTTGCCACAAGAACTGAGGCACGTGAGTGCATGAGACAAGCATACAAGTACCTCAAGAATGAGGACTACAGATGCACACGTCTCAGCAAGTCATCAGACTACGGAGTATTGACATACGATTCATCAACAGCTAAAATAATCATTTAACATGAAGCCACTACTAATTATCACACTGATGCTGTCACTGACAGCCACATCCAAGCCCATCTCGTTCAGAGAGTGCAACAAGATGACCGCCCCGACAAGATGTCAATTCATCAAGGGCAACTGCAAGCAATGTACAAACAAGGCATCCAAACAAGGCACGCTTTGTATTACTCACCTAAAAAAATTCAACTAATGGCACGCATAACAAAACTACAGAAGGCAATTGCCGACGCACACCTTGACTCAATGACTGCAAATATGTATGACGACCCTATCCTTGATGGATCTCTCGATTCGCTCAAGGTTGCATTATGTGACCTCAAGACCATCCGATACATGATGGAAGGCATAGTCACACGAAACGTCAGCATCACGTCACAGCTAATGACCAACCACATGGGTTACACATCGGAAGCCTACAAGAAGGGCGTCTACAAAGGATTCAAGGACATACTAAACAAATTAAATATTAAATAAACATGAGACAAGTAACAACAGCCGAAGCCAACGAGATAATGGCACGCAATGAACAGCCCATCTTTATCTACGATAAGAAGGGCAAGAAGATTAAGCTATACGTATTAGCCGACATCAAGATGATGGACTTGGTCGGCATCGAGATGTACGTCGACGACGACCTGACCGATGCTTGCAAGACCATGGTAATCTGTGGGAATTTCAGACAGATACGCAACGATATGTCGCAACCTAAGTTGCCATATATGTACAACATCTCAGTGTACGGGCAGACGGATAGGCATACAGCCATCGTCAAGGTCAAGGACATGACCATCACGACCTATGGCAACGGAGAGATGCTGACCAAGTGCGTCGATGCATTCAATGAGTACTTCGGTACAAAGGGAGGGGACATTATTATTTACTCAGAAATCAAAGCAATATGAATTTAAGAAACATAGTACAGACAGCCCTCGATAGAGGTGCTGTCTCTTACTCTCTCAGCACGGGAGAGGTGATATCCAATAACTTTGGAGTCAACAGCGCAAATTCGACCATCTTCCATCTGACCGATGAGATGGTGGCAGACTACATCAAGGCGAACGCTGTGATGCTATCGACGGGCGACAACTACCTACACATCGAGCAGAGCGGTGCAAAGTGGGTGATGAGTGTGAAGGATATGTCGATGACCATCAGAGTCGTCAAGGATAAGGACGAATGCTTTCGTATCAACTGCTCACGTGATGGAATCAATTTAGCTGATATCCTCGATGCGATGGCTAGGTACAAAAACAGAGCGTTACTGATGGACTACCTTGACGACAACCAAGTGATGGCGTGGGCAAAGATTGGCACGAAGTATCACGCATTGGGTTACATCGGCAGACAGACATTCGTAAAATATCTAAAAAGTAAACGACATGACTAAGCTATTAGATATAATGGTGGCATACACCCACGTTCTGACTAACATACTAGCCTGCAAGACTCTAGACCAACTAGATTCGTGTCAGAATCTCATCAACAATATGTCTCAGTACAGCGACCGACCTGAGTACAACGACTGGCTAAAGAAACTTAACACCGCTTACCTAAAAAAACAACACGAGCTATGAAAGAAAGGATAGAAAACTTTGACACGCAGTTCCGTCAGTCGGACGACCATCGAACATGCGACAGATGGCTACAAGAGGAGCACGAGATAATGTTCGTGCTCAGATCCACGGAGGATGCAAACAAGATCTTAAAGACCTATCACAATGGGCAATATTTTATTGACAAACTAAATTTAAAAAAATGAAATTACTAGGTTACATTAACATCATCAGCCGAAACAAGGTTGAGACGATGAACGGAGAGGTGGTAGTATACCCCACTAAGAATGAGTTATACAAGGGTCAACGAATGACACGTGACCAACGTGCCATCAAGTCGTCTCACGCATTTATGAAGTCTATCTTCTTGGAGACTGCAATAGATAGGTCTAGGGAGGCTATTAAGAAGGCTCGCCACAAGGTGAACACTGCATACGCTAATTATCACGGAGTGGCAAGAAGGGTGGCTCTACGAATAGCTAGGGGCATCCTCAACCTAGCATACGCAATGTTCAACAAGTCTGTCTCATCGCTGAGAGAGTTCAAGTACTCATTACCTAACGACTTAAAAATTAGCCTCTATGGAAGATGAATCACACTTCGAGACAGAGAGCACGCCTATCGTAGCTACACATTGGGCAGTGCGTACTGATGGTGAGTTCGGCATCAGTCAGTTCGACAACCTACACGACGCAGATTGGTACGTAGAGACTATGCTAGAGTGCGGGATAGACTACAAGTCTGTCAGGCACAAGCCAACGATTATCAAGTACTGCGACGATCATTACCAAGACTATAAAAAATATTTACTACTATGACAATCAAACAGATAACCAAGACCTCTCAGAGGCACGCATCTCAATTCACTGAGGGCAACATTGTGTTCTCGATCGAGTACGGATACGAACAAACTATAGTTGTGACTGTGAAAAGATTGCTTGACAACCATCAGACATTAGCAATATCACGCAATGGTCAGTACGTTACAGCATCGACTAACTATTCCAAGGCTATAGGCGAGGCAATGTTGCTTATGTCGGAATGTTGACTTTGAGGCTCTATATACTACTACTACAATATTATCATTTATTATTTTCTCTTATATAACGAGAGGTAAAAGTTAACATTTCAACGCAGCCCTTATGAGACAAGCCCTCGGACTGATTACATACATAATTTTATTAACATTATTAACATTACTAATTAGATGGACAATTATATCAAGTACGTCTGTAAGAGATTTAGAATCTCGCAACAGCAACTACTATCGCACTCACGGAAGAGGGAGATAGTTGACGCAAGATCTGTTCTGTACGCCATACTGCCGGGAACTTACGTAGACGTTATGCACCGAATGAGGGTGCTATACAGATTCGAAATAAGTCGCTCTAGCATTATCAACGGCAGATCAATAGCAGGTCAATTTTACCATGAAGATGTACAAAACTTTAACACTTCAATTAAAAACAATTAAATAATTTCGCAACATGGAACAGACAAATTTCTCAAAACTGTTTACGATAAACGTAAACGACAAGACAGAAAAAAGAGGCGCACACACATACCTATCATGGGCATGGGCATGGGCAGAGGCTAAGAAGGTATTCCCTAGCATGAATCGTCACGTGTACGAGGACATCAACGGGCACAACTTCTTTAACGACGGAAGGACTTGTTGGGTGAAGGTGGGTGTCACCATCGACGGGCTAGAGCACATCGACTATTTACCCGTGATGGACTTCAAGAACGCATCGGTGCCATTCGAAAAGATTACATCATTCGACGTCAACAAGGCTATACAGCGTAGCACGACCAAGGCATTAGCATTACACGGGCTAGGGCTGTACATCTATTCCAAGGAAGACCTTCCTGATGGTGAGGAGCCTGCTGTAGTTGAGCCTGCAAAGAAGCCTGACTTTCCTGCAGATGGAACTCCTGACAACACCAAGGCTATGAAGTATGTCAACGAGAACGTGAAGAAGGGTGCCGACTTCATCATCAATATGCTTGAGAAGAAATACACGATAAGTGAGAACGTAAAAATTAAAATCAACGAGCTATGCACGAAGAAATAATCAAGATCCTAGGCAACGACGATCAATACTACGGAGAGATGGGCCGTCAATACCTATCCAACTCAGACATAGGCATCCTTCTGTCTAACCCTGCGATGTTCAAACAGCCGTCAGAGAAGACGGTTGCAATGGTCAGAGGTACTTACTTCCATCAGCTATTGCTTGAGCCTGAGAAGGCCGAGTCAACAATAATTGTTAGTGCGTCTAGCCGTAACACGAACATCTACAAGGATCAGGCTAAGGGTGACATACTATTGCTTGAGGCGGAGGCTAAGGAGGTTCGTGAGATGGTCGATACGATGAAGGGCAACTACGACTTCTACGAGGAGATATACGACGAGCGTAATAAATTCGAGGTGCCAGCCATCAAGATGATAATGGGCAATATGTGGAAGGGCAAGGCGGACATCGTTGGGGTTGACTTGGTGACCGATGCCAAGACTACGTCCAAGATAGACGACTTCAAGTACTCCGCAAAGAAGTACAACTACGACTCTCAGGCATGGGTGTACAATCAATTGTTCGGCAAGCCCGTTCAGTTCTTTGTCATCGAGGGAGGTACGAATCGTATGGCTAAGTTCGACTGCAGTGACGAGTTCCTAGACTCAGGCAAGGCTAAGGTAGAGCGTGCTACCGAGGTGTACGAGAAGTTCTTCGGTGCCAACAAGACACACGACATCAATCAATATTATAAAATCGATACACTATGAGAATAGGTAAGAAGGTACGATTCAAAAAAAGTAGCATATCACCATGGGTGGCAGGAGTCGTTGTGCTTGAGATAGATGAGAGTACATTCGGCATATCTGACGACAACGGAGACACGTACAAGGTGGACATCGAGATGATCATGAAGCCTGACCCTAAGAGGGAGGCAAGACGTGTTTTGAAGGAGAAGGGCTTCGAGTTCAAGAGGTCTGGGCTGTTTGCCCCGCCTGACTATGACGGGAGCCTGTCTGCCTACACTAGTATATTCAAATTGCCTGTAACTAAACGATTATTCATATGACAACTAATACATCAACCTGCACAGGTTACCCTGAGTTCACCACAGTTAATTTTACGAATGATGATTGTGGAAATGTGGCTACCGATATCGGGATGACAGAAGAAAACAGATTGAAAAGATCTGAAAAGTTATGGGAAAAATTAGTGAAAGAACTTGGTGTATTGCAAGATAATAACTATACAGCAAGACAGCTATTTGACTATGTAGAAAGGCACTACTCATAACAGAATTGGGCTATACGCAGTAGGATGATAGTAGCGCACCCGAAAGAGAAGAACGCACTTAGGTATTGCCTGCCACACCTGAAAGGTAGGTTGGCTGCGGAAGATGTACCTGCGCTATTTCTTATAACGTTGGTGCTTTACGCAGGGGCAATAAGGAGATTTCAACCTGTGTAATGTGTCAGCCCTTGCGTAAAGCACGTTGTTGTATGTAGCTGCGGTTAAATTAGTAAACTTTAAAATAAATACAAGATGTCAAAATTTAGAAAAAAAGCTGTCGAAATTGAAGCTATCCAATGGGATGGGAATACCAACAAGCAACAGATTGATGCTTTTGTTGGCAGAACTTTAAACACAGAATTAGAAAGCGAAACTGCTTATTTAGCAGGTGTAGCACCACCAATATTTAGTCTGTTAATTGAAACGAAAGAAGGTGTAATGAAAGCGTTTAAAGGTGATTGGATTATTAAAGAACCATTCCCAACAGGTGATAGAGATTTCTACCCTTGCAAGCCCGATATATTTGAGAAGACTTATGAACCTGCGTAATGTCGCTGGTAGCAGTTACATACAACGTTTTGTGGCTTTGTGTCTGTTATTTTGGCTTGCAGACACTTGCCTTTAAAGATAAATTTTATAGCCAAAATAATAGCACAAAACCACTGTTATACGCTGGTGGCGGTGTTTTAAACGAAAATTAAAATGCAACAAGAATTTAAACAAAAGTATTTCACTAACAATTTTTATTGGGTGAATAAAGAGAATTACAAAAAACTGCAAGAAATAGCACTTGAAGTAGGTTGCTTATGTCATACAGGTAAATCTGAAATAATTGAATGGCACGAAGGATTTAAGAACTTAGGGTTTAGAACCTACGAAAAGAACAACAGTGTAACGGTTTTTCAAAAAGAACCATTCTTGTTGCATAATCAAACAGCTACTGATTTTAACGAAATGTTGTCGGCTTACGAGAATGTAGCCACTTGCGTATAAC
>Ga0209499_1002060_pt1 | contig 13170 bp, 14 predicted proteins | sample C_130208_EF_Meta_FD_187306 | JGI IMG/M metagenome (GOLD analysis project Ga0209499, IMG submission 187306) | Freshwater microbial communities from Lake Croche, Canada to study carbon cycling - C_130208_EF_MetaG (SPAdes) (version 2) | ecosystem: Environmental > Aquatic > Freshwater > Lake...
TTACTCATTATTATTGAATTATAATGACCAGGTCCCCACCAAAGATTTTCGGTTGAAATTCCTGCGTCAAAATTTTTGATTTTCACCTTGATGCTGCTTTGTCCCCAAAATAAATGATGATAAGATTTATCGCCAAAACGTTCTGGAATATCAGAGGTATTCAGATAATAAATGTGACTTAGTCTAACAGAGTTTATCGCTGTTAATGGAAAAACTTCAAAATTAGGATTTGCAGCAACGATGTATTCTGGTTTAATTTGGATACTTAAGGCACCATAATTTGCATAAAATCCTGCGCTAAATTGCATTTGATATCCTTTTGCTGGTATCATCCCACCATCATTTCTCCCTAGAGGGGCAAAAGTGTTGTATTGTTGTTTAAGGCTAATCGGGAGGTAATGAAATTCTAATTTTGGTTGCTTATCGTTGTCTGATTGAATTGAAGATTTTTTTTTTAAATTTTGAATCAGGGGCCTTATAGTAAATGAAACTAATGAATCTCCTTTTCCTAAAAATTGTTCGTTTCTTGCTCTTTCTTCAGATAAATCTATGGAGCCAACAGGAATGTTTTGTGCTGTTATCTTTCCTCCAATTAAAAGTAGAATTGCAAATGAAAATTTAATATTCATAGGGTTTAAAGTACTTCTTGTTTAATGCTTAATATTAGTTTTGTAATTTCCTGTAAAGATATTTATTTGAAACTAAATAAAATGAAGTTGGATAATTTAGTTTTTACAAGTTTTATGAAGTAAATAGTTTTTTATTAGAAATCTTTTTCATACATGTAATTCTATTTCCCCCATTTTATTTAAATCACTAACAGCTTTAAATCTATATTTTAATAAGATAAAAATATTTTTTGAATAGATCATATTTGAAGTAACTTGGCTTGAATATTGTTTTTTTCTTTCCTTAATATATTTTGGAAATAATAAACCATACTTTTTTTCTAAATAAAGCATGTTTCTAATGATATAATAAATTCTTAGGGGTGAATGTAGGAGTTTTTCTTTTTTTAATTTTTTTTTGTAAAATATATGATTTTTTTGTAAAAAAAAGAAGACTATTCATTTTTTAAACTTGTCTTTTTATTTATGAAATCAATTTGCAAAATTAATAACAATAAAAATCAATTTTAGTTATGTCTTTATGTTCAATATTTATAATTTAGATTCTATTTTTGTAAATAATAATTTATCAAAATAATTTAAGGAATGACAAAAATTAAAAAAATAGTAATTGTAACTACTCACTCCTTTGGTTATATTGACTTTTTAGTTGAAAAGCTAAATAAAATAGGAAGTGTCGATCTGACTTATATAAATATTGATTTAATTCCTTTTTCTTATAAAAATAAAAGTACTAGAATTGTTAATTCCATTTTAAAATTATTATATTTTTCTGGTTTAAAAGAGAAAAACAGAACAAATTACATAAAAAATGTACTTTTTAAAGAGGAATTATTTGATCAAATTTTAATAATAAGACCAGATAAACTTGAAAAAGAAGCTTTACTTTTTTTGAGAAAAAAAGCCGTTCAAATGACTTGTTTTCTGTTTGATGGGATTGAAAATTATAAAGATCAAAAGAAAAATTTAACTTATTTTGATACTGTTTACAGCTATGATAAAAAAGATGTTGAAAAATATAAATTTGAATTTTTGACAAATTATATTTTTGATGATGAAATACAATCTAATCAAATTGAAAATATTGCTTTTAATATATCTTCATTTGATGAAAGATTTTCTTTATTGGAAAAGTTGGCTCAATACTTGAAAAAAAATGAAATTTCTTTCCGATTTATCGTAAAAAAAGATAAGTTTTTAAAACATGAAAACATTGAAATATCAAATGAATACTTACCTTTAAATGTGGTTAAGCAATTAATATCCAGTAGTTTAGTTTTAGTTGACCTTCAAATGAATAAACAAGTTGGTTTGAGTTTTCGTATATTTGAAGCATTAGGATATAAAAAAAAAATCATTACAAATAATGAAGATATTGTTAATTACGATTTTTACAATAAGAATAATATTTTTGTTATTTCTGAAAAAAACTTAGAAATCCCTCCTAGTTTTTTCAAAACAGAATATACTGAAATTGACCCTCAAATTATAAAAAAATATAGTCTAACTTGTTGGATTTTTGAGGTTTTCAAAATCGAATCAGAATAGAAAACTATTTGTAGATTTTTAAGTCTTTTTTAAGTTGGATTGCTATTTATAGTAGTATCTTTCATGCTAAATTATTTACAAATGCGAATAGTACATTTTACAGCTTCAAATGTTTGGCGTGGTCATGAACAAATGATTATCGATATATATGAATCCTTAAAGGAAAATGATTTTGTTGCGGATCAGCTTATAATTTGTACTAAACATTCGGCTATTTTTAAGGTAGCTATAGATAGAAAATTAAATGTATTAGCATTTGATTTTAAATCATCATTTGATTTAAAATTTGCAAAAAAAGTTAAAAATTCAATTGAAGAATTTAATGCCGATACAATAATGCTTCATAATAGCAAGGCTCACACAATAGGAGTACTTTTATCACTTTTTTTTGGTTTAAAAGTCCCTATGGTGTTGTGTAGAACTTTAGTAAAAGATATAGGAACAAATTTTATTAGGAAGTATAAATACAATTTTAAAGGAATAAAAAAGATTATTTGTATATCCGAACCCGTTGTCGAAATTCTTAAGTCTTCAATAAAAAATCATGATAGAATGACTGTTATTGGAAGTATTGTTGATACGGATAGTTTTATAAATAATACAAAAAACGGATTTCTTCATAGAGAATTTAATATTCCAATAGAATATAAAATTATAGGAAACGTTTCGGCATTTAGCAAAGTTAAAGATCATTATACTTGGATAAATACTGTTGAAGAATTAGTTAAAAGAGGATTAAAAGCAAAATATATTTTAATTGGAGAAGGTGACTTGGAGTTTGAAATAAAAAACTATGTAAAATCAAAAGGACTAGAAAAAGAAATTATTTTTGCAGGATTTAGAAATGACATTCAAAAATGTATACCGGAATTTGATTTGTTTTTATTTACTTCTAAAAACGAAGCAACTGGTGGAGTTATACTCGAAAGTTATGCGTGTAAAGTTCCAGTTGTAGCTGCTAATGCTGGTGGAATACCAACAGTTTTGATAGACAATGAAACTGGATTGTTAGCAGAAGTAGGAAATCCAATAGATTTTGCTAACAAAACGGAACAATTAATTAATGACAAAAAACTACAGGATAAGTTCATAAAAAATGGATATGATTTTTTAATGTCCACTTCAACAAGAGAAATTATTGGGGCAAAAATTATTGGTATTTTGAACGAAGTAGTTATTACCAATTTAATAGATAAATAATAGAAAATGATTTATAGTTTTATAGTATTGTTTTTAGTACTGTTTGTTTTGTTTATTATTATAAATATACAATGTAAAATCTTTTTTCCAACGAATAAAAAGTTGAGAATATTAGAATATCATTCCATTTCTATCGATGGTTTTGAAGATCAAATCACAATTAGTAAAGATAAAATAATTAAACATTTCGAATATTTAAAAAACAATAATTACACCACTCTTTGGTTATCAGAAGTGGAAGAATTTAAAAAAAACAGACAAAGTTTACCACCAAAAAGTATAGTTCTTACTTTTGATGATGGTTTTCGCGACAACTTTTTGGAATTACTTCCATTGCTAAAACAGTATAATTTTAAGGCAGTTTGCTTTGTAGTATTAGGGAGAATTGGTCAAAAAGTGGATTGGAATGGGAAATATATTAATGATAATATGTTTTTGATGAATAAGGAACAATTATTAGCAATTGGTTCAAATATTGAGTTAGGATACCACACTTTCAAACACGATAATTATGCTGAATTGACTCTTGATGAAATAGAAAAAGATTTACAATTATGCCAAGAAGTTATCGCCAAAGAAAATTTAAATGTTTTTCCGGCTTTGGCATATACTTATGGAGGTTATTATAGAAAAAAAGGAGAACTACAGCAACAGTTTTTCAATTTGTTAAAAAAATACGGAATTATATATGGACTTAGAATAGGTAATAGAATTAATATTTTTCCCATTAATAATAATTATAAAGTGCAACGAATTGATATTAGGGGGAAAGACACAATGAAAGATTTCAAAAAGAAAGTAATTTTTGGAAGAAATAAATTATTTTAGATTTTTATTAACAAATATCTTTAGAAATATATTAATCATTTTTGTTTCTTACTCTTTGTTCTTACAAAAATTTAGAGCCGATAGGTTTATCTTGCCATTATTTATCCAAATTAAAAGTAAAATTGCAATTGAAAATTTAATATTCATGATGTTTTATGTTTAACAATTTTATATTTATAGAATTGTGATTTTTTGTTTTAATTTCAATGATTTTGACAAAGGGGCGCCAGTTGCAATTAGAAAAAAAAGTGACCAGTTTTTAGGTTTTAAAAGACTACTAAAAAAGTATTTTATAATTAGAAATATTATTACAATTTCATAACCAATAAACCCATAATGTTTTCTGATAATGTAGAGTAATGAAATTTTCAATTCCTTTTTTATTGCCAAAGATTTTCCAGTACTTACGCCATGAAAATGGATAAATTCCGCATCGGGAATTAAATAAGCAAATTTTGATTTTTTGGCTAATCGTTTGCATAAATCAGTTTCTTCATAATAAAGGAAAATAGTGGTGTCAAAACCTCCAATTTCATAAAAATCAATTGCTTTTACAAACATAAAACTACCTGGAACAAAATTAACTTGAAGAGGGTTTGTATATACTTTTTTTCGTTTCGGGTATTTTTTCGGATTGATTATTTCTAAAAAATTCCGGCCTAATATCTCTCTTGTTGGTGAAGCGAAATGATCGAGTGAAATCATGTATTCTCCACTTTCTTTATAAGCTTGAGCACCAGCAATACCTATTTTTGGATTTGATTCTAAAGCATTTTTAAGAATTAATAAACAATCATTTTTAAACAAAGTGTCGTTGTTGACAAAGGCTAAATATGTTGCATTTGCAAACTGAACTCCAAACATGTTTCCCCCTCCAAAACCAGAATTTATATTATTTCTATGAAGTTCTAAATAACTAATTTTAGCATCTTCAATAAATTTTTTAAGTTTTAAGTAATCCTCTTTTTCAGAGCAATTATCGGTAATGATAATTTGGTAATTAAGGCTTTTAGAAGTTTTTTCTAGGATTGATTGAATACAGTTTATACTGTGTTCACTTGAATTATAATTGATTAGAATTACGGCTATGTCAAACTTCATAAATATTGATTTATACCTTTTTCGATAAAAACAAGCTTCTTTTCGGTAGTTTGTCTTTCGATTTCATTATTGATTTCAAGATGACTTTTAGATTGTTCTTTATGATAAATATGATAAGCGATTCCTGAAAACTTTAATCTTTTTCCTTTAATTCCAATATTATGTAACCTTTGAATCATTTCGGAATCATCAATTCCCCAACCTACTAAATCTTCATTAAAACCATTAATTTTTATAAAATCCTCTCTCCAAAAAGACATGTTACAACCCCGAATTTTTCTGGAGCGTTTGTCAATACTTTTTGCGAAACGCATCAAGAATGGAATTCGAATAGTTCTTGCTCTTTTCTTTATTCCTTCAGAAAAAATAGTAAAATTAATAATTTTATCAGAAAATAATTTAGCTAATAATCTTTCTTCAATGTTAACCCTTGAACCAAATAAATATTGATTTTTTTTTGCGAATCTAAGATGATCTTCTATAAAATGTTTGTTCATTATTATGTCTCCATCAATCTCGATAATATAATCATATTTTGAAGCAGCAATTGCTTTATTCATTATTCTTGGCTTTCTGTTTTGTAGATCTTCATGCCAAATATGAATCAGAGGAACTGGAAATTTAGTTTGGAAATCTTCAATTAATACTTTGGTATTCTCCCGGGAACCATCATCAGCAATTAGTACTTCGTTTGGTAAAATAGTTTGGCTCAATATGCTTAATAATAATAATTCTAAAGCTTCTGGCCAATTATAGGTAGGAGTAACTAATGAACAACTTGCGAAAGACATATAAAAAAATTTAGGTAAAAATACATTAAAAATTTGAAGTCTAAAAAGCAATACATACATTTGTATCAGTATAATTACTACATCAAATGAAATATATTTTAAATTCCTCCTATTTATCTGCTAAAAAAATACTATCTGATTACATAAATAATTTTAATTCTTCAGGTAAACTTTTTGGGGATGGGAAAAGAAATACAATTAAACTTTTTGACTTATATGGGAAAACTATAAATATAAAATCCTTTAAGATTCCACATTTAATAAACAAAATTGCCTACAACTATTTCAGAAAATCCAAAGCGCGTCGTTCTTTTGAATATGCAACAAAATTATTAGAAAAAGGAATTGGAACACCAGAACCGATAGCCTTTTTTGAAAATTATGATGCCATTGGTCTTAAAGATAGTTATTATGTAAGCGAACATCTGGAATGTGATTTGACTTTCAGAGAATTAGTTGAAATGCCTGATTTTCCAAATCACGCTGCTATTTTAAGACAATTTACTAAATTCTGTTTCGATTTACATGAACAGGGAATTGAGTTTCTAGATCATTCACCAGGAAATACGTTGATAACAAAAGTTTCTGAAAATCAATACCAATTCTTTTTGGTGGACCTAAACAGAATGAACTTTCACGAAACTATGAATTTTGATTTGAGAATGAAAAATCTAAGTCATTTAACCCCAAAAAAGGAAATGATTGAAATGATGAGTAACGAATATTCTAAATTTTACTCATCGCAAAACGAAAAAGATATCTTTGGAAAATTGTGGTTTTATACAAGCGAATTTCAAGAAGCTTATCAACGTAAACAGCGCATGAAAAAGAAATTTAAAATTTAATTATTTTATGAAAGCATCAGTAATAATGAGTACCTATAATTCTGTGGATTGGCTTGAAAAAGTTTTATGGGGTTTTAATGCTCAATCCTTTACCGATTTTGAAATAATCATTGCAGATGATGGCTCAACCGATGAAACGAAGCAAAAAATTGAAGATTTAAATCAACTTTTTTCTATTCCAATAATCCATGTTTGGCATGAAGATAATGGTTTTCAAAAAACAAAAATTCTTAATAAAGCTATTGTGAAATCAAATTCTGAGTATTTGATTTTTACAGACGGAGATTGTATTCCAAGATTTGATTTTGTAGAAACACATATGAAATATAGAGAACAAGGTTTTTTTCTTTCTGGAGGATATTTCAAATTACCAATGGATATTTCAAAAATGATTACAAAACAAGATATAATTTCTCAAAATTGTTTTAATCTAAATTGGCTCAAAAGTAATGGTTTTGATGCTACAATAAAATCATTAAAATTAACTAGTTCTAAAATAATTGGGTCCCTTTTAAATAAAATTACACCCACAAAACCAACCTGGAACGGACACAATTCTTCTGGATGGAAACAAGATTTATTAAGTGTAAATGGTTTTAATGAAGAAATGCAATATGGCGGTGAAGATCGGGAATTAGGCGAACGATTATTTAATTTTGGATTGTCGTCAAAACAAATTCGATATAGTGCTATTTGCGTTCATTTGGACCATTCCCGAGGATATGTTACTGATGAAGTATGGAAAAAAAACAATACCATTCGAAATTTTACTAAAGTTAATAAAGTGATAAAAACGGCTTCGGGAATTTTACCTAATTGATTTTTAAGTATTCTTTTAGTTTAGGAAAAATTAAATCGGGAGTAAACTCACTATATAATTCCATAGCTTGTTTTTTCATTTCCTTTGCTGTCTTGTCTCCATAAAGCCTAGGTTTGAAATCTTTTAGATGTACTGAAACGGTATTTTTTTCATCCTCAAATGAATTCCAAGCTTCTTTGATAATCCAAGTGGAAAAAATGGTAAAAGTAGGTTTGTTAATTGCTTTTGCCATATTTACTGCGCCACCTTCATTTCCAATTAAGGCATTGCAATGATAGGAAATAGCTAAAAACTCCCGAATAGATGCTGGAATCAATTTTATTTTTATGTTTTTTTGAGTTGTTGGATTACATAAATCAAATATTTTTTTGGCATCATCTAGTTGTGAAGGGATATAATTGAATAGCAATGTAGCATCCGTTTTTGTAACAATAAAATCCAAAATTTTAGCCATATATTCAAAAGGGTAGGTTTTATTATGACCGCTACCTAAAACTCCAATCATATAAATTTTTTTCGAAAAATCAATTTGGTGTTCTTTTAAAATAGTTTTCCCGTTTTCAATCTCTGTAGGGGTTAAATAAATTTTTGGTTTATTTTCAGCGTTACTATTGTTAAGCAAAGATTCAATAAGATTCAATCGGTTTTCTATAGCTAATCCACTATTTGAAGTTGGAACTTTAATTTCTTTAACCGTTTTAGTATAAAAGAAATTTGAATATTTTTTATAGAAACCTATTTTTGTTTTGGCACCCGAAAGCAATACAATTAAATTGCTTTCAAGTTTTCCATATGCATCGATTACTGTATCATATTTTTTTCTTCGAATAGAAAGTAAAAAACGTAATAATTTTATTTTGCTTGCACGGTATTGGTCTTCAAAAAGAATAATGTTATCTATATTTGGATTGCCTTCAAGTACAGGAATTGTCGATTTGTTAACTAAGTAATCTATTTGCGCTTTAGGATAAGCCTTTCGCAGGTTGTTGAAAATGATGCTACTAACTAAAACATCGCCAAGCATTTTTTGTTGTATAACTAGTATTTTCATATAAAAAAAAACCTCCCAAATTAAGGGAGAAATATACAATATTTTTTTTAAAGTTCTTTAAACTGCAACATCATATTCTCTCAACGCATCATTCAAAGATGTTTTTAAATCCGTTGATGGTTTGCGGGTTCCAATGATTAAGGCACAAGGTACTTGAAATTCGCCAGCAGCAAATTTTTTGGTATAACTTCCCGGAATTACCACCGAACGGGCAGGAACAAATCCTTTCATTTCGATAGGAGTTTCGCCTGTAACATCAATGATTTTTGTAGAAGCGGTCAAACATACATTGGCACCTAAAACGGCTTCTTTTCCAACGTGAACGCCTTCAACAACAATGCATCTTGATCCTACAAATGCACCATCTTCGATAATTACCGGTGCAGCTTGAAGAGGTTCTAAAACACCACCAATTCCAACACCACCACTCAAGTGAACGTTTTTACCAATTTGCGCACAGCTTCCCACAGTTGCCCAAGTGTCCACCATGGTTCCTTCGTCAACATAAGCACCAATGTTTACATAACTTGGCATCATAATTACTCCAGCAGAAATATACGAACCGTAACGAGCAGAAGCTCCAGGAACTACGCGTACTCCTTTTGCTGCATAATCTCTTTTTAATAACATTTTGTCATTATATTCGAAAATTCCAGATTCCCATGTTTCCATTTTTTGAATAGGAAAGTACATCACTACCGCTTTCTTAACCCATTCGTTTACTTGCCAACCATCGCCTTTTGGTTCAGCAACGCGAAGTTTTCCGCTGTCTAATAATTCGATAACGGCTCTAATAGCGTCGGTTGTGGTTTTTTCTTGTAACAAAGCACGGTTTTCCCAAGCTTGTTCTATACTAGATTGTAATTCGTTCATTTTAGTTAAATTTTGAGCAAAGATAGGTTTTTTAACCAAATGCAAAAAGTCAAATTCAATTGAAAAATGTTATATATTTGTGTTTTAAAGTATAGTGATTATGGAAGCAATTAGATTGGAATTTCAACCCGAAATTAAAGCCAAAATCTTGGAGTTTTTGAGCACATTTTCACCAGATGAATTGAAAATAGTTCCCGATAGTTCAACCTTTGAAGAAGAAAAAAGAATGCTTCAGTCCAGAATTGATAAAATTAATGATGGAACAGCAGTATATTCTACTTTTGAGGAGCTAGATATTTTACTTGAAGAAACAATATCAAAATATGAAGATTAAATTAACTATTGAATTTAATTATGATTTGAATGATATAATCGATTTTATTTCAAAAGACAAACCTCTTGCTGCAAGGAAATTCAAAATTGAAATAATAAAAAAGATACAAAAAGATTTGATACATCCTTTTCTATTTAAAAAATCAATTTATTTTGAAGACGAAAACATAAGAGATTATGTTTTTAAAGGATATACAGTTGTTTTTAAAGCTGATATTGAACTTGAAACTGTTTCAGTTGTAGCAATTTTGAAACACAAAAATTCATTTTAAAATGCCAAGAATTCTCTCCATAGATTACGGACAAAAACGAACTGGAATAGCCGTTACCGATGAATTGCAAATCATTGCTTCGGGTTTGACGACAATTCCATCAGCTACAGCAATTGCTTTTTTGAAGGAATATTTTTCCAAAGAAAAGGTAGAAGCAGTTCTCATTGGCGAACCCAAACAAATGAATGGACAACCTTCGGAAAGTGCTTCCATCATTAAAGGATTTGTGACACATTTTACCAATCATTTTCCAGAGATGAAAGTCATTCGTGTAGACGAACGTTTTACCTCTAAAATGGCATTTCAGAGTATGATTGATAGCGGGATGAAAAAGAAACAACGGCAGAATAAAGCTTTAATCGACGAAATTTCAGCCACGATTATGTTGCAAGATTATTTAACTCGAAAATTTTAATTGACGCACTAATCTTCCTTGGGAGTATTTATTAAAATAGTGGTCGATTTTACGATGTTTTCAGATAAATTCACAAGCCATATTAATTGTTCGATTACCAATTGTGCTTCTTGCATTTTTAAATTAAATTCGGCTTCCTCAATTGGAGTTCCTTCCTTTAATTCTCTTTCGCGAATGTTTTTTAATTCCGTGAATCGAAGGGCTAAATCGTCTTTATTTATTATTGAAGTTTCATTAAAATCTGCATCTTTCAAAAGCAAAATGGCATTATCCAAATTTTTGATTACGGCATCCACAACTACATTAAAAGCCATGGACGCCGAGGAGGTTTTGTGCGATTGAATATAAGTTCCCAATGAAGCCATAGAAGAAAGCAAGGTGTGATTAAGTACTGCCAATTTATATACTTGTGGGAGTTGTTTTTGTTTCGATTTTGGTTCTTGGGACATCCTTTGAAAAGAAGCCATAAGATTGCCAAGTTCGATAAAAGCATTTTTTCTTGCCAAGCGATAGGAAGTTGGAACAGCTCCTTTTTTATTATAATATTCCGATATTTCTTTTAAATAATTCCGATTTGCTTTTATTGATTTCTCTAAATAAACAGGGATATTTAGAAATTCCCAAGAAGGCCAAAGCCAATAATTTGCTGCAAATGCTAGTACTGCACCGACTAATGTGTCCAAAATTCGATATTGAATGACGTTGCCAATATCGGGATTTAAAACACCAAAAATAAAAACAATATACATGGTTACAAAAGTGGCGCTCACTTTGTAATTGATATGATTAAAGGCAAATCCTAATAACATACACAAAATAGCCAAAACACTGATTGCAATACTGTCATGGACTAAATAAAGCGTTCCAAAAGCAAGTACGCCGCCTAGTATAGTTCCGAAAATCCGTTGAAAAGAACGTTGTTTTGTTAAACCATATCCGGGGCGCATAATGACCACAATGGTCAAAAGAATCCAATAATTGTTATGAAAAGTAAATAAATTGCCAATAATAAATCCGAATAAAATGGTGATTGTTATTCGGATAGAATGTCTAAAAATTGTCGAAGAAAAACTTAAATTTTGAATCAAACTACTAATTGGGTAGTATTGCGGAGTTAGGAATTTGCCTAAATCTTTATCTCTTCCTTTAAAATCAAATGTGCTAATTTTTTGTGCAAAAATACGTTCGACTATTTTAATCTTTTCGACTTGTTTTTCGGCATATTGCAACATGGTAGTAAGCATGAAAACGCCCTCTGAAGAAGAGGACTTTTCCTGATTGTTTTCATATTCTTTTATTGCTATTTCTAAAGCATTTAAATCTATGTTTAATTTATTTTTAGATATAAATTTAGTGCTGTTTTCGATGCTTTTTGCTATTTTTTTTAAGCTTTTGGCAAGATTGTAAGCCAAGTTTTGGTAAGTAATTAAAACCGTTGGGTGATCGTCGAATTTCTTATGCAATTTATCGTGGTCGAAAGCAGTTGATAAGGCGAGTTCCTGAATTTCTACCAAGGATATAAAAACAATAAGCATTCTTCTGTTTTTATCGGATGAACTAGAATTAGTATGGTTGTTAATAAGGATTTCCCTCAAGGTTTGATGGATGACATTGAGTTCTACCTGAAGGTGTAATTGTTTTTCAATTATGGCTTTTTTATTTGCATTTATGGTCCATAAATCGCCTCGGAGTTTCAAATATTTGCTCGTTAATTTTATGCATTCAGCAATTTGTAATTCAACATAGCGATTTGGTCTTATGTAATGGGAAATTAATGAAATCAATAAATAAAAGAGTCCGCCAGTTAGTAGTAATCCGGAATGTCGAACGGCTTCCCAACCTGTGTTTAAATGAGCAAATGCCAAGGATAGTGAAAGTAAGGAGGAGAACGCAACCATAGTAGCTCGTTGTCCATAAACAGATATTAGAGACAATGAAAATAATATAACAGTCAAAAAAGGATAAAAAACCCAAGGATAGGGATAGATAATATTAACTAATAAATTGACTCCCGAAATTAAAAATGCGGTTACTAGAACTCCATTTATTTTGTGTTTTAAACTGCTGGGAATATCACTTGGATAGGTTAGAAAAGCACCAAGGGCAATTGTAAAACCGAATTGAAAATCGCCTAAATAAGTAAATAACAAAACAGGAAAAACGGCAGCTATTGTTATTTTAAAAGCATTTGCAAAATGGGAAGTTCCAATAAATTGTTTTATTTGTTCAATCATAAAGTAGTATTAAAACAAAGGTAATAACTAGGTATTAAAACAAAGAATTTTATAGGAACGTTTTCGCAAAAAATGTAAAAATTGGCTAATAATCGAAATGGAATTACTCCTTGTCTATTTTTTTACTATTTTTGCGGACTGAAATAATAAAAAAGAAATTTTAAATTTATTTTAAAAATACTTAACACAACACGAATGATTTTACCAATTGTAGGTTATGGCGATCCAGT
>Ga0209499_1002065_pt1 | contig 13144 bp, 10 predicted proteins | sample C_130208_EF_Meta_FD_187306 | JGI IMG/M metagenome (GOLD analysis project Ga0209499, IMG submission 187306) | Freshwater microbial communities from Lake Croche, Canada to study carbon cycling - C_130208_EF_MetaG (SPAdes) (version 2) | ecosystem: Environmental > Aquatic > Freshwater > Lake...
TTGTTCCCCTGAGTTTCTACATTGGTTAACTGACCCGGTTAAAAATGGTGGAGGTGCGATCATCGATTTTGGTTGTTATGGGGCTGATATTATGACCTGGTTAATGGATGGAAAAAAACCCATCTCTGTTACAGCTGTAACCCAGCAATTAAAACCCGATTTATATCCAAATGTAGACGATGAAGCGACCATCATTTTAACCTATCCCGATTGCCAGGCTATTATTCAGGCCTCTTGGAATTGGCCATTTGACAGAAAAGACACTGAAGTTTATGGAACAAAAGGAATTTTGGTGGCCAATAAAAATAAGAAAATGAGGTATGTGGATGGTGACCGATATGGGAAAGAAAATATGATTGATTTAAATCCGTTGCCACATGATGTGTCGAATGTATTTCCATATTTAGCTGCCGTAGTCCAAGGAAGGATTAAACCCAACATGGATTTATCCTCCTTTGAAATAAATCAAGTGGTCGTCGAAATACTAGAGGCGGCACGGGAATCTGCAAAAACAGGAAAAAAAATAACCTTAAAATAAAACGAAAAGCTTAGTTGACCATGCATATCATGATCAAAAAATTCTTGCTTACTGTTAGCATCATTTGCTTGCTATTTAATTTAAATGCCCAAAAAAGCCCAAGCATTAACAGCGTTCCCTTGGGCATGGTTTCATATACCTATAGACAAAGTCTACAAAAGGATATGGCTACCACACTTGACTCACTAAAAGCAATGAAGGTTTATGATATGGAATTTTCAAGTTTGTTTGGAAAAAAGGCCGTTGACATTCGCAAACTTTTAGATGAAAGAGGGATGTATTGTTCTTCGTTTGGGGTTAGTTATTCGGATGCTCTAATAAAGGCTGATGAGGTAGCTGCCAATGCAAAGGCATTAGGCGCCAAATTTGTACGTGTCGCATGGATTCCACATGATGGTCCATTTACAAAAGAATTAGCCGATAAAACCATCGCTGATTTTAGTCAAATTGGTCAAAATTTAAAAGAGAATTATGGATTAGAATTTTGTTACCATAACCATGGTTTTGAATTTGCTCCTTACGAAGGGGGTACTTTTTTTGATTATATCGCTAAAAATACGGATTCGAAATTTGTTAATTTTGAAATGGATATTTTATGGACCTTCTTTCCAGGAATAGATCCAGCTAAACTTCTAGAACAATATCCCAATCGGTTTAAGTTGATGCACGTAAAAGATTTAAAAATGGGAGTTATAGGAAACTTGTCAGGAGGAACTTCGTCAGAAAATGATGTAGCCTTAGGGACGGGCCAACTAAACTTGCCGGCCATAATGAAAGCTGCAAAAAAGGCAAAAATTCAACATTATTATATAGAAGATGAGAGTTCGCTTCATGCTATACAAGTTCCAAAATCCATTAAATATTTACTTAGTATTCAATAGAAATATACACCTACTATGCTGCGAAAAAGTCTTTTACACTAACTCGTAGAATAATAGAACGATCACGCCATTGATGTACTTCGTCAAACTAAAGTGGGCTTTTCTTTCAAAAATGTTAGATGTTAGTAATCCGAAAATTGAACAAAATCCAGGATATTAATTAAATTTGAAACGGATGAAATTAAAACTCATCCGTTTCATTTTAAACCTGATTTACATTGAAATACCTAGCATTCCTCTTATTATTTTCTCCTGCCCTTTTGGCTCAAAATTGGATCGATTCCCTTGATTTACATGGTAGGCAAGTCTACATGCCAGCCATTAAGTATAAATGGGATTGGGGCCAAGCCACATTTTTGAATTCTCTTATTCACCTTTACCATGCTAAACCAGCCGCAGAAAAGGAAGTCTATTTAAATTATCTCAAAAAAGCGATGGAGGTGACCTATGATGTTTCCAATGGAAAACATCCAAATGCCTTAGCTTCTGGACATGCCATGGTTTTTTTAGCTCGAATTACGGGGGAAGATCGGTATAAGAAAAAGGCGAATGAATTGTATGCCGACTACCTAAAAACACCACGTACATCGAATGGGGGTGTTTCTCATCGAGTCGAAACAGAAGAGCTTTGGGATGACACCATTTACATGCTCAGTATGTATATGTTGGAAATGTATCGGCTGAGTCATGATGAAAAATACATAGATGAATTGGCCTTTCAGGTAAAAGCGCACAGTGAAAAACTAGCCTTTTGGCGTACAGGCTTATGGGTTCATGGCTGGGACTCTGATGCGATCGATTTTGACGACAAATGTAGTATTATCGGTTGGGCCGACCCGATTACGCGAAAAAGTAGTGAATATTGGGGTCGAGCTAATGGCTGGATCGGCATGGCATTAGTGGATATATTAGAAACCATCCCCAAAAATTCTAAGCATCGTGAGGCTTTTGTTTTAGAGCTAAAAAATTTACTACGCTTACTTCCTGTCTTACAAAATAAGGAAACCGGTCATTGGTATCAGATATTAGATGCGGGGGATAATCCGGCCAACTTCCAAGAAAGTTCATGCACCGCAATGTTTGGATATGCGATGCTTAAAGGGATTCGATTAGGAATATTACCGAAGCAAACATATCAAGCATCTGCCGATTTAGCCTATCAAGGAATCAAAAAATATAGCCTAGAAAAAGTAGACAATGGACCTTATTTGACTCCTAAAAATGTCAGCGGTGGCACATGTATCGGTTATAAGTCCTATTATTTTAATCGGCCAAATGTCAGTGGAACAGGATATGGAATTGCCTCATTCATTATGTTTGGGCTTGAATACGAAAAAAAATGAAAAGAAGGAATTTTGCCCAAATAGGCGCCACGGTCATCGGATTATCTCCCTTTTTGGGATTTGCTTATTCAAAAAAAGTATTACCCCAAAAACCTGCCTGGCTCTTAGAACTTATTCGGCTGAACGATAAGCAAATAAGTGAAAATCCAAATCCGCAAATTACGGATCTGCAAAGTCCTGATATAGGAGCTATTCGCGACGGAGATGGAATCCCAAATGCATTATCCACAGGTGGCTACATCTCACGATGGTCCATATCCGTTTCTTGTCCAGAATCAATTTATTATGCCTCTGCGAATTTACTTCAATCGATAGAAATAGGAGCTCAATATTTGACGAAGGCCCAACATAGTGATGGTACCATAGATTTATTGGGTTCCAATTTTCATTCTCCACCGGACACCGCTTTTAGTGTGGATAACGTTGCCTTGGCATACCAATTAATCGCAGCTATCAAAGGGGCTGAAAAGGCATTAATTCCATTAAAAAAATATTTATTAAAAGCAGGCGAAGCATTAATCGTTGGAGGAATTCATACCCCAAATCACCGTTGGGTCGTGGCAGCAGCATTGTTAAAGTTAAATACGATATGGCCAGATAAACGGTATGTGGCCCGTGCAGAAGAATGGTTATTAGAACATATTGATATAGATCCTGATGGCCAATATACCGAAAAAAGCGCAGGTGGCTACACCGCAATCGTCAACCGAATGTTGATTGAGATGGCCAAAGGGCTTAAAAAACCTGAAATTTTAGATGCAGTTCGAAAGAATTTAAATATGACGATGTACTATGTTCACCCAAATGGCGAAGTAGTCACAGAAGCATCGAATAGACAGGATAAGGGAACCATTAAATTTTTAAATTCCTATTATTATTCCTATCGCTACCTAGCTTTGCTGGATCAAAATGGTGAGTTTGCTGCTATGTGCAGGTTAATTGAAAAATCTAGCGCACATGCCAATAGCGAACATCTTAACTACTTTTTATTAGAGCCTGATTTGTGGAAAGAGCTACCTTCCGTTAAAAATTTGCCGACAAACTATGTAAAGACTTTTCCATATTCTGGAATTGTGAGAATTAGAAGGGGCCAATGGGATACGACTATTTTATCAAACAATCCTGGATTTCTAACTTTTCATAAAGGAAGTGCGGTATTACAAGGCATGAGAATTGCCGCCTCATTTTTTGGGAAAGGTCAATTTCAAAGTAGCGATATTAAGCAGGAGGGCAACAATTGGATATTAAAAAACGCATTAGAAGGACCTTACTATCAACCCTATCCACCAGATAAAATTGACCCGCAAGGAGATTTAAGTAAAATGCCTCGTACTATGAGGCCTAAAAGTGAAGTACAAAACCTAAGTTATGTAGTTGGGATTTCTGAACATGAGGAAGGAATAAACATTGATTTTGAAATCAAAGGAACCGAGGGAGTTCCGGTAACTTTGGAATTAATTTTTAGGCCTGGCGGAAAATTAAAAGGGGTGAATTCAGTCATGGGAAAGCCTAATTCCTATTTATTTGCCGATAAGGAAGGATCTTATTCAGTCGGGGAAGACACCATCAAATTTAGCCCTGGAATCGCCCTACATAAAGGGATCAATCTAAGAGGGGCTTTACCTTCCGTAGAAGCGCCAACGGTCTACCTGACAGGAATAAGTCCATTTAAGCATACTTTAAAACTTTCATAAGCTTACTATTTCAAAAATACATGAACACAAGAAGAGACTTTATAAAAAATTCAGCCATGGGATTTGGTGGATTAGCATTTTTAGAAACAATGCCAATGGAAATGATTGCTTCAAATCGTAAAAAAGTGGCTGCTTCAGATAAGTTAAACATCGCATTGGTTGGAGTTAAAAATCAAGGATATAATAATTTAAGAGCATTTTTAAAAGTCGATGAAGTGAACTTAATCGGTTTATGTGACATTGATGATGAACAATTAGATCGAAGAAAGGCGGATGTTAATAAATTAGGCGTAGCCAATCCAATTATTTACAAGGATTATCGTAAAATGCTTGAAAACAAGGATATTGATGCGGTTTTGGTGGCCACGCCAGATCACTGGCATTGCTTGCAATTAACTGATTCATTGTCTGCAGGCAAACATGTTTACGTGGAAAAGCCCGTGGCAAACTCTGTCGGCGAAGCTAAAACGATGATTAAAGCGACAGAAGCTTCTGGAAAAATTGTTCAAGTAAATCAATGGCAAAGATCCCAACAACACTTTAAAGATGCCGTAGCTTTTGTGCATTCAGGTAAGTTAGGGACTATTATAAACACAAAAACTTGGATGTATCGAGGTACTGAACCATTGCCCAATTTAGCAAATAGCCCGGTACCAGCGGGCGTAGATTATAAGATGTGGCTTGGACCGGCTCAGATGCGCGATTTCAACAAAAATAGATTTCATTATGAATTTCGTTGGTTTTGGGATTATGCCGGTGGTTTAATGTGCGATTGGGGTGTTCACTTAATGGATATTATGCTTTGGGGCATGCAGGTAAATGAGCCCAAATCGGTTTCTGCTACGGGAGGAAAAAGAATTTTCCCAACAGACGCACGAGAAACGCCAGACTATTTACATGTAACCTATGATTTTGGCACATTTTCAAATACCTGGGAACATTATATGGGAACAGGTGCGGGACAGTATGGTCGCGGTCATGGAATTGCATTCATAGGAACAAAAGGCACGCTGGTGGTCAACCGTTCGGGATGGGAAGTAATTGCTGAAAATGGCCGAATGGAATCGGTACCTTTAGCTTTAAAGTCTGATGTAGGATTAGATTTGCACGCACAAAACTTTGTTAATGTGATTAAAAGCGGTAGAAAAGAAGATCTGGCTTGCCCTATACAAGCTGGTGCCACCGTTGCCGTCAACGCACACATGGGAAATACAGCATATCGTACCGGCGAAAAAATTACATGGGATGCAAATAAGGGCTTATTCGATAAAAAATCAGCCAATAACTTACTAACACCTACTTATCACAATGGATTTAAGTATCCGAAATTTTAGAAACAAAATTAGTATATTGAGGTTATAATTTTGCGAAAATCAAAATTGACAAACCTTGTTTAATTCAAAATTATGCGTATTAAAATTTTAAGTTTATTTACCTTATTAAGTACTCAAATTTTTGCTCAGGCCGACTTTGAGAAAAAATTACAAACTAAACTGATATTAGCGGAAGACGGGGATGTTATCAATATTGAAGCGGGCAACTATGCCTTAACAAAAAGTTTGAGCTTAGATGGTAAAAAAAATATCACTCTTCGCGGAAAAGGGATTGACAAAACGATTTTAAGCTTTAAAGGTCAAACCCAAGGAGCTGAGGGAATCAAAGTAACTAATTGTGAAAATATCGTTTTAGAAGATTTTACGGCAGAAGATTCTAAAGGGGATTTGATCAAAACCATGCATGTGAAAGGAATCACATTCCGAAGATTAAAGACGGCTTGGACCGGAAAACCATCCCCAACAAATGGCAGTTACGCGCTTTACCCCGTGCTATGTGAAAAAGTATTGATTGACAGTTGCATCGCTATAGGTGCCTCTGACGCTGGAATTTATGTAGGCCAATCCAAATATATCACGGTTCGCAATTGCACAGCCTTCCAAAATGTAGCGGGAATCGAAATTGAAAATTCGTTGTATGCAGATGTGTACAATAATGTGGCAGAAGGGAACACAGGAGGTATTTTAGTTTTTGATTTACCGGATTTAATCCAAAAAAAGGGAGGGTATGTCCGAGTTTACAACAACTTAATTAAGGAAAATAATTTAGCCAATTTTGCACCTAAAGGCAATATTGTTGGCAATGTTCCCAAAGGCACAGGCATGATGGTTTTGGCCACTAGTCAGGTCGAAATTTTTGACAATAAAATTCTTAATCATTCCACGGTAGGAGTCGCTATTATTAGTTATTTCATGACAGAGAAAAAAAACAAAGATAAAGGGTATTACCCCTACCCTACTTCGATCAACATTCATGATAATTTATTTGAAAGAAAACCGCGTCGAGTGCCAATGGACAGCCGATTTGGTCAGTTATATCGGGTTAAATTAAAATTTGGCCGTAAGATACCACAGGTAATTTTCGATGGAATATTAGACCCTAAATTAGTGGGGCCTGATGGCAAATATCTTCCTGAATATGCCATTTGTGTCCGAAATAACATCAACCAAAGTACTTCGTTTCTGGATGCAGATCATGATTTTAAAAATGTGCTAGTGGGTCCCGACTTATTTGATTGTTCCCCAATTTCGATAAAATCAAACCAGTTTTAAGCACATGAATAAGGTTCTCATTTTTTTAATTTCATGTGTAAGCTTGACATTTTTAATGTCGATTAATTCAAAAATTAACACCGAATTTAATTACCCAGAGAAACTATCTGAATTTGAGTTATTTAAAGGACGCATACAAGATCAAATTCCTGCAGAGGATGTTTTGCCCTATAGTCTAAACTCACCCCTTTTTTCAGATTATGCCCATAAATTAAGGTTCATTAAAATACCTAAAGAGGCCCAAGTAAATTTCAATCCAGATTCTGTTTTGCAGTTTCCTGTTGGCACAGTGATAGCCAAGACATTTTATTACAATAATGATGAAAGAAACCAGGCAAAAGGAAGGCGCTTGATGGAAACACGAATTTTAATCCATGAAGCTAAAGGCTGGAAAGCCTTGCCTTATATTTGGAATAAAGAACAAAATGAAGCGACCTTAGAAGTGGCAGGAGGTGGCGATTTAGTGACATGGTTGGATGGACAAGGGCAAAAACAATCCTTCGAATATGTAGTACCCAACATGAATCAGTGTAAAGGTTGCCATGAAAGACAAGGGATTATGACGCCGATAGGGCCATCCGCACGCCAATTAAACGGTGATTTTAACTATGAAAATGGCATTCATGAGAATCAGTTGGTCCATTGGAAAAACAAAAAAGCTTTAAGTAATCTTCCAGAGCTATCGGATGTTCCCAAAATGCCTGCTTATTCAGATCTTAATGCCTCATTAGACCTTAGGGCGAAAGCTTATTTAGATATTAATTGTGCCCATTGTCATAATCCAGTTGGTCCTGCCCAATCCTCAGGGCTATTTTTACATTGGAACAATACGAATAAAACCAGCTACGGCTTTATGAAAACCCCCGTCGCGGCAGGAAGAGGGTCTGGAAATTTATCTTATGACATCGTACCAGGTAAGCCAGAAGAAAGTATTTTAGCGTATCGAATGTACTCATTAGATCCAGGCATCATGATGCCTGAATTAGGACGTAGATTATCTCATAAAGAAGGTGTAGATTTAATTAAAAATTGGATAAAATCACTTTAACATGATAAAAAAAATAGCGCTGATTGTCATTGGCTTTTTAATTGTCCCAACGGTCTTATTGGGTCAAAATAAAAATGAAAAATTACCTAATATCATCTATATTTTAGCGGATGACTTGGGCTACGGCGATGTATCCATTAATAATCCCAAAGGAAAAATCAAGACGCCCAATATCGATCAAATTGCCTTAGGAGGCATGCGATTTACGGATGCGCATTCTGCCTCAGGCGTTTGCACGCCCACAAGATATGCGATATTGACTGGACGATATCCATTTAGAAGCAAATTGCCAGTAGGCGTATTAAGAGGCTATAGCCGATCTTTGATTGAAAATGACCAACAAACCGTAGCGAAATTACTTTCACAAGCGGGCTATTCCACGGGAGTAATTGGCAAATGGCATTTAGGAGTAGACTGGACTTTAAAATCTGGAAATGAAGCTTTATTGCAGGAAAAAGACTTAGGAATTAAGACTGAATTAAATCCAGAAATCATCGATTTCACTCAAGCTGCAACTGCAGGGCCTAAATCCGCTGGATTTGATTATTCCTATATTTTACCCGCTTCGCTGGATATGCCACCGTATTTATATTTGGAAAATCAACAAGTCGAGGAACAGCCGACAGGGTATACGGCAGGAAATAAAATGGAAAAAGGGTATTCGGGACCCTTTTGGAGAGAAGGAAAAATGTCACCTTCGTTTGATTTTCATCAAGTTTTACCGCGATTTATCCGAAAAGCAAACCAGTTTATTGGCCAACAAAATTCAAATAAACCTTTCTTTTTATACCTTCCATTGGCCGCGCCTCACACTCCATGGATGCCAAATCCTGAATATGTCGGCAAATCTGGGGCAGGGGAATATGGAGATTTTGTCCAGCAAGTAGATGCGTCAGTAGGAGCCATTTTGAAACAATTGGAAAAATCAGGAATGGCTAAAAATACGATTGTGATTTTTGCAAGTGATAATGGTCCCTATTGGCGCCCAGATTACATCGAACGTTTTAATCATGCGTCAGCAGGTGAATTTAGGGGAATGAAGGGCGATGCATATGAAGGAGGACATCGAATTCCCTTTTTTGTTCGCTGGCCCGCTCAGATAAAATCAAATACTACATCAAATGCCACCACCAGCTTGGCTAATTTATTAGCCACTTGCAGCGATTTAACAGGCATTAAAGCTTTATCAGAAGATACATACAGCATTTTACCCATTCTAAAAGGTCAAACAAAAGAAATTTTAGGGCAACCAGGAATTGTTATTTCATCGTCGATTGGATATTTAACCATTCGAAAAGGAGATTGGAAGTTAATTGAAGGCCTAGGATCGGGAGGGTTTACGGAACCACAAAAAATAGAGCAATCAAAAATGGGGGTCAATGGGCAATTGTTTAATTTAAAGTTGGACCCAAAAGAAACACAAGATCTTTTTGAAACAAATCAAGAAAAAGTAAATGAACTCCGAACTTTACTTCAAGAAATCAAAGACTATAAAAAAAGATAAGTCATTAATTTTTAAATTTACGATTCAAAAATCGATTCATTATGATTCGTAATATAGTGATCCTCGTTTTTTGTTCAAGTATATTTCGAGTAAGTTTTGCTCAAAATTTTGAACAAAACATCCGAGGAAAGGTAATTGACAATCAAACATTGGGACCTTTAGCTAATGTTTCAGTTCATCTGATTCCAGGTAATTACGTTAGTTTTACTGATAGTCTTGGCCGATTTTATTTTAACAAAATTCCTTTAGGCCGGTATAATATTTCGTTTTCAAGGGTAGGTTATGTGCCAACAAATATTCCAAATTTAGAGCTTAAGAGTGGAAAAGAAATCAATTTACCCATTGAATTGGAAGAAGCTCCTCAATTTCTAAGGGAAGTCATTGTATTTTCCGAACGAGCAAAAGACCGAGCAAAAAATGAAATGGCCTTAGTTAGTACACGCCAATTTTCTGTCACAGAAGCGAATCGATATGCCGGAGGATTTCAAGATCCAGCTCGAATGACCTTGAATTTCGCGGGAGTTACGAATGCAGGATCGGATCAAAACAATGAAATTATTATTCGAGGAAATTCCCCCAAAGGATTGTTATGGAGAATGGAGGGAATCGAGATCCCCAATCCAAATCATTTTGGAGATGGGCAAGGCTCTACGAGTGGAATCATATCGATGATCAATTCAAGCAGCTTGGCCAACTCAGATTTTATGTCGGGTGCTTTTCCAGCAGAATATGGTAATGCCTCATCAGGTGTATTCGACCTGCGATTTAAAAGAGGTAATAATGAAAAAAGAGAGTGGATGGCACAATTATCCGTGGTCGGAATCGATTTAGCCTCCGAAGGACCTATTGGAAAAAATGGTGGCTCCTATCGGGCCGGAGCTAGATATTCAACCTTAGAATTATTATTGAAATCGGGTCTAATTAATATCAATACTGGAAATTTCAAGCCCGCCTATCGAGATTTAAATTATACAATCGATATTCCTTTGAAAAAAGCTGGGCTTCTAACTTTTTGGGGCTTAGCAGGAGCTAATGATACGGAAGATGAGAAATCAACGACCAAGGATTACTCCAATAGTAAAATGGGCGCATTTGGATTATCTTATAAATTACCCTTCAAAAAAGGTCATCTATCAACTGTTTTGGCTTTAACAACTGAATCGGCAAACGTAAGTAAAATTGAAATCATTGTGAATGCGTGGAAAAACACGAGAGATCAACTTTACCGATACCCGAATGTTCGACTGAATACCACCTATGTATATAAATTCAATACAAGCTTGAGTGCAAAATTTGGAATTAATGTAAGCCAACTATCTTTTGAGCTTAAAGATGAACGTTGGGATGGTAAAAAATTAGTGAATTACTTAAATGAATCAAGTTCCACATATTACATTCAACAGTTTGGGCAGATTATAAAAAAGTGGACGCCAACCTTTCAAACTACTATTGGACTTCATGCATATCAATTTGAACTTAATCAATCCAAAGCCATCGAGCCCAGAATGGCTGTCTCGCTTGAAAATCATTCAGGGGGAAGATTGGGCATTGGGATAGGTTGGCATTCTAGAATTGAACCTATATCCACCTACATGTTTAAAAAATATGTATCGAATGGAAACTTTGTGCAGCCTAATAAAAATATAAGACCGTCACAGGCCCTGCACCAAGTAGTTTCTTATGACCAAAGAATCGGAGAAAATACTCGATTGAAAATTGAGGCCTATATCCAAAATATAGATCAAGTGCCTGTTGATACGACTATGTCCAGTTTATTTTCATTGGTCAATTACACATCAGGGATCCCCAGCCAAGTTCTTGAAAATACGGGCAAGGGCGTTAATAAGGGAATCGAAATGACATTGGAACGATTTTTAGCTGATAATTTTTACTACTTAATCACCGCCTCACTTTTCGATTCTAAATTTCAAAATAAGGATTTAGTATGGCGTAATACACAATTCAATAATCTATTTGCGGGAAATATTTTGGTGGGAAAAGACTTTAAATTGGCAAATCAGAAGTCCCTTTCTGTCAACTTAAGATATCTATTAAGAGGAGGAAATCGGTATACGCCGATAAATTTAACTGAGTCAATAAAAAAGAATACAACCGTTGGCGTTCAAGCAAAAGCATTCGAATCTCAATATCCAAATTTTGAGCGATACGATTTTTCATTGGCCTATCGAATTAATAAATTGAATCGAACATGGTCCTTTCGAGTGGATCTTCAAAACATTTTCAATACAAATAATATCATTGAAGAACGCTATGACTCGAATTTGAAAGGTTTATCTTATCGATTTGCTTTACCTCTCATTCCCATCATTAGTTCCCAATTAGAATTTTAAAATATCAATTAGTTTGTTTGAATTTAGGTTGCTTATCAGTGTATTATCTATACATTGCTTAGCATAAAATTTAATTTACCTAACCTATAATACTAATGATTCTTAAATCAAAGATTGAGGATATGTTACTGGAAATGATCCAACCCAAATTGACCGAAATTGAGGAGCGATTCAGTCGGGGTGAAGGACTAACCGGAGAAGACGTTAATACGCTATTGTTAAAATCACAGTTCAATCACATTAATCATTTGGATCTCCGATTGGATGAGGTAGTGGCCGATGTTGCTAGTTTAAAAACAGATTTCAAACAATTAGAAAATAAGTTTGAAGTACTAGAAAATAAGTTTGATGGCTTAGAGTCTAGACTTGAAACTAAATTTAATGCGTTGGAGGCAAGACTAGATACCAAATTTGACGCATTAGAATCCCGAATAGATGCCAAAATCGATTCATTAATTGCCCAGTTTAATGAATTTAAAATGGAGCTCAGATTAGAAATTCAAGTGGCTATCCATAAATCCATGAAATGGAGTATTGGCTTACTAGCTTTCATCATTACCTTTTTAAAAGCATTGGAGATGCTTTTAGCCAAATAAAAAACATTAAAAATTGCCTAACCCATAAAACTGATGACTCTTAAATCTAAGATTGAGGACATGTTGATAGAAATGATCCAACCCAAATTGACCGAAATTGAGGAGCGATTCAGTCGGGGTGAAGGACTAACCGGAGAGGACGTTAATACGTTATTGTTAAAATCTCAGTTTAATCACATAAATCATTTGGATCTTCGATTGGATGAGGTGGTGTCCGATGTCGCTAGTTTAAAAACAGATTTCAAACAATTAGAAAATAGATTTGAAGGGCTAGAAAATAAATTTGATGGCTTAGAAAATAAATTTATTGGATTAGAGTCTAGACTTGAAACTAAATTTAATGCACTAGAGTCAAGACTGGATACCAAATTTGACGCATTAGAATCCCGAATAAATGCCAAAATCGATTCATTAATTTCCCAGTTTAATGAATTTAAAATGGAACTCAGATTAGAGATTCAAGTGGCTATCCATAAATCTATGAAATGGAGTATTGGCTTACTAGCTTTCATCATTACCTTTTTAAAAGCATTGGAGATGCTTTTAGCCAAATAAAAAACATTAAAAATTGCCTAACCCATAA
>Ga0209499_1002066_pt1 | contig 13139 bp, 14 predicted proteins | sample C_130208_EF_Meta_FD_187306 | JGI IMG/M metagenome (GOLD analysis project Ga0209499, IMG submission 187306) | Freshwater microbial communities from Lake Croche, Canada to study carbon cycling - C_130208_EF_MetaG (SPAdes) (version 2) | ecosystem: Environmental > Aquatic > Freshwater > Lake...
TGGCGGCTATCTCCGATACGACGTGGCATAGCCTTTCATCCTTGGGAATCAAAAGCACCCCCACAAGGCTTCAGATCGAGGTCAGCCGCAAAGGTCTTGGTGATCCAAGGTCCAAAGGACAAGAGGGGAGGGTCACCGCCTTTGCGCTGGGCACCCCCAAAAAAGGCGGGGATGGATCGTCTCAAAACGTTCCTTAGGGTGGTTTGATCCAAAAGGCCTCGGTTTAACGCTAAAATAGCCGTCATGACTCACTGAGCCTCGGCTCAATGCGACCCCCCTAAAAATAAGCGCCACACTAAGAGGTAGGGCCCGCTGTTGATTGAACCCTGGGTCCGCCTTCTCTTTATGGCCTTGTAGCCCCCATTTTGCTCACAAACCATCACTTATGACTCAATCTGCTGTAATTACTGGCATCACGGGACAAGACGGCGCCTACCTCACGGAGCTTCTTTTAAAAAAGGGGTATACCGTCTATGGAACTTACCGCCGATCAAGCTCCGTTAACTTTTGGCGACTCGATGAATTGGGATGCAGCTCCCACCCCAATCTTCACCTCGTCGAATATGACCTCACGGATCTTTCTTCCAGCATAAGGCTTTTGGAAAAAGCAAAGCCCTCCGAAGTCTATAATCTCGCGGCCCAAAGCTTTGTGGGTGTCTCCTTTGATCAACCCATCACAACCCAAGAAATCACCGGCGTCGGGGCTTTGAACCTCCTTGAAGCGATTCGCATCGTCAACCCCAAGATTCGCTTTTATCAGGCCTCAACCTCTGAGATGTTTGGTAAAGTCCAAGCGGTTCCACAACAGGAAGATACCCCCTTTTATCCCCGGAGCCCTTATGGCGTAGCCAAACTCTATGCCCATTGGATGACCATCAATTACCGTGAGTCCTACGATATTTTTGGATCATCCGGCATCCTTTTTAATCATGAATCGCCGCTGAGGGGGCGCGAGTTCGTCACCCGTAAAATCACCGATACCGTGGCAAAGATTGCCCTTGGGCAAGCATCTTTCCTGGAGCTTGGAAACATTGATGCCAAAAGGGACTGGGGTTATGCCAAGGAATACGTCGAAGGCATGTGGCTCATGCTTCAAGCGGATACCGCGGATACCTTTGTTCTTGCCACCAACCGAACCGAGACGGTCAGAGACTTTGTCCAAATGACGTTCAAGACGGTCGGTATTGAGCTTGAGTTTCAAGGGCAGGAAGAGAACGAAAAGGCCATCGTGGCCGCCATCGACCCCTCTCTCCTCACCGAGCATTCGACCCTAAAAGTGGGCCAGACGGTGATGAAGGTCAACCCCAAATTCTATCGCCCAGCCGAAGTGGAGCTCCTCATTGGAAATCCCTCAAAGGCTAAAGACATCTTGGGTTGGAGCCCGAAGACCTCGCTCGAAGCGCTTTGTCAGATGATGGTTCAGGCGGACCTTCAAAGAAATCAGGTCGGATTTTCTTTTTAAGACGTCGGATACCGCCACAATAGGGATGAAATGAAGTCACTGCCCGACTGAATCCAAACGACCCATATGATACTGACTGTCTGATCTATCTCACCATCAGGATGGCTACCGCTTGAAAATCCTTCTTACCGGCGCCTTAGGCTTCACCGGCCAGCATTTGACCCAAGCCGCGCTTAAGGCCGGCCATGAGGTTGTCGCCTGCGATTCTGATCTTTGTGATCCAGCGGCCCTAAGGGAGGACATCTCAACGCTTGATTTCACTCATGTCGTCCATTTGGCCGCCATCAGTTTTGTGGGACATGCCGATGACCGGGCTTTTTACGACGTCAATCTCTTTGGTACCCTGAATCTTTTGGATGCGCTAACAAAAGCGTCGATCACTCCCTCAAAGGTTCTCATCGCGAGTAGCGCCAATGTCTACGGCAACACGCCTCTTTCACCGATTGATGAAACGCGGATGCCAGAACCCGTCAATCACTATGCCACCAGCAAATTAGCCATGGAGCACATGGCTAAAACCTTTGTTGATCGACTACCCATCGTGATGGCAAGACCCTTCAACAGCACGGGCCCTGGGCAGGCTGCGTCTTTTGTGATCCCTAAACTTGTCCGCCATTATCAGGATCGAGCGCCAGCGATCGAGCTCGGCAATCTCACCGTAGAGCGTGAATTTAATGATATTCGGATGGTCTGTGAGGCCTATCTTCGGCTCCTTGAAAAGGGCGTAGAAAAGGAGATCTATAACGTTTGCACGGGTCATCCCCATACCCTTCAATCGGTGATTGATCACTTGAGCGAGATGACCGGCCATCACCCCGCCATTGAAGTCAATCCCCAATTTGTAAGACAAAACGAAGTCAAAAGATTGTGCGGAGATCCCACAAAGCTTCTTCATACAGTGGGTCTCTTACCGTCCTACCGTCTTGCTGAAACTCTTGGCTGGATGCTCTCCTCCTGACACCTCGAGAAGGGAAAATCCCCCGGCTTGAGATCTTAAGGAAACCCATGTCCTCTTTAAAAGTCATTCTAGCGACCGATGCGATTCGCCGCCCTCTTACCGGAATCGGGCGTTACGCCTATGAGCTCGCAAAAGGCCTTCAGAATCATCCTGATGTCGAAGATCTTAAATTGCTCCACCGGATTCGCTGGTGCTCACACCCCGATGACCTCATGGGCGTCTTGACCCCACCGAGCGCTGCAACGCTTCATCGGCCAAACCACCCCCTCATCCAGACCCTCGGAAGAACCTTAGCTCCCCCTATCAAATGGCTGCGCTGCCTGCCCTTCAAAGATTACCTCTATCATTCCCCAAACTATGCCTTACCTCTAGTGCCAGGGCGCTGTGTCAGCACTATTCATGATCTTTCAGTGATCCGTCACCCAGAATTTCATCCCAAAGAGCGGGTGGATCATATGAACCGGCTTTTCCCGAGCATTCTTCGCCGAGGCGATTTATTTCTGACCGATTCTGATTTCTCTCGAACCGAAATCATCGATTATTTTAAGATGGAGCCTGATCGGGTGGTCGCCATTCCATTGGGCGTTGATGCCAGCTTTCAGCCACAAGCCCAAGTTCAGCTGGAACCGGTCCTCGCTCCTTATGGGTTAAGGCCTCAAGGCTATAGCCTTTCGGTTGGGACCATTGAGCCTCGAAAGAATCTCGAACGATTGATTGAGGCGTATCAATCACTGCCAAAAACGTTGCGGAACGATATCCCCCTGGTCTTAGTGGGTTTTGAAGGCTGGAATAGCGAAGCCATCCATCAAAAGATTCGGGAAGGACAGAAGGAGGGCTGGCTCCTTTATCTTTCCTATGTCCCTGAAGAAGATCTCCCCGCGATTTACGCAGGCGCCAAAGTGTTTATCTGCGCCTCCCTCTATGAGGGCTTTGGTCTCCCCGTCCTTGAAGCCATGGCCTCCGGCGTTCCCGTCATCACCTCAGGAGCCGCCTCACTCAAAGAGGTCGCTGGAGATGCCGCCCGATTTATCGATCCTTATGACCTTGAATCTATCAGGTCTAACATTCATGAACTTCTTGAACAGGGCGATGAGCGCGAGTCGCTGCGACAAAAAGGTCTCAAACGAGCCGCGCAATTTACCTGGGCGAATACCGTCAATGAGACCATCAGCGCCTATCAGCGGCTGGTTTAAGGTTCTGAAATGACCTTTCCCTCTAGGGCATGGAATATCAAACTCCACGGGTCAATGGTATTGTCAGCCCCAAAGAAGCAGATGGTTCTCCTTCTGAAGATCCCAAAAAGTAGCCTATGCGACTCCGTCATCGATGAACATTGCTTTTGACGAACGCTGGATCGGATTACACGGAATAGGCCGTTTCGCGAGAGAGGTGGGCGCGCGATGCCCTTTTTCAGCCTTGAAGATGAAAGGGAAACCCCTCGATCTCTTCGACCCCTTAAGACTTCAGCAGCGCCTAAAGCTGCAAAAACCCGATCATTTTTTTTCCCCTGGGTTCAACGCGCCCCTTGGCCGCCCCTGCTCATTTTCATTGACCATCCACGATCTGATTCACCTCTCGATCAAGGACGAAGGCAGTGCACTAAAAAAAGCCTATTACGCACATCATCTTCGCCCCGCCGCCTTGAGGGCCGCTTGCGTTTTCACTGGCTCTTCCTTTTCAAAGGCTCAAATCGTTGAATGGTCCGGGCTTAACGAGGAACAGATCGTGATCACAGGCTACGGGGTGGATGAGACCTTTTCACCAAAAGGCCCCTCCCACCCCCATCGAAGGCCCTATCTTCTTTATGTGGGCAATCAAAAACCCCACAAGAACGTCGACGGCCTGATTCGTGCCTTTTTGGATGCAGGGCTTAAAGAAGACTTTGATCTTCTTCTCTCAGGGGGGTGTTCACCCTCAACCCAATCGATGCTTCAAGCCTTCGATCTTGAGCAAGAGGTCATAGCGCTCGGCGCCATTGCCGAGGAGATGCTTCCAGGTGTATATCGGGGTGCGAGCGCTTTGATCATGCCGTCACTTTATGAAGGCTTTGGCCTCCCAGTGATTGAGGCGATGGCTTCAGGAACGCCGGTTATCTCCAGCAATCGGACCGCGCTCCCCGAAGTCGGTGGTGAGGCGGCCCTTTATTTTGATCCTATGGATCATCAAGAAACCGTCGAAGCCCTGAAATCGGTGTATGACAGCGCATTGATGGAGCGCCTGAGAGCCCTTGGCCTTGATCGGGCTCGCCATTTTGACTGGAACCTTTCTGCTGAAAGGATTACATCGGCCATCGCCCTCAGAGGCTAGCGGAAGGCTCTTTTTCACCCCTCAAAGGCATCCCCCATGAAAGTTGCGATCATCACCGAATGGCTTAAAAGCTATGCAGGGTCCGAACGAGTTCTCGAACAAATGCTGCTCGCTTTTCCTGCGGCGGATCTTTTTGCGGTGGTTGACTTTCTTCCGGCAAATGAGCGGGGCTTTCTTGGCGGCAAAACCCCCAAGGTTTCGTTCATTCAAGGTCTCCCCTTCGCAAGATCCCATTTTAGGCACTACCTTCCTCTGATGCCTCTAGCGGTCGAGCAGTTTGATCTTTCCTCTTATGATCTGATCCTTTCAAGCAGCCATGCCGTGGCCAAGGGCGTCATCGTTGGACCTGATCAGCTCCATATCAGCTATGTCCACTCCCCGATGCGTTATGCCTGGGATCTTCAGCATCAATACCTTCGAGAATCGGGGCTCGATCGAACGGGGCGGGGCCTTCTCATCCGATGCCTTCTCCATTATTTAAGGCTATGGGATACCCGGACAGCGCTGGGTGTCGATCACTTCATCACGAATTCTCATTTCATCGGACGCCGCGTCAAACGCGTCTACGGCCGAGAATCAGAAGTGATCTATCCCCCGGTGGATATTGAAGCGTTCCCTCTTCAAGTAGAAAAGGCTTCGCACTATGTCACGGCCTCAAGAATGGTTCCTTACAAACGATTAGATGTGATCGTTGAAGCCTTCAACGCCATGCCAGAAAAGCGTCTTATTGTGATCGGTGATGGCCCCGACTTTAAGAAAATCAAAGCGATGGCAGGGCCCAACATTGAGCTTTTGGGATATCAAACGAAAGAAAGCCTAAGGGATCATCTCAAGAGCGCTCGGGCCTTCGTTTTTGCTGCCGAAGAAGATTTTGGCATTCTCCCCGTCGAGGCGATGGCGTCTGGAACCCCAGTGATTGCCTTTGGTAAAGGCGGAGCTCTTGAAACGGTCATTGAACCCGGCGGGACAGAACCTCCCACAGGGCTCTTTTTTGATAAACAATCTAGAGAGGCCCTCATCGAGGCGGTTCATCGTTTTGAATCTCAGCTAGAGGTCTTTGAGCCAGAAGCCATCAGACGCCATACCGAAAAATTTTCCATCCCAAGGTTTCAAAAGGAATGGACGACTTTTATCTCAAGCGCCCTTTCTGACTGGAAGACCCGTCGGACCCCCGAAATCCTTGAGAAGCCGGTTGCTGATCGCGCCATAGCGATTGACAAGGAGAAACGTTCCAAGGGAAGGACGACCAAATGAGGCGGCTTCGTTTGCATTCAATGGTAAACTGAAGACTTAAAAGAAGCGTTAAATCGCAGGTTTGAAATGCTTCAACCCGAAAGGTTGTTCCCATTTCATCACGGTAGCTTGGGGGATAGATTCGTATGAAAGAGGTCGATTACAACCATTATATTAAGGCCTTTAGCCGCCTCTTTGAGGTCTATGACGCCGCCTCTCCCTACCTTGATGTCAGCGAGGACTTTAAATACTTTATTAACCGTAAGCGCTCATGGCTTGAGCGCTTACGGTCCCCTGAATTCCCCGTGGCCTTCCTTGGCGCCTTTTCCGCCGGCAAAAGCACCATCATTAATGCGGTTCTTGGGGCGGACATTCTGCCTCAGGCCACTAAATCCCTGACCGCCATCCCAACGCTCATTAGAAAAGGGCGAACCAATAAAGCCATCATCTCCTACCTCACAGAGGCCGAGCGATCTGAACTCAAGGCGCTTTATCTTGAAGAGCTCTCTAAAGAGCTTAGAACCAATCCAGAAACTTATAAAAACCTTGGGAATAGTGAAGTCCTTGCCCGCCTCAGTAGCGATATAGAGCGGCAACGGACGCAATATGGCAGCTTCAACAAACAAAAATTCTTTGATGAACTCAAAGCGCTGATTGAGGGCTGGGAACACCTGACAGGGGCCACCAAAGAAATCACCCTCGATGAACTGCCTCAGTATGTGACCGAAGACTACGCCGATGTCCTCTTCGTCAACCAAGCGGAAATTTATCTGACTGACGTCAGCATTCCAGAAAACGTGGTGCTGGTTGACCTTCCGGGGCTGGGTGTAGTGAACCCGAGACACCGAAAGGTCACTAAAAACTATGTCGAGAATGATGCCAAGGCCTTCGTCATCGCGATGAAAGTCTTTCATCTTCTAGAAGGTGAAGAAATTGAGCTTCTGGCCGAGATTCATAGCCAAAGAAAACGGGTCCTGCAACGTGCCTTCTGGGTCATCAACCAGTGGGATGTCTTGAGCGCCAAGCAGAAAAAAGAAGAAATTCAGAACTTTGAACAAAAGATCGAGCACTACGGCTTTCAGATCACCAAGGACCGTGTCTTCAAGGTATCCGCCCTCAATTATCTGCTTTTAAAGCTGATTCAAGAAGGCCGTCTCGATATGAGCCGAGGGGTTCGGGATCACGTTGATGCCCTGACCAAAGCCATCGGCCGCATTCCAGATCGGAATGAGGCGGCTCAGCACATGAAGAGCCTCGAGGAAACGAAAAGTTTCGGGGCCTTTAGAACCAGTCTTTTTGAGTACCTTGCCTATACCGCCAAGGCCGAATTCTTGGAGGAAGCCCGCGGTGAATACCTCGATCTCGCCAAACGGCTGCGGGAGTGGCTGGAGCCTCTTTATCGGAATTACCAAGCGGTCGATGATGATGGTCTTAAGAGCACCTTTATCGCAGGCCAGCTGTCGCGCCGCCAAGATGAAGCCCTTCTTCATCTGAGGAGCACGGTGGAAGACCACATCAGGATGCTTCGGACTGAACTCCTCCCAGAATTTATCTTCTGGCGGGAAGAAGACCAAAACCATCTTCGCGATCAGGTCACGACCGCCATTGACACCCTCGATCGAAAAGCACTCAAAAATGAGCTCCTAAAGGGCCTCGACCTTAACAGCGTGGTCAGCCGACTGCCCCACAAAATTGAAGACCTTCTCAATATCCAGAAGACGTTCAGAAGCCAGCTTCAGCGGCTATTGGATGAGCAGATGGTTCGCCGCCACCTCGCGCAGCTCCTGAAGGACATCAGCGCCAGCAAGGTGCTTCCTGAATCGGTCTTATCGGAACTCGAGGACCGCTTGAATGGTCGCGACATGCTGAATCGTCTCAAGGGCATGTGTGATGTCTTCCTCTTTGAATATGGCGATGTCATTAACCAGTTCGGCCGAACGGTGATGGAACAAGAAGCTCTCCATGAAGCCATCAGCACGGAAAGCATCATGAAGGCCGTTCAAGGACACCAAGAAGATGCCCTGAAGCTCGCCCGTAGCATGAATCTTCTGGGCCCAAAGGACACCATCGCACAGATGCGGGAACTCGGTCTTGACGCCTTAAGCCGCATCCACAGCGCGCTCACAGGAGCACCCTCGCCGCTTGAGAACACCAGCACCAAAACCGATGCCATTGATCGCGCGCTCGATTACTACAAGGTGGGCATCCTCGACTATGCGCGAAAGCAGCAGCACCAGATCAATATGTTTGCCCGCCGCGGGATCAAGAATTATTTTGAGGAACTCGAACAGGAGCTTTTGGCCTATTTTGATGCCATTAAGGGCGATATTGCCCAAATGATCATGCGCCAGCTCACCGATGATATCGACGTGGAGCTTAATCAAGAACTTCAAAAGCAGCGGATTATCAAGGAGACCTATCAATTTATGACCCATGAGGTTGGTCAGGATCTTCACCGCGCCGAAGTTGCCTGATCACCGACCTTCACCCCCATTTCCATCTACAAGGATATTGACGATGTCAGCCCTCATTTGTGGCTCCATGGCCTATGACACCATCATGGTGTTTCCCGACAAATTCAAGCACCACATTCTTCCAGAACAGGTGCATATCCTCAATGTCGCCTTCCTCGTCCCGGAGCTTCGCCGCGAATACGGAGGCTGCGCCGGCAACATCGCTTATAACTTGAAGCTCCTCGGTGAAGAGCCGAAGATCATGGCCACCGTCGGCAAAGACTTTGCGCCCTATGCCCAGTGGCTGACGGTCTGTGGGATTTCAAAGGACACCATCAAAGTCCTGGATGATGCCTTTACGGCACAGGCTTACATCACGACGGACTTAGACGATAACCAGATCACCGCCTTCCATCCTGGAGCCATGTCCTTCTCGCATCAGAATCTAGTTCCTAACGATCCCCATATCCGCATCGGCTTGATCTCGCCGGATGGCAAAGAGGGCATGATCCAGCATGCCGCTCAATTCAAAGAAAAGGGCATTCCTTTCATCTTTGATCCCGGTCAGGGGATGCCGATGTTCGATGGGGATGAAATCCTAAGCCTCGTTGAAATGGCCACCTGGGTCACCCTCAACGATTATGAGGCGCAGCTGATGGAGGAAAGAACCGGGCTGATTCCTGAAGAAATGGCGCAGAAGGTCGACGGCCTGATTATTACCAAGGGGGCCCAAGGCTCCCTCATCTATACGCCTCATGAAACGTTCCATATCCCCTCCGCCAAACCCCAAGCAACGCTTGATCCAACCGGCTGCGGGGATGCCTATCGGGCCGGTCTCGTTTATGGGCTCTTACAAGGGTTTGACATGGCGACCACCGGGCGGATCGCCTCGTTGATGGGCGCTATAAAAATTGAGACCTACGGCACCCAGAACCATGCCTTTACCCTTCAGACCTTTAAAGATCGGTACCGGGAGAATTTTGGCGGGTCCTTTTAAGGCGAACAAACGCTGGTAGCAATGCTATCGAGGCTTGAAGATTATCTGATGGGATATCCTTGATATAACCGTTTCGGCCGGTTGTGCGTCCAACCATGCGACAACGGTCGGTTCGGGCTTTTGTTGCATCAACGCCGAGAGCACGTTGGTATCGACAATGATCATACATCGAAGCCGACGGGCTCGATGGTCTGGCCGTGCCATTCTGGTAGCGGTGCGTTAAGGCCCACATCAGCAAAGCGCTCGGCGATGCGGGAGCCTAAGCCCAGTCCAAAAAGTTTCGCCGGTTCCTCGTTGACGGCTCGCCTCAGAATCTGGCGTACCTCTTCTTCCATACTTAAGCCGTGTCGCCGAGCATTTTGCTTAAGCGCTTCTTTTAAGTCGTTTTCTATATGACGAACGATGATTTGAGCCATGGTGACCTCCTCCTCAACACGAAATCAGACATTAGTGATATCTGAGATCACTAATGAAAGCCTCTAAAAAGCGCGCCGGGCTATACACGTCTACCCACAATGAGGCAAAACGTCTTTGGGACGAGGCGGACCTTAAGTCGGTGGTAAATCCATCCTTGGTTTGAAAGATTGACCATCACGCTGCCAAAAAGAGGTGCGCCGTTGATTTTTTTGAAGTGCCGTCAACAGTTGACGACAGTCACTCATCAAGAGTTCCAAATCAAGGTCCTGAGAGACCCTTCGATAGGGTGACGTGGTCAAACCCTCTAAGCGAGAGGATGAAAAGGATTGATCATTGATCCGGGCTTTAATCCATTCAAAAAATGCATCGCCCGAAAGACCGGCGACCTCTTCGCGGGGGGCAATACTCAAGGCAAAGCGTTTAATGATCGCGGAAATAGACTGAAGGCGCTCTTCAGCCTTCATGTCGGTTCGCGATTCAAGTTCCCTCAACGCTTCAAAAGCCCGCTTCAAGGGCGTTGCCCTTCGATGTCTTTGGATCGAGAGGAAAGCGCCGATACCCAGCATAAGAAAAAGACCTAAGACGAGCCACCAGCCCATGGCCGGAGGCCACCAACCAATGGATTCAGGAAGATGAAGGTCACGAAGTGGTAGCTGATCCATCGTCTCTTATAGTCCAAGGCTTCAGAGATTAAAGCCCATCATAAGGAGAAACCCGGCAACGCCGGGTTTCTGGTACTGCCTTAAAAAAGACGCTTAACCGACGTTTTGAGCGGCCACCATGAAATAGAGCATGGGGATCGAGAACATCGTATTGAAGCGACTGGTCAGCATGGCCACCCGTGCGGCGGCCTTCTTTTCATCAGCCGTTGCGTCAACGATGCCGAGAGCGATCTTCTGATTAGGCCAGATGATGCTCCAGACATTGAAGGCCATGATGAGACCCAACCACATCCCGATACCGATGTAGGTAAAGTAGCCACCCTGGAAATAGCCAAGCAGCATGGCATCTTTCAAGGCACCCATGCCTTTCATGCTAATGACGATCAGACCCGTCACCACCGTCGCGAGGGCCGCCCAGCGGAACCAGAAGAGGGCAGCAGGGGCAATCACCTTGCCAATGGCCGGTTTTTGTTCATCGGGGATCTTGGGCATGGAAGGAATCTGGACAAAGTTGAAGTACCACAAAAGTCCGATCCACATGATCCCTGCAATCACATGCATCCAGCGGAAAAGGAAGCTAAACCAGTTGTGATCCAGTTTGAAGGCGCCTGAAGAGGCCGCGAGAACTGCCACCAGAACAGCCCCGAAAATGAGCGCCCGATTGAGTTTATCGAGTCCCTGTTTGGCAAGTGCCTCAATCAACATCAGCATGAATTTTTTCATCGTTTTTCTCCGCTGGTTGTGGGTTAAAAAGTGGAATGGGGATTCCAGAAGGGTGAGATTAAGCCGTTACGCCGTTTGAATCAAACGCTCTCTGCCTACGAGCCCTAAAAAGAGGGCACCTCACCCGATGAATTAACTTCAAGAACGACCTTTCCAAGGACCCGACGCTCTTCAAGGAGAGAGTGCGCTTTAGCCGCCTCAGAAAGGGGGAGCACCTGTCCAACCTTTAACTTCAGTTGCCCCCGAGCGATGAGATCGGCACTAAAATTCAACATCTCCACCTGACGAAGACGCGCCGCTTCCATGTCCCGAAGCTGAGGGGTCAACATCAGTTCAAATCCAATCCTAAGATTTCGAAGGCGAGCCTCCTTGAGATCCACAGGCCCTGGATCAAGGAGGGTGACCAAATCCCCAAAGGCTCGGGTGCACTGGATACTTCTTGAAAAGACCTCCGAACTCACCATATCAATAACAAGATCCGCGCCACGCCCTTGGGTGAAACGGTTAACCTCCACCACAAAGTCTTCTTTTGAGTAATCGATCGTTTCATCAGCACCTAAGGATTTAACAAATTCGTGATCCTTGGGGCCTACTGTGGTGATGACCCTCGCGCCCATATGCTTTGCGATCTGAATGGCGACATGCCCCACCCCCCCGGCCCCTCCATGAATGAGGACGGTCTTTTGAGCGTCAAGACGCCCCCGATCTCGGAGCATCCCGAGGGCGGTGATCAAAACCAGAGGACCCGCCGCTGCCTCGATGAAATTAAGGGATTCTGGCATGGGGGCAGCCAAGCGCTGATCAAGGACGGTCCATTCGGCATAGGTGCCAGGATCAAGGCCCAAGCCGCCATGACAGAACCAAACCCGATCTCCAGGCTTAAAGCGGTCAACGCCTAATCCCACCTCGATCACGATGCCAGCCCCATCACAGCCCAAAATGGCCGGCAACGGGCCAGGTCCTAAAAGCCCCTGCTTTCGGATCTTGGTGTCGATAGGATTCACCCCTGCCGCCATCAATTGCACCTTGATATCGGTTGGCGATGTAAGCTGAGGGGTCTTCGCCTCAGACCAAACCAGTTGCTCAGGGCCTCCAGGGGACATCATCAGCATCGCTTTCATGGCCATATGCTTTTTTCAGAATGTAAATCTTGGGTTTTAGGGCATCCATCGCCCGACGGTTTCTCCCTTGGCGGGGGATTCCAAGAAGGGCATTCGAGCCCCCTGATAATGATCGCTCCAATAGGGCATCAGAATGTCAGAAACGATGACTTTTCCCTGAGCGCTACTGGCATGGACAAATCGGTTTTCACCCAGGTAAATCCCAACATGAGAATAAGGCTTTCCCGTGGTATTAAAGAAAACCAAATCTCCAGGTCGCCTGAGGCTTTCCTCTAAGGGTGGTAGAAAAAGCGCCATGTCTTCTGCGGTCCTTGGAAGATAAACGCCATAGCGGCCATACACATAATGGACCAGACCTGAGCAGTCAAAACCACGCTCCGGCGTTTCCTCGCCATATCGATAGGGACTATCGAGAAGATGAAGGGCCTCTCGAACCACGGCGTGAGGGCCGGCAACCAACTCGGGGGATGGGGGCGGCCTCTTCGGTGCTGAGCTGCAGGCGGTAAAAAAGGCCAGAACTAAAAGCCCGAGAGGCCTTAAAAGCGGCCCCATCCATGGATGCCTTAACACCCGTAACCTCTCTCTATTCAAGGCCCCACTGGCCGCGGTAGGCTTCATAACCGCCGCTGCTCGGGGGACCGAATGAACCCTCTTCATCAAGGATCATAAGATCTGGAAAATCAAAGCCATTAAAACGAGAGGCCTTGACCATCGCATAGGCCCCAACGTCCAAGATCGTGAGCCGATCACCCACCTTGATGGGCGCCTCGAATCGGTAAAGCCCAAAAAGGTCTCCAGCAAGACAG
>Ga0209499_1002076_pt1 | contig 13106 bp, 8 predicted proteins | sample C_130208_EF_Meta_FD_187306 | JGI IMG/M metagenome (GOLD analysis project Ga0209499, IMG submission 187306) | Freshwater microbial communities from Lake Croche, Canada to study carbon cycling - C_130208_EF_MetaG (SPAdes) (version 2) | ecosystem: Environmental > Aquatic > Freshwater > Lake | place...
TCCTTTTAAACTAACTGTTATTGGTGACGGAATTGAATTATCTAATTTAAAATCATTGGCAAAAAAACTGGCAATAGATACAGATGTTGATTTTGTAGGCAGAATTGAAAATAATAGCATTCCAAAATTTTTAATTAATTCAAATTTCTATATCAGCATGCCCGAAACAGAAGGTGTTTCTGCTTCTCTTTTTGAAGCAATGATGTGTGGATGTTTCCCAATAGTGAGCGATTTACCTGGTAATAGGGAATGGATCTCACAAAAAGTAAACGGTGTACTTGTACCATCAGAAAATGAATTTAAATTAGCGGAAGAATTGCTTTGGGCATATAATAATTTAGCTTTAAGAAAGAACGCTGTTTCTGATAATCGAAAATTTGTAGAAGAACATGCTAACTACGAGAAAAACATGAGAAAAATTGCTCAAAAATATCATGATTTAATTAATGTTAAATCTTTTTCCCAATAAAGTATGTGTGGTATCAATGGAATTTTCCATTTAAACTATAGACAAGTAGACGAAAATCAACTTGTTAAAATGCGAGATGTTCTTGAACATCGTGGACCAGATGACAAAGGTATTTATCTCAACAATAATATTGGATTAGGTCACAGAAGATTGTCTATTATTGATACTTCTTCTGCCGGACATCAACCTTTTATTTCTGATAACGGAAGGTATATTATTGTTTTTAACGGCGAAATTTATAATTATCAATCTTTCTACCCTGAACTAAAAAATAAAGGAATCACTTTAAAATCAGGTTCAGATACTGAAATTTTATTAAAACTTTACGAATTATATGGAATGGATATGCTTCATCGTTTACAGGGTATGTTTGCGTTTGCCATTTGGGATAATGAAGAAAAAAAACTTATCCTTTGTCGGGACAGAATGGGGGTAAAACCTTTGTATTATTCTTTTTATCAAAAAACTTTATTTTTTGCATCCGAACAAAAAGCAATTTTCACGGCTGGTGTTCCTCTTGAAATTTCAGAAAATGGAATGGAAGAATATAGCTATAATCGTTTTGTTGCAGGGGAAAAAACACTGTACAATCATGTGAAAAAACTTCTGCCAGGACATTATATGATTATTGATGAAAATGGAAAAAGTTCTTCAACAAGATGGTGGAATTTAAAAGAAGAAATCCAAAATCATAAACCTATTAACAATCCTAAGAAATGGTTTGAAGAAACATTTTTTGAATCAGTAAAATTGAGAATGGTAAGTGATGTGCCTGTGGGCGTATTGCTTAGTGGTGGATTAGATTCTTGTTCCATTTTATCAAGTTTATATCATCAGCATTTTAAAAACATTGAAACCTTTAACATCAGTTTTTCCGAAAAAGAGCATAATGAACATCAATTAGCAAAAAGAATAACTGAGAATTATAATTATAATTTTAACTATACGCAACTTGACAATGAAACTTTATATCAAAATTTAATAGATACTACTTATTTTCAAGACGAACCACTGATGCATCTTAACGAACCTCATCTTTTAGCTATTGCAAAATTGGCAAAACCAAAAGTAAAAGTACTACTTTCGGGAGAAGGTGCTGATGAATTAATGGGGGGATATGTCCGTTACAAAGCTTTGAAAAATCCATCTTTGTTGAAAATAATTTCTCAAATTGCTAAATTCGAAACTTTCAATAAGCAACCTCGATACGATAAATTATTGCGATATTCTAAAATAAATAGCAACTCTGATTTAGTTATTTTCAATGGTTCCAATGTTTATCCAGAGGATGTTAATTTATTTTATGGTAACATAAAAAAACCTGAAAATAAATATCGCCATCAAATTTTAAAAGAAGCCCAAGAATTATATCCTAAAAATTTACAACGTCAAGCTTTATATTTTGATCAACACACTTATTTGTGTTCATTACTTGATAGAAATGACCGTTGCTCTATGGGAGCATCCATTGAATGTAGAGAACCTTTTTTAGACAACCGATTAATTGGTGGTTTAGGTACACTTGAAGACAAATGGTTCTTTACAGGCAAAAAAGGAAAGTTCATTCTCAAAACCACTATGGAAGACAAACTTCCAAAAGAAATTAGAGATTTCAGAAAAATTGGTTTAAGTGCACCTTGGGGTAGTTATTTATTAAATTTCCCAAGGTTTATAGATGAGCTAGAAAACTTTGCAACGAGTACTATTTTCAATATGCCAATGCTAGAAAATATCGATGGAAAAAAATTAGTTGCCGAAGTTAGAAAAGGAAATACTAAGATTTTACCCTATGTTATGCCTTTATTTATGCTACATATATGGCAAAAACATTACTACACTAAATTCGTTTAAAATCTTTAACCTATTTTTGTAAGTAAATAGAATTTACAAAATATGAATATCCAACATAATATTTCTTTAAAAAAATATAACACTTTTGGTATTGAAGCCAAGGCCAAAGAATTTGTAGCGGTTCATTCTGTGTCAGAATTGAAAACTATTTTACATGAAAATAAAAGCAATGCAAAGTTCATTCTAGGTGGTGGGAGCAACATGCTTTTGACAAAAGATATTGATGCATTAGTCATTCATATTGACCTCAAAGGAAAAAAAATACTAAAAGCAAACGATGATTTTGTTTGGGTAGAAAGTATGGCTGGTGAAAATTGGCACGAATTTGTGCTTTGGACTATTGATCAAAACATTGGTGGATTAGAAAACATGTCGCTTATCCCAGGAAATGTAGGAACAACACCTGTTCAAAATATTGGAGCTTATGGCACAGAGATCAAAGATACTTTTGTTTCTTGTGAAGCTATTAATATTGCAACACAAGAAATTAAAACTTTTAGTAAAGAAGAATGTCATTTTGGCTATCGCGAAAGTATTTTCAAACATGCAGTTAAAGACCAATTCATAATCACATCGGTAATTTTTAAACTAACTAAACGTAATCATAAAATAAACACTTCCTATGGAGATATTACTAAGGAATTGGAAAAACAAAATGTCATCTCCCCTACTTTAAAAGATGTTTCCAATGCTGTAATCGCTATTCGTCAAAGTAAATTACCCGACCCAAAGGAACTCGGCAACAGTGGAAGTTTCTTTAAAAATCCCATTATTCCAAAAGCTGAATTCGAAAAAATTCATGTATTACATCCTGAAATGCCACATTATATAGTTTCAGAAACCGAAGTAAAAGTACCAGCAGGTTGGCTTATTGAAAAAGCAGGTTTCAAAGGGAAACGTTTTGGTGATGCCGGAATTCATAAAAACCAAGCATTAGTTTTAGTAAACTATGGCCACGCAACCGGAGAAGAAATTCTAAATGTTTCAAAAGACATACAGGCTAAGATACTAAAGGAATTTGGAATTGCTATTGAAGCGGAAGTAAATGTGATTTAGAAAGAGGAAAATGGGTTTAGAGAAAAGATAATTGATAATTGATAATTGATAATTGATAATTGATAATTGATAATTGATAATTGATTTATTTATTTACAAGAAATCTATAAAACGAAAACCTAGAAGTCATTAAAAACTTCGTTCATTAAAATGGTTATACTGTTTTTTAATTAAACTAATAAAAGTCATTGAGATTAATATTCCGTTACTTTTTTTACAAAACTCAAGATAAATACTTATTGGGCAAATTTCCAAGAAAAATCAAAAGGAGGGATTATAGCATTTGAAATAATAATAAATACAATTGAAGCTCAGAAAAAATTATCACAAAACAGAGATAAAAAAAATCACGATAACATCATCATAGAATTAGACAAAACCAATGATAATCAAGCCATTGCTATCGCTAATGAAATAAAAAAAAACAGCTAGGAATTTGTTAAAAATCCTTTGCCTTTTGACTGTAGAATAACTACATTTGTAGACGTTTTTAAAAGAAGAAAACACATTATGTTATTATCTATTTTCTGTTTATTTGTTGTTGTAGTTGTTATCCAGTTTTTGTATTACATAGTTATTTTTGGCAAATTTTCATTTGCAAAACCTCAAATAGCAACACCAAAGAGAATCCCTATTTCCATTATTGTTTGTGCTAAAAATGAAGAAGAAAATGTAAAGAAATTTGTCCCACTTCTTCTGGAACAAAACTATCCAGAGTTTGAAATTATTTTAATTGATGATGCTTCAAGTGATGAAACATTAGAGATTTTTGAAGAATTTGAAAAACAAAATTCCAATGTGAAATTGGTGAAAGTTGAGAACAATGAAGCTTTTTGGGGCAATAAAAAATTTGCTTTAACATTAGGAATAAAAGCAGCAAAACATGAATACCTATTATTCACTGATGCTGATTGTTTTCCAACGTCTAAAGATTGGATAAAGAATATGAGTTCTCAGTTTACTGCTAAAAAAACGATAGTTTTGGGTTATGGATCTTATGAAAAAATAGGGAATTCATTCTTGAACAAGATTATTCGTTTTGAAACTTTAATTACTGCCACTCAATATTTTTCTTGGGCAAAAATTGGAAAACCATATATGGGAGTTGGTCGAAATATGGCCTACAAACGAGAAGAGTTTTTCAAAGTGAGGGGTTTTATGGATCACATGAAAATTCGTTCTGGCGATGATGATTTATTCATAAATCAAGCTGCAAATAAAGATAACACTACCATTTGCTATTTACCTGAAAGTTTTACTTATTCAACACCAAAAACTACGTTCAAAGAGTGGTTTGCCCAAAAACGTCGTCATGTTTCTACTGCAAAACATTATAAAAATTTTGACAGAAATCAATTGAGTATTTTTTATGTAACTCAATTATTATTTTTACTGTTACCAATAGTTTTATTATTTTTTCAATTTCAATGGATTGCTGTTTTAAGTATCATCATTTTCCGGTATATATTTGCATGGATTACCGTTGGATTTGCAGCTGGAAAACTAAAGGAAAAAGATGTGATGTATTGGTTTCCAATTATTGAGATTGTTTTAACTTTTATACATTTAAATGTTTTTATCAGCAATGCTTTTTCAAAACCTGTACATTGGAAATAAACACCTATATAGATAAAGCTAAAACTGGTGACCAAGTTGCCTTTACTTATTTGCTTGATCATTATTGGAATGAAGTCTATGGCTTTATGCTAAAACGTACTGAAAACGAAACAGATTCGGAAGATATTACCATTGAAACTTTCTCTAAAGCTTTTGATAAAATAGCTACATACAATCCAGAATTTCAATTTAATACTTGGCTAATTGCAATTGGTAAAAATGTGCATATTGATATGCTTCGCAAAAAAAAATCTACTGTATTTGTAGAAATCACTAATGAAGAAGATCAGCAAGCTTATAATATTGCTGATAGCTCACCTTCGGCTGAAGATGAATTAATTACAGAGCAAAACTTATCACGTTTACTGCAATATATCAAAAAGTTAAAACCTCATTATCAAGAAGTCATTCAAATGCGCTATTTTCAAGAAATGAGTTATCAAGAAATTGCAGAACAACTCGACGAACCATTAAGTAATGTTAAAATCAAATTGCTTCGTGCCAAAAAACTATTAGCTGAAATCATCGAAAGCACAAAATAATTCTTCCTTTGCATCAAAATTCCATTTTGAATACTTGTTGCTTTAAATGATTTTCAATTCTTATACTATTTTTAGTTGTGTAATGTTTCACTTTTTAGTTTCTGAATTAGGATTATTGCTTTCTTTTTTTAGTAGTTAAATTTTACGAAATCAGATAATTCCAATTGGCCCAACTATTACTCCACTTAACTTTAAACAATTATTAAGAAAGCAAAGGTTTTAATTTCAATTTAATATTGGTATTATTGTAATTATTTTGAAATCATGAGGTTTATCCTAATCAACTTTTTTTTATTACTATTATTTGTATTTTCTAGACCAAAAATTGGAGGCTCTTATTTTTATTTTAATTCAAAAAAAATAGAGGACAGCACTATCATAACGGTTCCATTTAATTTAAAATTCAATACTGTTTCTGAAGAATATATTATTGAAAAGAGAGCAAAAATAGACTCCTTTTATAATAAATTCATCAATTCACCATTCTACAGTGGCGGTTTTATTGTGGTTAAAAATGGGAAAGTAATTTATGAAGATTATAAAGGGTTTGCCAACGTAAAAACAGGCAAAAAAATTGATGCTTCAACACCAATTCACTTGGCTTCGGTAAGTAAAGTTTTAACTTCTACTGCCATTTTAAGATTAGTTCAACAAGACAATATAATGCTTGACCAAAAAGTGACTGATTGGCTTCCTAAATTTCCTTACAAAAATACTACCATCAGAAAATTGCTCAATCACAGAAGCGGATTGCAACATTATTCTAATTTTCCGGGATTAATGAAAAAAAGATGGGACAGAAAAAAAATATTGACTAACCAAGACATCTACAATTTATTAGTTCAGAATAAATTTAAATTACTATCACCAAATAATACTCGATTTGATTATTGTAATACCAATTATGTAATTTTAGCCTTAATTATTGAAAAAGCTACCGGTTTAAATTACCGCAAAGCCATGCAGGAGTTGCTTTTTAAACCATTAGGCATGAATAATACCTATGTTTTCGATTATGATACTGATAGAGAAACTGCTTCAAAATCTTATAAAGGAAATACTATTTTTCAATGGGATCAGTTTGATAATTTATATGGTGATAAAAACATTTATTCCACACCAAGAGATTTAGTGAAATTTGATTTAGCAACATATTCTCCTGATTTTATTAAACCAGAACTATTACAAGAAGCCTATTTTGGTTATAGTGCTGGTAATGTAAAAAATGCACTAAAAGATTATGGATTGGGAATGCGTATGAGATTTTTACCTCCTTCTGGTGTAAAAATGTTGTATCACAACGGCTGGTGGCACGGAAATAACACATCGTTTGTCCCTGTAAAAAAAGATACTGTTACCGTAGTTTGTTTAGGAAACAAATATTCAAATAGACCCTATGCAACTTTAAGTATGGTGAGTGATGTCTTTTATAAAAAGAAAACAGCTATAGAAACTCCACTGCCATGTACTGAAACTGAAGGCGGAGAATAATTACTCTTTCACCAAATAGATTCCGTCTTCTTTTATTTCTATTAGTTTGTCTTTATAGAGTGAGCCAATTCCTTTTTTGAAAGTCTTTTTACTCATCTTCAAAACCGTTTTAATATCTTCTGGATGACTATTGTCATTTAGCCTTAAAAAACCTCTACTAGCTCTTAGTTCCTGTAAAATTTTATCGGCATTAGTTTCAATATTTTCATAACCCAATTTTTGAAGTGATACATCTATTTTATGATCTGGGCGAATGGTTTTTATATAACCTGTCAATCTATCGCCAAGATGTATATCCTCATAAACTTGGTCTTTATATAATAATCCTTTATGAATATCGTTAATGATGACATTTATACCTAAGTCTGTGATGTGTGATATAATTAACGCTACTTCGTCACCTTCTGCCACAGTTAATTTTTCATTGTTCAAAAACTGATTAGTCTTACTTGATGCTACTATTCTGTTGGTCTTTTGATCAATATAGGCAAAAACTAGATAGCGTTTTCCTTTTTCCATAGGGCGTGCTTGTTCTTTGAATGGAACAAACAAATCTTTCTCCAAACCCCAATCAAGAAAGGCTCCAAATTTATTGACATAATTTACTCGTAACAAACCAAATTCATCCATTAAAATATAAGGCTCTAATGAAGTGGCAACTGGTCGTTCCTCGTGGTCTAGATAAACAAACACAATTATTTCTTCGCCTATAGTGTATTGCTTAGGAATATATTTCATAGGTAATAACACATCAGTCGCTCCATTGGTTAAAAAAAGTCCCACTTTGGTTTCACGAGCTATGGTTAAAGTATTGTAATGTCCTATATTCATTTTGGTATTCTTGTAATTTTATTTAGCAAATATAAGGTAATTCTTTTTTGCCATTAATAAAGTAATAGCTTATAAATTAGTTTTAAATAAAAGACTAAGAAGAGTTCAGCTAGTGTAAAATAAAACCTGAAAAAGCTTTAGGTTTTAGAATTGATCATAAATAGTATTCAATTTCAATTTCGTTTTCCACCAAAACAGTAGGTAAATAGAGACTTTGATTAGCATCATGTTTTTCTTTACCACTTTGATACCATTTTTGTATCACATAATTTGAAAAGGAGTATAAGTACCAGAATTAATAGCCAAACCAGGTATACAAGCCAATAAAAAAATCTTTAAACCAATAGACCATTAGAGTTCATAAATAAAAAAACGACAAAGCCTATAGTTAACTTAAAAACTAAAATTGAATTTGCTCTTTTTTAAAAAATATCTGAGAGTCTAACTAGTACATATTACTTTCCGTTTATCCAACCTACGATTGCTGAGTCTGTTGGTAATACTCTTGGCGATAAAACTTTTACTAGTTCACCTTCTTCGTTAATAAGGTATTTTTGGAAGTTCCACTCTACTTCACTGTCTTGTAATCCATTTTTACTTTTCTGAGTTAAGAATTGATATACTGGGTGCTTATCATTTCCTTTTACAGATATTTTACTCATCATTGGGAAAGTAACTCCATAATTAAGTTGACAAAACTTGGCAATTTGTTCGTTACTTCCTGGCTCTTGTGAACCAAAGTTGTTAGCTGGAAAACCAACTATAATAAAGTTTTTATTTTTATATTTTTCATAGATAGCTTCCAAATCTTTGTACTGTGGCGTTAATCCACATTCTGATGCAGTATTAACAATTAGGATTTTTTTCCCTTTAAGCGAGGCAAAATCAAATTCTTTGCCATATAAATCTTTTACTTTAAATTGGTAAATAGTTTCAATTTGAGTTTCTGTGTTCATGTTTTTATTAGAATTAGTGTTTATTGCAACAATAGTGTGTTGTGCATTATTTTGGCAACTACAAAGTAATATTAAGCCGAAAGTGAAAATTAAAAGTTTTTTCATTGTTTAAAATTTTTATCAAAATTACTGTTAATAAAATAAGAGTAATGGTCTATTAAGAGTAATTTATGACTAGTTTATAATTATTTATTTTTTATAATACTTTCTATACTTTGGATAAGCTAAAATTCCTATTAATGTCATGCCACCTAACGTTTGCCAAATCCAACTTAACGATTTTGCTTCACCACTAGCATACGAATGTAAACCTACTAAGTGAAAGTTAACTCCATAATAAGTAAATAAAATAGATACAAAAGCATACATGGCCATAAGATTAAAAATCCAAGTATTACGTAATGAAGGTACAAAACGAGCATGAATAACAAAAGCATACACCATAATACTAATTAACGCCCAAGTCTCTTTAGGATCCCAACCCCAATACCTACCCCAACTTTCATTAGCCCATTGTCCGCCCAAGAAGTTTCCAATGGTTAGCATGGTCAATCCTACGGTCAAAGCCATTTCATTGATATAGGTAATCTCTTTAATATTTAATTCCATTTTGGCTTTGTTCTTTTCATTGGTAAAAAAGATTAATACTAAAGCTACAAACCCTAATATCATTCCTAAAGCAAATGGACCATAACTTGCTACAATAACTGCCACGTGTATCATCAACCAATAGGAATTTAAAACGGGTTGTAAATTAGCGATTTCTGGATCAATCCAATTGGCATAAGCAGCAGTTAAAATCATAGCCGTTACAAAAGCAGAAGAAGCTACTGTCAATTTTGATTTTCTGTCAAATGCCAATCCAAAAAACATCGTTGCCCAAGCTACATAAACAATGGCCTCGTAGGCATTACTCCAAGGAGCATGTCCCGAAATATACCAACGAGCCATTAATCCTAATGTGTGCGTTGCAAATAATAATCCAACTACAACATGCAAAACATTCACAGTAATAGATAGCCATTTTTTCTCTTTAAAAATTTGAATAATGGTAAACAACATCATCAAAGCGGCAATGGTTAAATACCAATAAGGCAACTTCTGAAAAACATCATATTTATTATAAAGAATTTCATAATTAATTTTTTTATCCGTCGGGCGCACCGCTTTTCCAAATTTCTTTTGATAAGTTTCTATACCATTGAGCATAGTGTTTGCCATAGTATAGTTTTTAGATTTTGTAGCAATCATCAATGACTCTAAGTAGTATGGAAAAGCGGTTTTGATAGTATCTAAAGCAGTTCCAGTAGCATGACTAAGCTCCAGATTTGAAAGCCATTTGTTATTTTTGTCATTTGGAACAGGATAAATTTTGAGAATACTGCCAAACAATGCGCTATTCATCAAATTCACTTTTTTATCCGTTTCAACAAAGTCTTTCTCAAATTGGTTAGGGTTTGCGGTTTTATAGGCTTCACCCAAATAAGGGGATAATTTGTAATTTCCTTTATCGTCAAAGAATTTTTTAAATGGGATAAGCTTTTCAGATTTATCGGCGCTAATAATTTTTCGTATGCTGTCATTTCCACTCTTGATGTATATTAAAGGAACTTCTATCCATGCAAACGGAAATTGTTTCATTGACAAAAACACTTGATCAGGATTCATTCCGTTAAAATCATTACTGTGACTTACTTTTCGCAACAACTCCGATGAAAAAGTGTTAATAGGTTTCATTCTTCCTCCAGCATCTTGAATTACTAATCGTCCAAACTGAGCAGCTTGTTTCTCTGGAACTTTATAGTATAAAATAGAGTCCAAATAATTCATTTTAGGCGCCGTATGCGGATGATTTTGGGAAAAACCAGTAAAGCAACAAAACAACACTACTATCGTTACCAGTTTTTGTTTCTTCTTTTTAACGTTCTCTAGTTTTCGTTTCAAATCGGCAAAGCGAGAATGTTTGGTAAACAACAACGCCATCATGCAAAAGAAGAGTAAAAAATAACCAATATAAGTTATCGTTGTTCCCCAAAAATCATGGCTTACCGAAAGTACCGTTCCTTTTTCATCTGGAGAAAAAGATGCTTGAAAGAAACGATATCCTCTGTAATCCAATATATTATTCATGAAAATGCGTGCATCAAACGTTTCTTTTTTATCTACAACAGTTACTTTACTTTCATAAGCAGAATAACTTTTTTCTGTCCCAGGGTATTTTTCTGCAATAAAATCATTTAATTTAATAGAAAAAGGTAATTCGTAGGCTTTACTACCATAGAAAAGTGTAAATTCTAAAGAGCCAAGCTTAACATTAATTGGTTCACCTGTTTTACCTTTTGAACCTAACAATGTAATTTCTTTATTTTCATTGCCTACTTTCAAATTTAAAACAAGTGCATCATCGTGCTCTTTTGCTTTATAATCGCCACTAGATTTAAAAGTTTTAATTCCTTTTTTTGGTTGGTCAGGAATTACAAATTGGCTTCCTCCTAAATTATAAAGTGAGCGATACATCAATTCTTGAACAGAGTCTTTTGCTACTTTTCCTTGTAATTTATCAGCCATTCTCATAAACTGTCCGTCAAAAGGTGCCAAAATTGTATTGGTTTTAGTATTGATATTAATTGCACCTTTTGTTGGTTTGTTTAGAGCAAATAGCACATTGTGAATATTTTGAACTTCACCTTCTTTTAACATATGTTCGTGTCTCGTTCCATCACTAGACTCGACTAACTTGAGATAAACATTTCCATTTGTGGTTTCTTCAATGGTTTCTTTTGCATCCAAAACAAAATCTTTGTACTCAATTTCAAAAGGAACTTCAGCAAATTTCTCGTTAATAGCAAAATGATTATTTGTTGCTGGAGACATTAAAAGTGCTTTTTCAAGTGTTAGTCTCATCATTTTGCCTTTATAATCACCATCTACAAAAACGGTTAAAAAACTTTTCTCAGAAAAAAACTGATTTGAACTTGTGCCTTCTCTAATGGGCATCATACCTTCATAACTAATATAGCGAGTAACAAAAGCTCCAATAATGATAAATATCCATGATAAATGAAACAAAAGCGTTGCCCACTTTTCTTTTTTATACAATTGGTATCGCTTGATATTCCCAATAAAGTTGATCACAAAAAACAACATAATAGCTTCAAACCACCAAGCATTGTAAACTAAAATTCGAGCAGTATCTGTGTTGTATTTGCTTTCAATAAAAGTTCCTGTAGCCATCGCTACAGCGAAACCAATAAACAAAACTGCCATTAAACGTGTAGAGAATAAGAACGAAACTATTTTCTTTTCCATGAGTTGGAATATTTTTTTAAGTGGTACAAAAGTAAATTAAAATTGTTGATTCCTTAATAGTTTACATTGAATTAACAACTGTTTTATTAAATTCTAATACTAGTTATTCTATCAATAACAATGAAATAATTCTTATTTATATAAAAACAAATCTTACTAACAAAGTTTAAAATACAATCAAACTAAAAAAGGATCTTTTCAAGAATTCAGATTAGAAAAATTCATCGACAGTAACGTATTGTCTGTGCTGCCCCTACAAAACAAAAAGTCCTTCACATTGGTGAAGGACTTTCAAGGAATCTGAAACAAGTTCAGATTAAAAAAAGGCAGCGACTCCCGATAGGTATCGGGACTCCCACAAATTGCAGTACCACCTGCGCAGATGGGCTTAACTTCTCTGCTTGACTATCTTTAATTAATTTTTTCTAAAAATTTATACAAAACAAAAAGTCCTTCACATTGGTGAAGGACTTTCAAGAAATCTGAAACGAGTTCAGATTAAAAAAAGGCAGCGACATACTCTCCCACAAATTGCAGTACCATCTGCGCAGGCGGGCTTAACTTCTCTGTTCGAGATGGGAAGAGGTGAGCCCCGCCGCAATAACCACCTTAAATTTTAAGTCATAAAGTCAAATGTCATAAAGTCTAAATTTACCTTTTGGACTTTCGCCTTTAAGACCGTCCGCCACAGCGAACAAATATCTTAACATACTGAGATAAAGAAAATTTAAAGTAGATTAGATCCTGAAACAAGTTCAGGATACAACAAAGAGTGCACCCACCCTTGCGGGTGGGATGCGACGTACATAAGCTTACGGGTTATTAGTACTACTCGACTATGACATTACTGCCTTTACATCTATAGCCTATCAACGTGGTAATCTTCCACGACCCTTAAAAGAAATCTCATCTTGTGGTGGGTTTCGCGCTTATATGCTTTCAGCGCTTATCCCTTCCAAACGTAGCTACTCTGCGGTGCTCCTG
>Ga0209499_1002084_pt1 | contig 13083 bp, 12 predicted proteins | sample C_130208_EF_Meta_FD_187306 | JGI IMG/M metagenome (GOLD analysis project Ga0209499, IMG submission 187306) | Freshwater microbial communities from Lake Croche, Canada to study carbon cycling - C_130208_EF_MetaG (SPAdes) (version 2) | ecosystem: Environmental > Aquatic > Freshwater > Lake...
ATGAGGCGTCTGGGGCGGCGGCTTTGCGTTTGGCGGGCATGGAGGAGGCGATGGACGGGAAGATGGGATTCTCGGTGGGCGGGGAGCGGAAGCGCGATCTGAACTCGGTGACCGTGCCGCGGATCTGGTGGGCGGCGTCCCGGAACGGGAATCGATGCGGTCGGGCGGGTGCGGGGTCAGGCATGAGGGCGGATGGGCGACCGGCGGCGACTATCAGCGCGACCGATGCGCAAGCATTCCAGCGTAGCGACTACGGCGAGGGAAGCCGGATCTGGTAGAAAGTGCGGATTTCTTTCATATCCAAGACCGCCATGCCGTGGTAAATGGGGTCAGTCCTCGCGGATTCACAGCGGTGTGGCGAACGACAGAACGCCAGCCTCCCACTCTGGTCCGGTGGAGGCCATCTGCCGGTGATGGGGGACGTGTCGGATTTGGGTTTCGGATTTGATTCCGGTTGGTCAGTCAGGTATGCGGACGGGGATCAGGCGCCGGTGCAGGCGGCGATAGATCTTGAAGTCGGAGTCGGTGGTGAGGAGGAGCGGAGCGGGTAGGATTTCGGCGAGGCGGACCAAACAGGCATCGGCGATGCTCATCGGCACATCCGCATATTTTTCCAACAGGTCGAGGATCGGCAGGAAGGATTCGTTGGCAAAGGCCGCCACTTGCAGCGCGCCACGACGGCAGGCAAGGCGGAGGGTGGCACAACCCTCAGGCGCAAGGAGGTGATCCGCCTCGGAGAGAACGGATTCACAGGTAACCCACGGCGGGGGATGCAGCCGGGCTTCCTGGACCGCCCATGAGTGATTCTGATCGTTCTTGCGCCACAGGGCGACCAGAAACGATGCGTCAACGATGACGGCGTGGTTGGCCATAGCCTTGCGTTTTCAAGTAGTCTTTCTTGCGGGCGGACATGTCGGTCGGCCCACCGATCACGGATCCGATCAAATCAGCGATGAGCTCAAAGCCCGCAGCTGCAGCCGGGGCTGGGGTTCCTGCCGCAATCAAGCGACGGCGGGCGATTTCCGATTTTGTGAGATGGGATTGGCGGGCCTCGGCCTCCAATTCTCTGGCCAGGTTGTCCGGAATCCGCAGCACCAGCGTTTGCATGTGGTGTTTGTAATACGCGAATGGCCACCAGACAATACAAAGTTTCCTCCTGGATTGGGGTCGGTGCCAATCTTTAAAAAACCTGCGATTTCCCCAAGGGTTTGGACGGGGCGCGGGGTATGACATCCGGGATCCGCTCCATGAGTCGCCGCCAGCCAACACCCGGGCGGGCGAATGCCTTGGCTTTTTTCCAAAACCTCCTAACCTATCCACCCCATGAACGATTCCGAATTGGATCAATTGCTCAAGGACGGCAGCCCACCGGTGCAAGTCCCGGCGGGTTTCAAGCACGACGTCTGGCTACGCATCGCAACAGCCGAGAGCGCCGCGTGGAAGCCGTGCGCGGCTCGCCTATTGGAGCGGTTGCTCGGGGTTTTCGCCATGCCGCCGGTGGCGGTGGCCACCTGCGCCGCCATGGTGGTGGCCGGCGTGTGGTGCGGCATGCAACCGCAAAAGTCTGACCCGGCCACCGAGGTGGCCTACATTCAGTCCGTCAGTCCGTTTGCCCACGCACACCGCCGCTGATGAAAAAGGGACTTCTTATTCTGCTCGTGGCGCTGGTGGCCGGGTCAGCCGCGTTCTGGGTCACGCGCACCCACCAGCAACACGGCCGCCAGGCGGTGCTGCTGGACGCCATGCCGGAACTCGCGTGGCTGCGCGGCGATCTCCGGTTGTCCGACGCGCAATTCGCGCAAGCCTGCGCCCTGCACACCGCCTACCGGCCGCAGTGCGCGGTGATGTGCCGGCGCATCGCCGACGCCCACGCCCAACTCGAGTCCCTGGCGCAAGCCGGTCGCGGCATGACCCCGGAGCTCGCCGCGGCGATCTCCGAGCTCGCCCGAGTGCGCGCCGAGTGCCAACAAAAAATGCTGGTGCACCTCTATCAGACAGTGCGCCTCTTCGATGACCGGCAGGCGGAGCGTTACCTCGAAAAGGTGCTGCCCGCCGCGCTGGAGGCCACCACTGCAGGCCCGGCGGCCTGTCATCACGACTAGCCAGCGTCGCCACAACTCATCATGGATGCCACGGATTCCGAATTGATGTCACGTCTCGCCGCGGGCGACGACCTGGCGCTCAATGCCCTCATGTCCCGCTGGAGCGCCCGGGTCGTGGCGTTCCTGTTTCGGATGACCGGCCAGCGGGCAGCTGCCGTGGACCTGGCCCAGGAAGCGTTCGTTAAACTCTATCAGGCCCGCAAGCACTACCGGCCGCAGGGCCAGTTCAGCACCTGGCTGTTTGCCATCGCGGCCAACCTCGCGCGCAACCACGCCCGCTGGACCTCGCGCCACCCGACGGTTTCGCTGGACGCCACCGACCCGCAGGGCGCGCAAACCCTGCCCGAGGCAGCAGACTTGCGGCCAACGCCCGGCGAGGCGGCCGTGGCGCGGGAAAAATCCGCCGCGCTCAACGCGGCGATTTTGGCGCTGCCGCTGGACCTGCGCGAGGCTCTAACGTTATTGGTGCACGAGGAAATGAGCTACGCGCAGATCGCGCAACTCGCCGGCTGCAGCCCCAAAGCGGTGGAAACGCGCATCTACCGTGCCCGCCAGATCCTCAAGCAACAACTCCAGGAATTGCTTTGATTTTTCTCAAGGGATTGAATCCCTGGTGGTGTACAACCGGGTGCACCCCTAGTTCATCGGCCCACCTATGAAATTCCTCGTTCAGCTTGTCACCGCATCCTTGTTAGGCAGCGTGCTGCTCCAAGCACAGGTGCCCCGAACGCTTGACGACGGCTGGCTCGCCCGCCTGCGCGCCGAAGCCTCACGCACCCACCCGTCCGCAGTGGCCGGCAAACTGCGCGCCGCGGCCACCGCCCGGGACGTGCGCGCCGTGCGCTTGTGGGACGACCCGCGGGTCGGCTTCGGGTTCATGGCCGCCAACCAGGCGATGCGTTCGGATCTCGGAGATGTCACCATCGGCGTCGAGCAGATGCTGCCCAAACCCGGGATGTTCGACGCCCAGCGCCGCAAGGCCGATGCCCTGCACCGCGCGCAAGGGGAAAACTCCCGCGGCGCGGCGCTCGCCGCCGGAGCGCAAGCCGCCAAGGCCGCCATCCAACTCGCGCTGGCCGACGAGTCGATCACGCTCCAGCAGGCGCAGCTCGCGTGGCTAACCGAAATGACGGAGAACGCCCGCCAGATGGCGATCGGCCCGATGGGTTCCACCGTGGACGCGCTGAGCATGGAAACCGAACTGGCGAAGGAACAACAATTGTTAGACGCTTCCCGCCGCCGTCGCGACGGGTTCGCCCAACAACTCAACCTCACGCTCGGCCGGCCGCTAGAAGCGCCGTGGCCGGCATTGCCCCTGCCGGCCAGCCCGCCGCCGGTGCCGCTGGCCGTGGCGGAAATCGCGCGCATCCCCCGCTCCAACCCGAAAGTGCGCGCGATGCGCGAAATGGCCGGTGCCGCCACCGCCGAAACCCGCGTGGCCGACCGCGACCGGCTCCCGGAAGTATCCGTGGGCATCGGTTCTAACATTTATTCGCGGGGCGACTGGCGCAGCGCCACGCTCGGCGTGAAAATGAGCCTGCCCTGGTTCAATGACGGTTCCTATCAGGCGAAAATCGCCGCCGCGCGCCGCCGTGAGTTGGCCGCCGGGCGCGATGTGGAGGCCATGCGTCGGGAGGTCGCCGGCGAGGTGCTCTCTGCCGCCACCGAGGCCGCCAACGCCGCCGCCCAGGCCCGCGCGTATGCCGGGGTGGTCCACGACAAGGCGCAGCAAACCACCCAGGCCATTCAAGCCGCCTGGATCAGCTCCAAGGCACCGCTGGCCGATCTGCTGGATTCGTCGCGCATGCTCTTGTCCATCCGACTGGAGCAACGCCGCTTCATCGCCATGCAGCTGGCGGCGCTGGAAGAACTCCAGACCCTGGTCCCGAGCCGATAATGCCATGAAAACATTCCTCACCATTCTCCTAACCGCCCTGCTGGCCGTGGCCGCCACCTGGCTCACCCTGCGCCAACTCGCGCCCGCCACGGTGCCCGGCCCCGCCGCCGCTGCGCAACGTCACGCCCGTTTCTATCAGTGCGCCATGCACCCGTGGATCAAGAGCGACCAACCCGGCCGCTGCACGATCTGCGGCATGGAGCTCACCCCGGTTTATGAGGGCAACCGTGGCGGCGACACCACCGGCGGCGGGCAGATCGTCGCGCTCACCCAAAACCAGATCCAGGTGCTGCACGTGCAAACCGTGGCGGCGCAAACCCGCCCGCTCGTCCGGACCTTGCCGGTGGCCGGCACGCTCGAGGAAAACGCGGCGCGCCACCGCGTGCTGGCGGCCTATGTGGATGGCCGGATCGACAAGTTATATGTGAACTATCAGGGGGCGGAGGTGGCCGAGGGCGAGCCGCTGGCGGAATTCTACAGTCCCGCGCTGCTGCAGGCGGAGCGCGAATACCGCCAGCTCGGCGGGGAAATGCGACACAACACCGGGCTGCGCCTCCGCCAGATGGGCGTCACACCCGCGCAGATCGCGGCCCTCGGGCAAAAGCCCGCCGAGCGGCTCACCTCACAGGTTCTCTCGCCCATCAGCGGCACGGTCGTGTCGCAAGTAGTATATTCCGGACAATATGTGGCCACGGGCGCGCCGCTGTTTGAAATCACGGATTTCTCCACCATGTGGTTCGTGTTCCGCGCCTACGAGCAGGACCTGCCGTGGCTCACCACCGGCCAGGTTGTTAGAATCGCCACCCCGTCGCTGCCGGGCAAGTCCTATGCCGGCAAAATCACCTTCATCGACCCCAACTTCGACGCGGCCACCCGCTCCACCAGGGCGCGCGTCGAACTTCAAAACCCGCTCGTCAACGGCCGCCGCGAACTGCTCAACCGAATCTATGCCGAGGGCTTGGTGGAGCTTGACGCGCCCGCCGTTCTCACGGTTCCGCGCTCCGCCGTGATCGAAACCGGGCCGGAGGCGGTGGTTTATTGTGACCAGGGCGGGGGTACCTACGCCCACACCGTGGTGCAAACCGGCCGCCGGGGCGACACGCTGGTGGAAATCCTGGCAGGCCTGAAGGAAGGCGACCCGGTGGTGACCAACGGCAATCTGCTCATCGACGGCCAGGCGGAAATGAACCGCTCGTTCATGGCACCAGCGGAAGCCGCAGCGGCACCGCCGACCGGCTTAGACGCCGGACAGCAAGCAGCACTCACGGAATTTCTCAAAGTGGCCGACGCACTGGCCTCAGCGCTGGCGGAGGATGACCTAACAGCCATCACTGCGGCGGGCTCGGCGGTCATGCCTGCGACCGCGTCCATGGTCAAGCAACTCCGCTCGCGGGTGGCGGACGGCAAGTCCCTCGATGCCCTGGAAGGCGCGGGGCATTTCCACGGCGTCAGGGATTTGCCAGGCGCGCGGTTGGCCTTTCACCACTTCTCGGTTGCCGCCACCACCGTGCTCGAAGCGCTGCGCAACGCGCCCGGCGCGCCCGCTTTCCAACTCTATGAATGCCCGATGGCCAACCAAGCCATTCCAGATGCGCCGACAAAAGCCCGCTGGCTTCAAACCGGCGGTCGCGCCATGCGCAATCCGTTTTTCGGCAAGGAGATGCCCGACTGCGGCGTGATCATCCGGCCAACCAAATAACACCTTTGCCATCAGGCAAAACGACCGTGCGCGTGGGTCTGCGCCGCACGAGTCGGCCCTACCACAGACCCACCCTCGAATCAACCAACATACCAAAATGAAAAAGATACTGACACTCGCCCTGATCCTCGCCGGCTCGAGCCTCCACGCGGCTGAAACCGCGCCCAAGCCATTTCCGGCATCCCTCACCACCTGCCTTGTTTCCGAAGAAAAGCTCGGCGAGATGGGCAAATCCTATGTCTTTGTTTACCAAGGCCAGGAAGTGAAACTCTGCTGCAAGAAATGCCAAAAGCAATTCGACAAGGATCCGGCCAAATACATCGCCAAGATCAACGCGGCCGCCGCCAAGGAGACCACCCCCAGGAAGTAATCACCATGGCCGCCATGCCGGGAGATTCGTTTTCCCGGCGTGGCGGTTGCAGGCTTCTGAATCCTAACAACTTACTATCATGATGATTTCCCGGCGGGTCAAACGCACGCTGCTGGCCGTGGGCACCCTGGCCCTCGGCATCCAGTTCATCCCGGTGTCCCGCAGCAACCCGCCAGTCGTCAAGGAACTCGTATGGGACTCGCCCAAGACCCGGGCGTTGGCGCGGCGGGCCTGTTACGACTGCCACAGCAATGAAGTGCAATGGCCGTGGTATTCGCATCTGGCGCCTGCATCCTGGATCATCGCCAACGACGTGAACAGCGCCCGCGAACGGCTCAACTTTTCCGAGATCAGCCGCGAAGATCGCGTGGGTGTCCTCGTCAAGCGAATCACCAATAGCCGAATGCCACCCGCGGATTATTTGGCGCTGCATGCCGCTGCCCGGCTTAGCGAGCAGGAAAAAGACACGTTCATCGCCGGCTTGCGCCTCAGCTTCAAACTCTCCGGCCTTGAACCGGACCCGGTCCCAAAATAAGCGCCGCCGCCATCCGCCTGACCCTGGACCGGAAAACCCTCAACTCCCGCCCCTGCACCAACTGCATGATTGAAAAAATTGTCGAATGGAGCCTGCGCAACCGCTTCCTGGTCATCTGCGCGGCGCTGCTGTTAGTCGTGCTGGGCATCCGCGCCATCCGCCTCACGCCGGTGGACGCGATCCCCGACCTCACCGAAAACCAGGTGCTCGTCTATGGCGAGTGGATGGGACGCAGCCCGCAGGAAGTCGAGGATCAGGTGACCTTCCCGCTGTCCACGGGCCTGCAGGGGTTGGCGGGCGTGAAAGAGGTGCGCGCCAACTCGATGTTCGGGTTCTCGCTGCTGACCCTCATCTTCGAGGAAAAGACCGACCCGTATTTCGCCCGCGCCCGGGTGCTGGAGCGCTTGAACTACCTGCAGGACTCGATGCCCGAGGGCGTGAAACCCCAGCTCGGGCCCGACGCCTCGGGGCTGGGCTGGGTATATCAGTATTATCTCCACGTGGACCCGGCCAAGGCGCGCGACGGCGGCTATGACCTGGCGCAACTCCGCTCGCTCCAGGACTGGCAGATCCGCTATCAGCTCGCCAGCGTGCAGGGCGTCGCCGAGGTCGCCAGCATCGGCGGCTTCGTCAAGCAGTATCAGATCGAGCTGTCGTCCACCAAGATGCGCGCCGCCAATGTCACGCTGATGGAGGTGCTGGGCGCGGTGCAGAACGCCAACCTCAACGTCGGCGGCAAAACCGTCGAGGAAAACGGCGCCGAGTTCGTGCTGCGCGGCGTGGGACTGGTCACCAGCCCGCAGGACCTGGAGCTGGTCACGGTCAAGGCGGTCAACGGCACGCCGATCTATCTGAAAGACCTTGCCACCGTGCAGATCGGCGGCGACTACCGCCGCGGCGTGCTCGATCTCAACGGTCATGAGGCCGTCGGCGGCACGGTGGTCATGCGCACCGGCGAGAATGCCAAGGCCGTCATCGAGCGGGTCAAGGCCAAGATCGACGAGCTCGCCTCAAGCCTGCCGCCCGGCGTGGCGATCCGGCCGTTCTACGACCGCAGCGAGTTGATCGACCGCACCATCGACACGCTCCGCCACGCGCTGCTAGAGGAAATCATCCTCGTCACGCTCGCCCATGTCATATTCCTGTGGCACTTCCGCAGCATCCTGATCGTGACGCTGCCGTTGCCGATCTCGATTTTGATCTCGTTTTTGTTGATGCAGCAGTTCGGCATCACCAGCAACATCATGTCGCTCACCGGCATCGCCATTGCCATCGGCGTGCTTGTGGACGCGGCCATCGTGGTGACCGAAAACGTCATCCGCCACTGCGAAAAAGCCGAGGATAAATCGGGCCGGCCGCTCACCCGCCCGGAAACCTGGGACACCACGCTCGCCGCCTGCAAACAGGTCGGCCGGCCGATTTTTTTCGCGATGGCGATCATCATCCTGGCGTTCGTGCCGGTGTTCGCGCTCACCGGCCAGGAGGGCAAGTTGTTCCATCCGCTGGCCTTCACCAAGACCTTCGCGATGATCGGCTCCACCCTGCTCGCCGTCACGCTGGTGCCGGTGCTGTGCTCGCTGTTAGTGCGCGGGCCGTTCCATGCCGAGGACAAGAACGTGGTGATGAAGCTGCTGCTGAGCATATATGAGCCGGCCCTGGATTGGGCGCTCAATCACCGCAAGACCGTCCTCAGCGCGGCGTTGCTGATCCTGTCGTTTTCCTTGTTAGTCGCGTTCGGCCTGCCGCGCGCCGGCGTGAAGAAACTCCATGACGCCGGGTTGCCGCAACTGGCGGCGCTGGTCACCGGCTTCGGGCGCGAGTTTATGCCGCCGCTCAACGAGGGCAGCCTGTTATATATGCCGGTGATGATGCCCAAGACCGGGCTCAAGGAGATCCAGCGCGTGATGTCGTGGCAGGACGAGGTGATCGCCGCCACCCCCGAGGTGGCCAGCGTGGCCGGCAAGCTCGGGCGCTTCGAGACCGCCACCGACCCGGCGCCCACCGAGATGTTGGAAACCACCATCATGCTCAAGCCGGAATACATCCCTAACGGACGGTTCCGCGTGATGCGCAACCCGGCGTGGCGCGACGGCATGACCCTGACCAAACTCAAGGCCGAACTAACCGACAAGATGAAGCAGGTGCCCGGCTATGTGCCGGCCCTGCTCCAGCCGATCGAAAACCGCATCCTCATGCTGTACACCGGCATCCGCGCCCAGGTCGGGGTGAAGATCTACGGCGACAACCTGGATGCGATCCAGCGCAAGGCGTTCGAGGTTGAGAAACTCATCAAGGGCATCCAGGGCGCGGCGGGCGTGTCGCCATCGCGCGTCCAGGGCAAGCCATATCTCAACATCGAGGTGGACCGCATCGCCATGGCCCGCTACGGCCTGAGCGCCAAGGATGTGCTGGACGCGGTGGAAATCGCCATTGGCGGCAAGAACGTCAGCACCACCATCGAAGGCCGCCAGCGCTTTCCGATCCAGATCCGCGTCCAGCGCGGCGAACGCGACGACATCAAGAAACTCGGCCGCATCCTCATCGCCGCCAAACCCGGCATGGGTGGCGGCGAGCCTGGCAGCCAAGCCATCCCGCTCGGGATGGTGGCCAAGATCACCCGCGGCACCGGGGCCAATGAAATCGCCTCGGAAAACGGCAAGCTGCGCTCGTATGTCCAGGCCAACGTCCAGGACCGCGACCTCGGCGGGTTTGTTCAAGAGGTGGAACAAAAACTTAAAGGAGTCAACTGGGAGGGCATGACCTACAAGATGACCGGCGACTATGAAAACCAGCGCCGGTTCGCGGCCACCATGCAGGTGGTTTTCCCGATGGTGTTGCTGGTGATCTTCGCGCTGCTCTTCATGGTCTATCACAGCGCGCTGGAGGCCGCCCACGTCCTGCTGGCCGTGCCGTTCGCGCTGAGCGGCGGCGTGCTGCTGCAGAAGGTGCTAGGGTATAACTTCAACGGCGCGGTCTGGGTCGGCTACATCGCGCTGTTCGGCACCGCGGTGCAAACCGGCGTGGTGATGGTGGTCTATCTCGAGGAAACCGTCAAAGCCCGCATCGCGGAAAAGGGCGCGGCCTTCACCTATCAGGACCTGGTGCGGGCCGTCAAGGACGGTGCCCGGCTCCGCCTGCGGCCCAAGGTGATGACCGTGGCCACCATCGTCGCCAGCCTGATGCCCATCATGTGGAGCCACCGCCAGGGCGCGGAAGTCATGCAGCCGCTGGCTACCCCGGTCATCGGCGGGATGATCTCGAGCTTGTTGCACATCCTGATTGTCACCCCGGTGATCTTTCTGTGGCTGCGCGAGCGCGAAATGAAAAATGGCACGCTCCTCGGGACCGCAACCGGCGGCGGGTGAGGTGGTTAGGGAAGCTGCCGACCGGGCGGTGGGTGCAATCTGAACGACTCCGGGAGCTCCAAAGGTGGCGCGCTACCGCCGGGAGCGCACGCCAATGGAACGCGAATGGCCAGACGAAGACCCAACCTGCCAGGTGATCCCGGCATTCAACTTTCGCCACGCTGTGCCATGCGGCCTGCATCAAGGCCGCGCCACCATTGCCTTTCAGAACGGCACCTCGCCTGCCAGTTCCTTCGCTTCTTCCGCCGTCCGCTCGGCCTCCGCTTGCAAGGCGGCGATTTCATTTTCCAGGTCCTCCTGCTGCGCGGAAACGATCTGTCCGATCACCGCCGCGTCATCCTCTGCCGCCTGGAAGATTTGGTAGTCCGCGCTGCCCCGCCTGCCACTAGGGGTCTGTCCCTTAGAACATGGTTTGGTTCCGAAGCGGAGACCGTGTTGGAGATCCAAGCGCCGGAAACTCCCGCCGCGCGCGACGTCGCTGCCACCGTCAGCGACCGCCCGGGCACGGTTTTCCGGCTACCCCTCAAACCCGAGCCGGATCTCGTGTCGCTGGCCGATTTGCCCCTCGCCGTCAACGACCTACGCGACGCCACCCTCACCAACCTCAACGTCGCCTCGCTGCAAGCTATCTCGATCCAAGCGTCCACCGGACCAGAAATTTTCATCACCCGCCAGGGCCCAAAACTCTGGACTACACAGATCGAGGGCCACCAATGCCAGGCCAACGAGCTGCGCCTGTTTGAATTGCTCAAGACCATGACCACCGAACGGGTCATCGGCTTCGAATCGGATGCCGCCACCGATTTCACCCCCTGGGGCTTGGCCCGCCCGTTTCTCAAGCTCAGCTTCATCGCCCAGGACAGCCGCACCCTCAGCCTGCGCTTCGGCATGGACAAGCACGGCAGCGTTTTCGTCAACCGCCTCGGCACGACCAGCGTCATGCGGGTGGATAAATCCGTGTTAGCCGCCATCACCATCCATCCCTACGCCTGGCGCGGCGCCCGCCTGTGGTCGCTGAGCCGCGTCGATTTACAATCCATTCAGCGCAGCGTGCCGAATCAAGCCCCCCTCATGCTGGCCTACGATTTCCTGTTTGATGAAACCTGGCACGGCCAGAGCGCGGGCAAGGATATCAGCGACGCAATCAACCCCGATAACGCCAAACGCTTGCTCGGCACTCTCGAATCCCTCGAAGCCACCCGCTGGCTCGCCACCGACGATGCCGACGCCAACGCCGCGTTGGCCACTCCGGCGCTCACCCTCACGGTCGAGGAAAAACAGGTCGATGAGCAGGGCAAGACGACCGGCGTTGACCGCCACGAGCTGAAATTCGCCCCGCTGGCCGGCACCCCGCCCTCGCCATTCTACTATGGCTGCCTGAGCTCCGACGGCCAGCCGTTCCTGATTGACCGCGCCACCTTCGACAACCTCGCCGTGGACGTGCTCGCCGAGCCGTAAGCCAAGAGGAGCATTCTCTCAAAAGGCACCCAATCGCTTGCTCGCCCGCCGCTTTGTCATTGAGGGAGGAACCTTCCGAACAACTTGGCTCCGCTGCGGCCCGTTACGGAGCGACGACCTTACTGTCGTCGTGCGGAAGGGTCGACCCTAAACCAATGCTGCGGCGCTCATTCATGGGCCGCGTTTCCGCACCACCACAAAATGTGGTGGCTCCTTATACTCGTTCTCGAATACACCTGACCTCGAAGGCGTCCGCCGCCTCAAAATCGCCGCTGCAAGAATTTCCCAACGAAATTCATTGGCAAAGCGGAGCAGATAGCTATTTTCGCGCTTGTAGAGTTTACGCATAAATCCGGCCGCAAACCACTGTCCCTTGCCCAAATCCGCTGTATGGATTTGGTTCCTGTCTCTTCTTTTCACCGAAACACCGCCCTGCCGAAACACCGAAACACCGAAACACCGAAACACCGAAACACCTCTTCCGCCCCCCCCTCTTCCCCGTCCTCCGGGTCGGCTTGGGCGGGCGTAGCCCAGCAAAGCTCCCCCACCCACTCTTTCAATGGCCTTCACCGGGAAAACAATTTTCTAGCAATCTAGCAATAATCAGGTGAATCACATATCATGATCAACAACCCAGTCTCACGCAGGCGGTTTCTAGCCGTTGTCGCCGCGCTTGCCGCAGCCCCTCAGGCTGCGCTCGTCGCTGCACCAGAGAGCCGGCAGCCTAACATCGTGTTTGTTTTTGCCGATCAGATGCGATTCAGCATGATGAGTTGCATGAAAGGGGCTGCCGGGGCGGGCGGTGACCCGGAAAATGTTGCCACACCAAACCTGGACCGATTGGCCCGGGAAGGAGTGCTTTTCACGCACGCAGTCTCAAATATGCCGGTTTGTTCCGCCTATCGCGCCGCGCTGCTGACGGGGAAATTCACCCATACCACTACCGACCGGCTGACCAATCATGCCAACACGTTCCCGTCCATCCTCAAGCGCCAGGGCTATACTAACGGTTATATCGGCAAGTGGCATCTATCGCCCAAGGACCACCACCGGGAGGTCGGCGACTCGCGGCAGTTTGTGAAACCCGAGAACCGCGTGGGATGGGACTATTTCGCCGGGTTTGAATGTGCGCACCATTATTTTGACGGAACTTATTACGTCGACAATGATAAGACTCCGGTGAAAATACCAGCGGGTTCCTACGAGCCGGCAGTTCAGACGGATCTTGCGATTTCATTTATCAGACGTCATTCCCAGCAGCCCTTTGCCTGCTTTCTTGCGTGGGGGCCACCGCACAATCCGTATGAACCGCCCAAGGACTTCGATGCGCACAAGTCCGGACAGGTAAAACTGAGGGCGAATGTTCCGCAGGACATGGACGCTGAGGCACGTAAATATATTGCGCTTTATGCCGGGCAGGTGGAAAGCCTCGATGCACAGATGGGACGTCTACTCACCGCGCTTGACGAATTGGGAATCGCCGATAACACCATCGTCTTTTTTTCCTCGGATCACGGCGATATGCTCTCTTCGCAATATCATCAGCGCAATCAACACGGGGCTGGCTATAAACGGCGGCCTTGGGATGAGTCAATAAGAGTCCCGGGCATTTTACGCTGGCCTCAGCGCCTTTCCGGCGCCCAGCGCAATGATATGT